>Ga0302252_1000839_pt1 | contig 21690 bp, 14 predicted proteins | sample AAG_RA_Leu_MG_FD_193511 | JGI IMG/M metagenome (GOLD analysis project Ga0302252, IMG submission 193511) | Enriched activated sludge microbial communities from anaerobic digester in WTTP, New Holstein, Wisconsin, United States - AAG_RA_Leu | ecosystem: Engineered > Bioreactor > Anaerobic >...
GGATTACTGTCCTCATAGGCATAGATAACAGGTTTGGCATCACTCCGCTTGGGAAAGAATTCCTTACTCATCCCCAAACTCCATTGGGCGGATTAGTGATTCAATATGACAAATCTCTTCCTTTGTAAGAGAGTATAGTTTGTATAGTTTTTCGTCGTACCATGATTCGCTGTAATCTTGTATCGGGACAAACTGGAAGTTGTCTCTAACAATATGCATGGATGACAAAGTTAAGGATATTAAGAATCTAACAAATCTAGTGCGTAGATACTGGGCAAAATTCTCAGCATGGTTGATGTCTTTAAAGTAGTTAACAATAATGTAGGTTTCGGTTACTACTTCACCAGGCTTAAGGAGTTTGACTTTAGTAGTTACACTCATCATACCATCAGATGCGTTGTTGACTCCTCCCCTGTCAGGATTTAAGGTTCCTACACTGATTTTATAAAGATCGATTATTTCCTGGTTTCTTTTGACTTCGTTTCTACTTACATAGCTGGTTCCATTACTACTAATCAGTTTTATACTTTCCTCGAATTGAACTTCTGCTCCTCTATCTGAGGTGGTAAAACCAAATGAGTTTCTAGCTAAAACTCGCTCAGAAAGATTTTTTACTGGCTTAGTAAAAATCTTGTGCAATATATCTACGCCAATACTATCTCTTATCAAAACAGGAAATTCATTAAGTGCTCTTTTTTTTAGTGAACTTCGATCCCCTATTTTTGTAATAACTTCACAGTCTCCAAGGTGCTTCTTGTCCCATAGGAAATAACAAACCCCTCCGGCAATATCAACACTTGGAAAACAGTCTCTGCTTTTCGGAAAGTCTACTAAGACTTTTAGTCTTCTATCATGCAACATATCTGCTCTGAATTTATCGAGTCCCTTTCCGCCCGCAAACCATCTTGAAGGTATGATCATTACTATATAACTAGGATTCATTTTTTTGGCATTTTCTACAAAATCATTGTATATAGGTTTAGCACTTATCTCGTTTCCTCCTCCACCGTCACTCATTTGGTAAGGTGGATTACCGATTATTACGTCAAATTTCATGTTAAAGATCTCCTCAGGCTTGTTGGTATGGATAAATTCATAGGCATGGCTTTCCAGTTCTTTCTCTCTGTCATAGTTGGCTTGATTGGCTCCGCAAAACAAGCAGCGTCCTTTTTGCCAGCTATGTTTAATTGGTCTATAGCGGATATTGCCATCCTGTTTCTTGAAGGTGGAGCACACCGAATACTTGCCATTGGCAGTTTTAGAGCAATACACCGATCTACGGGAAAGCAAGGAAGTAAGCTCCGTGATGGCAATGCCAAAAAGCTGTTTGTTACAGATATGGTCAATTCTTTCCTGTCTATCGGGTATAGTCTTTTCCAGTCCTTTATCCAAGCGTTTGGCAATCTCCCGCAGGAATACTCCAGATTTGCAGGCAGGATCAAGAAAGGTGGCGTTTTTATCCTGCCACAGGCTGTCAGGCAACAAGTCCAGAATATCATTCACCAGATTTGGAGGAGTGAATACCTCGTCGCTACTGAGGTTGGCAATGCAGGACAGCACATCGGGGTTGTATGCATTATTTAGCAATGCTTCTCCTTTGATTCAACATCAATCGGATCAACGTCATCTTGAGGTTGGTCTTTAGCCAAGCTGCTAGACGAAGCTTCCACTTCCTTTGCTTCTGCGTTTAGCTTTAAGAAATTTACTGGAGGGTAGTCTTTTACCGGTGTAGGGATAAAAACTTCTTCTCCCATATCAGACCATAGGGGTAACTCTTTGTATGATTCATGCTCCAGCAATTCAGAGAAGCTAAAATCACGCCTTTTCAACATAGCATTACTAATCAAAGACCACTCCGAGAAAACTATTGGTTTGGGTGTATTATCCTGGGTCATCAGAGTTAGGGCATCCCCGTGAACTATGTTACATTCCAGTATATAGCGGACTGATTCACGGCAGTTATCCTTGGTGTGGTCTTTAAACAAGCGCAAATAGTTCAGTTCAAAGATACCAAATAGACGTTGACGACAGTGCAGAACATTATCTTCCTGAATGTCTATGCCATAGATGCTTGAAACAGCCAGCACAGCAAAGCGTTCATAATCAAACTGGCTTTGTTTGTAGCGTTTTTCCACTACGGCAAGTTTACGTTCCAAGATCTCAGCCAAAAAGTTCCCGGTTCCACAGGCAGGTTCTAAAAAGCGGGAATCAATGCGTTCAGTTTCTTGTTTTACAAGATCAAGCATGGCGTTTACTTCTCTTTTCCCGGTTAGCACTTCGCCATACTTTGCCACACGGTGTTTAGATACTACTTGTTGCTCCATTTCGCCTTAAAATACCTTATGCTTTTTCTTTGGTTTGTTTACAGATGTTCCGATAGAGCTTTTTGTAAACCAAACAATCTAACTCCACATCAAATAGGGTAAAGAATCATATATACTCATAGAGGTGTTAACCGTCAAGATAAAAGTGAAAAATCATTCTTGATTACGTCAGCTCAATGATTCAAATAGTAGCTCTGCTTTTCTCCCCCTGCCCTCTGCTTTTACTCTGTGTTGGAAAAGATATTGGCCGGTTATCGGAGTTCGCAATAAAAATGAAGAAAGGCGGATTAGCATCCGCCTTTTTAACTAAAGTGGATACGTCATCCTGACGTATGCTTTTTTCTAATAAGCTTCAAGATGAAGCTTCCACTTTCAAGCTTCTGAAAGAAGCTTCTACATACTATTCCCTTTCAGCCAGTCTTCGGGATAGCACAGCCAGGGAGGCGAACATATCCACGTATTCCACAATGATATTTGGCGGAACGATGATCTTGTGAGGGGTAAAATTCCAGATTGCCCGGATTCCGCTATGCACCATTATATCTGCGATCAATTGAGCCGATTCTGGCGGAACGGTGATAATGCCGATCTGGATATTGTCTTTGATGGCCATGGCGGTAAAATCCAGCGCAGAATAAACCGGCACCCCATGCACCACGGATCCGATCAGGCCAGGATCATTATCGAATCCCGCCACGATGGATAGGCCTTTTTGGTTAAACTCCTGATAGCCCAGAAGCGCAGAACCAAGGTGGCCAACCCCCACCAGAAAACTGGTGGAGGTATCGTTCCAATTCAGCAGTTTTTCGATTGCGGCATAGAGCTCGCTAACCTTGTATCCGCTTTTGGGGCTCGTTTCCACATTGGCAAAAGATAGGTCTTTGCGCACCAAAGTGGGATGCACGTCGGCAAAAACGGAGATTTTGGTGGCGCTAACTTCTTTCAGTCCAGCACGTTTCAATTGGCGCAGCACTTCCAGATATTGGGGCAAACGTTTCAGGGTGCTGGTTGGGATCTTTATCATGCCTTACTCCACGGGGAAAAACTCGATAAAACTATTGATGTGAAACGTGGAAAGCAGGCTTCCCACCAGGATGATCACCACCAAAACCAGCTTGTAATAATCCTGAGTTTTCAGCATGCAAACCAATTCATGATTTTTGCTAAGATAAGCCGAAGCGGCGTAAAACTCTTCTCCGATCAGGGTGTAGTCGCAGGTAGTGATAAAGAACGGTACCTGGGTGGTGCTGTCTGTTCCGGCGATCTGGATGGAGCCAGCCTGGTTTCCGGTTTCGGTGAGGAGCAAAGCTTCTGCATTGAAGAAGCCCATATAAAAGATCGTGGCTACGCGTTCACGCACCGTGATGCCGTTTACTCCCGCACAGAAGGGGAATTGATCGTAGGACACGAAGAAAATGTCGTTCTGGTTATAGGCATCTGGACGCCCCACCTCGTTATAGGAGGTTTGCACCAGTTCCTGAGCCAGGGGCAGCACCATATAGTCGCAATGGGGTGAGATTAGCCGGATATCGAATTCCGCGGATTTTTTGGCTACCTGCGCCAGGATCATCAAACTGGCCACTGTGCAGGGTTCTCCCAGGGTTCCCCAGCCTGGCACGAACATGATTGGCCTGCCCATTTCCGTAGCGCGTCCCACGGCGTTGTCGATTTCCTCCAGGCCGGCGATGGGCCGGATGAAGGCTTCTTTGCGGCGAAAAACCTGAATTGCGTAAACAAGCAGCAGGGTAATCAGAATCATCCCAATCAGGGTGCTTACCTGGTTGCTGTCAAACCATTCGCTGTGAGGAGAAAATACTTTGTTGGCATTTTTGTCCTGATAGGTCTCGGAGATTGCCAAAGCTCCCTTGCCGTCTGTTTTCAGTAATCGGTAGCTATAACTGCGGGTATTTTTGCTGCGGGTTTGCAGCAGGGTTTTCAACCACTGGCTGGAGTTCCTGGCTTTAGAGGCTTGTTGATAGGCGGGATGCTTGGTGACGAAATCCAGGGAAGCCTGCAATTGCTGAATTGCCGTGGTGATGCTGTCAGACGCTTGGCCTGGAGCAAATTTTGCCTGGCTGGCCTTCAGGTCGGCCAATTCTTTTCGCTGCTGGTTCAGCGAGCTTTCAAATTTGTCTTTAAACACAGGGACAGCAAAGCTGTTGCCGGTATTTTCGTCTACGGCGATGCCAAACTGGGGATCCATGGTCAGGCGTTTGGAAGCGGCATCATAGCCCAGAATGCTTTGATAGAGGATATCCTCATAGGGAACGCTGTGCTCATAAGCCCTGGTGATGCCATTGGTGCGGTTGCCAAAGAGGAAATCAGGGTCTAGAGCGTTTTTGGTAAGGACTTCCAGGAATTGTTTGCTAACCGGCTCGCCTTGATAGTGAAGGTCGCGGCCACGGAAAAGCTTGTTGTCGGGGTCGTAAACGACGAGTTGTTCGGTATAATCCTTGTCGAAAGCCTTGTTATCCCGGGTTTCCAGGCTGATCTGCAGGTCAAATTCCTGGATGCCTTTGTATTTGGCGGGCAGCTTTACCTTTATCACCTTATCTACAAAGTGTTCCATCACCTGGGCAATCTGAGCGCCGTTTTTATCCTTCAGGGTGAAACGAAGCTTTTCCACCTCATAATGCTCGTTTTCAGAAAGCTCGTAATTCAGGCGCAAGACAGACTTTGCGCTGTTGCTGAAAGCTGCGGTTACCAGATAGGCGATGGGTTTGCCCACCGATATCACGAGGTTGTCGCCCTTGTCATTTTTCTTGTCTTGCACGCTGAAGGCTGGAACCGACGGCAAAGCGGCGGAAAGGATTTCGCGGTGCTGCTTGGCCGCCACAGCCGCAGTTTGGTTTTGATAATCGCTATAGGACAATACGGTGGTCCAGTTTTCAGGATCGGCCGGCAGGGAGATGCCTGTGGCTTTGGTGTCCACCCGGTGATAGTTTGTCACTGCGCCATTCAGGTTAGGTATCTGGAAAAGTGGTCTGGCGCTGCTCTGCCAGTTTTCGGGCAGACCGGATTCGTTTAGTACGCTTTTAGGTAGTAGCCAGCCTTCCCACATGGCGATGTCGGGGCTGGAAACAGGGGGTGTCCATTCAAAGTTCACCACGCCGGTATCCTTTACCAAAGTGCTGAAAAGGATTGCGCTGGCTTCTGGAGCGTTGTCCTGCGTGCTGATCTTTTGGATGTCAGCATAAGGCAGGTACTTGCCCTTTTCATTGATGGGAACCACGGTGTAGTAATAAGTTTGTCCGCTTATTGGCATGGCCAGGACAAATTCGAACTGATGCAGCTTCAGACCTGCCAGGATGTCTTCTCCAGCTTTCACGGGGCGGGATTTGAAATACAGCTTGTTGTTGTTCACCGCCGCGATCAGATTGTAGCGTCCCACCAGGCTTCCCAACAGCCTGGCATCCAGCGGAAAACGCCTGTACAGGGGACTGCTTTTGGGCTGTTGCTTTTCTTTTCTCAGATGGGTGGGGGAGTTTTCAAATTCCACCACTGGCTGTTCGCCGCGATCGTAATAAAAAAGCTCAGGAGCCATTACACCCAGCTTGGGATCCACTTCCACGCTATTTATCAGAAACAGGGTGTCGGGGCTTACGCCGCGATAGATATTGTAGCTGATGATTCGGTGTGTTTTATCCAGAGGTTTCCATTTCAGGATAACTCCACCCCCGTCGTCGAAGGGCATGTCTGAGAGTGATAGTTGTTCAATCTTTCCGATCAGGGCTTGAGGTTTTGCCTGGTCGCTGGAGAGGAGGGCCAGTCCGATCAGCAGAAGCAGGCTGGCAAGCATCAGGGCTTTCTTCATAAGGCTTTTCCTTGGGATTAAGACAGGTTATTTATCTGATAAACAGCGCCTGAAACCTCCTTTGCAGAGGTTTCAGGCTTTAACAGAGCTTGATGTTTATTTAATGAGTCCCAAAACGTCGCTTACCAGGAACTGGATGCGGCCGATCAAGAGGGAGATACGAGCCATCACAGTCATTCCAAAGGAGGCTCCAAATCCGATCATCATGTACCACTTTCCGATACCTACGAATTTTCCATAGGCCCCAGAGTGTGCTTTGGAGAAGAAGAAATAAAGCAGCACAGTGATAGTGCCAAGCAGGATCAGGAAAAGATTAAGGGTTTCGATGGGAACCATTGCCTGACGTGCCTGAACCAGGATACCTGCATGGATACCGGCGGGAACTCCCATACCGACACCGATCATCGAAAAGGCGATCGGGTAGCGCGACAACCAGCCAAGTTTGCGGGAAAAACGGAAGAGATACAGCATACCCAGAATGGCGGGAAAGATCAGAGCCCAGGTATGTTTCAGGATTATCGGCTGCCAAACGTAGGGAATAAACAGACGCTCGTAGGTTACCACGATGCTGTAGCCAAGGGATACGCCTACCAGAAGCTGTTCTGCCATCTGATAGAAAGGATTGTCCTTGTAAAGGAAGGAGAAGATGCACAGTGTGAAGAAGGCACCTACCAGATTACTCATCATTTCGTATGACATGTTTGTTTCCTCCCTTTATTTCTTGGCCATCTTGGCTTTTTGGATGAAATAGCCGATGTTGCCCAGCACGATAAATACGATGATCATGATGTGGGCTACGGATTGGGCGTTCATTCCGATGCGGGCTACTTTGAATTTATACACGATATTGCGGGTTAGGCGGTTGATCTCCGAAAAGGCGTTTTCGCCCATCTGATTACGCAGTTCTGGAGTGATCTTGGTTACATCCACTATCACCTTGCCGTCTTCTTCGGTTTTCAGGCTATTGAAGATTGGGGTTTGGGCGGGGTATTTGGCCAGGAAGGCGTTGTACTCATCCGGGGTAAATTCCGCCTTGGTCTGAGTGGTTATATTGATCAGCTTTTTGGTGCTTTCGTCGTTCAGAATTTCACGGCCAAAGGGACGTCCCGGCAGAAGCTTGTTGCCATCAGCGTCGAATTTGATGCTGTAATCGCGGCCTGGTTCGCGGTAAGCAGCGAAAACATCCACCAGCTTCTCATATTCGGCCGCGCCTTTCAGCCCGGCGAGCATGCCGATCAACTGGCCTGATTGCAGGTAGGGATATTCGTCTGCAGCCATCACGGCGGTAACGCCCACGGCCACATTGAGGCCAAACTTGGGACGGGCATAATACATCCAGTAATATCCAGCCACACTGCCTGAGAATTCCACGGCCAGATTCATTTCGTTGTAGTTGTTTATTCCCTTCATGATCGGCAGGCTTTCCAGCTTGCGGCCTTCGGCGTCGGTATTCATGGTAGTGGCGATGTTGTCGCCCATACCCAGCACCATGGCCATGATCTGGGGTTTATAACCGAAGTTACAATAGTCCACTCCGCTTTTGATATCCGGATATTCTTCCTTAACGGTATTAAGGGCATAATCGATCAAGGGAGCCGTGGAGGTGTACCATCCGACGGTGAAGACCTTGATGTTGCGCTCAAAGCAGTGTCTCAGGATGGCCACTTCCATGGGGAATAGCTCTGGCATCGTGGCAGCATCGTGGTAGAAGCTGAGCAGCACGGCACGGTCTTCCCGTCCGGCGAAAGAATCGATCATCTGATAGAGATTTTCGGTGGGCGGGGAGGTAACATTGTCGGAATTGTAGGGAATCATCAGCGGGATGATGATGGCCAGTGCCACTACGATGTAGATGTAGCGACGGTCGAGCTGTTGGAGTCTTTCAAAGATATTCATGCTGTTCTCCTTTCTCAATCACCGCCGCCCAAATATGAGCGTTCGATTCCCAAGAGTATTTTCAGGGATGTTGCCACGCCGCCCAAGCCGACGCCGATGGCAATCCCACGTTTGGAAGCAAGATTTGGAACGTCCAGAATCCATTGCGAGATTACAGGCAGATTCTTATAGATCTTCACGCCCAGCGGAACCTGCGCCAGCATCACCACGATTGCTGCGACCAGCAGAACCGTTGCCTCCACAGAACGGGCCCGGAAGGCTTTGTACGCCGCCGAGGCCATATAGAACGCCAGGAGTGAAAACATGGTGGAGCTCATCGGCATCTGCACATTTTCAAATATCCACATCATCAGTCCGCCCTTTTGGGAACCGCCAATGAAACCGGCAAGGGAGGTGATAATAAATCCGGCATAAAAGAAATAGCTGTATTGCCATTTTGGAGCGCGCCGTTTGATCTTGGCATTATGCATCATGCAAAGACTGATTACCCCCAATAGAGCCGCAAAGGGTCCGGAGGCATATACCCAGGGAATGTAGAATTTGTTGTAAAAATCATCCTGAAGTATCTTGTGGGGACTGAAGGCATACATCACAAAGATGATACCGCCCAGGATTACGATCATTAATGGTATGGTCTTTTTCATTTAAAACCTCGGTCTATTTAAGGGGTAGAATTTCGTTCAATGTTGTTATCTGGAAGCTGGATAGCAGACTGCCGATCAATACGATTACCACGATCACCAGCTTGAAATAATCCTGGGCCTTCAGGGTTCCGAGTTGCATCGGTTGCCGGCTGAGATAGGCGGATGCGGCATAAAACTCTTCACCGATCAGGGTATAATCGCAGGTAGTGATGAAGAAGGGAATCTGTGTACTGGAGTCCGTTCCGGCAATCTGCACAGAGCCAATGGCGTTTCCGGTTTCGGTCATCAATAGCGCTTCTGCGGCAAAAGTTCCCAGATAGAAGCAAGTGGCGGCACGCTCACGGATCATAATGCCATTCACGCCGGCCACATAGGCAAACTGCTGATCGGTAAGGAAGAACACGCTGTTTTTGTCGAAGCTGTCCGGACGGCCAACCGCATAATGCGATTCCCGCACGATTTCCTGTACCACCGGCATTGTGATGTAGTTGTAAATGGGAACGATCAGCCGGGTGTCGTATTCTGCCGCTTTACGGGCAACCAAACCCAAAATTCCCATGGAGGCGATGGTGGCGACGTCGCTAAGGTATGCCGACCCCATCATATACATAATCGGGCGTCCCATCTCTGTCGCGCGTCCCACGGCGTTATCGATTTCGGAAAGACCGGCAATCGGACGGATGTAAAGGTCTTTGCCGCGCCTTGCCATTCCCACCAGGATCACCACCGACAGGCAGAACAGGATCATGGCGATCAGGGTGATCACCTTGGTTTTGTAGAACCAGTTAGAGATTGGCTTCAGATAGTCTATTTCCTCGCCGGATTTCAGCAATTCCGCTTCGTTGAAGAGCCCCTTTCCATCGGTGCGAACCACCTGATAGCTGTTGTAGCGGGAATAATCTTCTCTCAGTTTGGCTATCTGACGCATTCTGCTGCGACGGCCGGAGATGGAGTTGATTCGCTTCAGATCTGGATTGTCCCGATATGCTGAAAGCTGTTTCTGAATTCTATCGAGGTTTTTTTCCAAGCCGGCCAGCATGGCTGGATCAGACAGTGAGGCTTTTTGGGCATTCAATTCGCTTAGCTGTTTCTCAAGCTCTTCCACCTTGGCTTTGGCCTGTTTCACGCCGATTTCTGGGAAAATGCTGGTTTCGATGCGGGTTTCGTTTTTCTTGTCGTAAACCAGGTCGATGTCTGCCGGCATCAAAGCCACGGCCGTTCTCACATCTCCAGCTTTCACTTTGCGGGCACTGCGCTCACCATTCAAAATGGTGATCAGCGAGTCGCCTTTTACGAAGCGGAAGCCCAGCACAGGTTTTTGCACCATCGTGGAGTAGGAAACCGAAACATCGAGGTTATTGTCATAAGAAGTATTGCGCTTCACCAGGGTGAGATTTGGAGACGCAAGGGTTTTGCGGTAAACCACATTGCTGATCGAGGATACATCTATGCCATTGCGGTATAGTGCTTTGGCCGGCATGATGGCCAGCATCTTGGGATCATACTTCAGATCCTGTTCGATCACATAGTCCGCAGGGATCTTGGGAGTACCTTCCAGGGTAATCTTTACCCGGAAACCCTTACGGTAATCGTAGCCCGTGGGCACCTTCAGAATTACCGAATTGTCCTGATAGAATTCTTTCAGCTTGGCAAAGCTCTTGGTTTCTCCCATTTTGAAGAATTCGAAATAGATGTTCTTTACCTTTTGGGTTTCGGTTTTATTCAACTGATAGTTTACTCTCAGCTTGGTAGATTTTGGGTTCAGGGCGGTGGTTTTTACCACGAAGCAGATTGGATTGTCCCATACCACGGTTAGGCGATCGCCCTTGTCGTCCGGTTTGTCTTCGGTGCGGAAGATGGCCTTGGGAGGCAGATCTGCAGTGGTTTTCAGCTTGGGAGTGGAGAGAGGGGAAAAGCTGCTCATGCCGTCGGCATCGATCAGTTCCAGGCTATAACGCGCTTCGGTAAAAGCAGCCAGAGGCGCGGCTTCGGGCAGAGTGAAGGTTGTGTAGTTTTTTAGCTGGCCATAGCCAATCCCGCCCTGTGCGACCACTTCGGTAGAGCTCTGTAAGCCGGCTGGATTGGAACGCAGCAGGTTCCAGACGGTGTCCGGCATGGACGGAACCCGATGAATGCGGTATTGAGCCAGATCGTCTTTGTAGAGCGGTAAATCCCATTCAAACTGCAGAGTCCTGCTGTCTTCCAGCATAACGCTGTACAGGGCCTGGGCTGGATCGGGAGGATTGGGAACGGGTGTTCCTTCGGTTATGGGAGCATGTTTTTGGAATTTGTTCCGTTCGTTTACCGCCACCACGGAATAGTAATATTTTTCTCCTGGCTTCAGGAAGCAGATAACGGTTTGCTTGTTATCTGCAAGCCCTGCATAGCTGTCTCCCTCATCGGGGATTTTTCCATCCGGACCGGGAGTGCTGGGCTTATCTAGGGTGATCTTTTTGGTGGTGTGATAGAAGCGAGCTTTGTCCATCATCGAAAGCAGAGAAAATTTGCCTGCCATCTCTGCCAAAATAGGAATATTGCGGGGCATTTTGCGATACAGCGGGCTTTTGTCGTCCTGCTGTTTTTCCTTTTTCAGCTTGCGGGGTGAGCCGATGTCGATGAATTCACTGCCGGAATTGTCATAGTAAAACATCCTTTCTGCGGCTACGCCGGTTTTTACATTTACGGGCAGGGCATCCAGGAAGAAGAGCTTATCGGGTGAAACACCCCGGTAAACCCGGTATTCTATGATCCGTTTATCGCGTTCCAGGGGTTTCCAGGATAGCAACAGGCCGCTACCATCGTCGGCAGGGACGTCCTCTACCCGGAAATCTTTTACTACATATTGGTCGGTGTCTTCCTGCCTGTTCGCAATGATCAATGTGGATACCACCACAAAGACAAAGAGCAGGAGAAAGACCAGGCGACGTTTGTCCAACCTCATACGCTTGGTTCTCCTCTATACGTGTAATAATCTTGGTTCTTTCCGTATCTGTCCATGCCTCCCAAAAGGGCAATTTATGTCAATCTCTTTTTTTGGGAGCAGACAAGGGGGCAGGCTGGTTTATTAAGCTCCTGCGTCCGGTCAGGATGAATGATGGAAGCCAATTAAGATAAAGGGTGTGGAAAACTCCACACCCTTGGGGGGAATGAATACAAGGGTTCAGAGGGGGAGCTGAAGCTCCTGCATCCATTGTTTCACGCTGTATTTCTTCACAAGCTAAAACTTGTTTCCCAGGGCTTATCGCCTTATTCCTGCCTCGTAGTTGGCACAGCCAGACTCGCTGTTTTGCTCCGTTTGGGTGCCCAGAGAATTGAAAAAAATCTGAGGATTGCTCACATCATGATTTGCTGGCAAGCCTGGAAGAATAATTTCTTCTGCTAGCAAGGCTTTGCCGGTGAAAAATAATACTCCGATTATCAAAACTATCATCAGGGAACGCAAGCTTTTTTCCTTAATCTGTTGCATGATATCACCTCGTATTGGTTTATTAGTATGTAGTATCCATTCTTGTGCCAATCTCCAAAGCTTCTGCCTAATGTTTCGCATCTTATTGGTAATATATTGTTTAACCTGCTCACTGAGATCATCGACGCTCGGGATTGGTGCTCAAACGCCGTGCGATAACTGCGGGGAGCAGCCTTCTTTTGTGCGGGATTGCACAGGGACGGCAAATAAGGAGGCGGAGTTCTGGCATGAGACTGGAGAGTGGATTGCATTTGTTTCTTGGCTCCTCATCGAAACAGATTCGGATTAATGCGCTCATCCTTGCTAAGCACTCATGTTGCACTCGATAATCACCCGAATACCTCCCGAATGCGATTGGGGTGGGGTTCGGGTGGCATTCGGGTGGCTATGGCGAGGCGAGCAAGGATCGATAAAATTTAATATAGGGATTGAACGGAGATTAACGGATCAACCCGGAAAAAGAACAGGAACACAAATTCCACGGAATGCACTGGTCTTTTTGGTTCAATACATTGTCACTTCATCACAGCATCACTGCAACTACCTTACAGAATCAGCCCAAGTTCCACCTTTTCACCTTATAAGCTGAACCCCAGACTCCCAGACTACAGCACTCCAGGACTCCAATATTCCAACACCCCAAACCGGGCTACAACTCCTCCAGATTGTATTTTTTCAGCTTGCGGATCAGGGTATAGCGTGAGATGCCAAGTAGTTTGGCGGCAAGGGTTTGGTTGTTTTCTGCCTCTATCATAGCCTTTTTAATCTGCTGTTTCTGGAGGTTGTCCAGGGAGGATTCGGGCTGGGTATCATCACTTAGTAGATAGGGAAAATCGCCAAAACCAAGGATTCCGTTGCGGTTTATGATCAGAGCTCTTTCCACGAGGTTCTTTAGTTCGCGCACATTTCCCGGAAAGGGGTAGGCTCTTAGTTCTTTTACCAATTGAGGATCCAACTGGGGAACCGGTAGGCGGTTGCGGGTGCAGAAATAGTTGATATAGTAGCGCAAGAGGGGTTCGATATCCAAGGGTCTTTCCCGCAGGGGAGGGATTTCAAGTTTGTAGGCGGCCAGCCTGTAATAGAGGTCTTTGCGGAAGCGTCCTTCCCGCACTTCGGCTTCGATATCCCGGTTAGTGGCGGCGATAAACCTTATGTCCACAGGCACCTCGATATTCGTCCCGATTTTCATATATTTCTTTTCTTCCAGAACGCGCAACAGCTTTGCTTGCAGCATCAATGGCATATCGCCGATTTCATCCAGAAAGAGGGTTCCGCCTTTGCTCATTTCCAAATAGCCTTTTTTATCCTGCAGGGCTCCGGTAAAAGTACCGCGGGTATATCCAAAAAACTCGCTTTCCAGGAGCGATTCAGGAAGGGCAGCGCAATTAATGGGACAGAAGCTTTTGTCTTTACGCGGACTGGCGTAATGGATCAGGCGGGCGATGATCTCCTTGCCCGTACCGCTTTCCCCGCTAATTATCAAGGGGGTGTCGGCGAAAGTAGCCAGGCGTAGAGTGTCTTCCAGCAGTTTTTTGCTGGCAGGGCTGTCGCCAATGAAGTTTTTTTCTACCCGCCGTTCAAGTTCTTTACTGATCAGTGATTTATCATTATCGAGCTGGGATATCTGGCGTTGAAGTGCGATGAATTTGGCTGTCCGTTCGATGGCGATCATGATCTCTGTTTGGCGGAATGGCTTTTTCAGATAATCACTGGCTCCGCTGCGCAGAGCTTCGATAACGGTGTCCATGTCGCCATGCCCGGAAATCAGCAGAACTTCCATCTCCGGATAGGCTACCTTTACCTGTTTCAAAACCTGCAGACCATCCATTTCCGGCAAGCGGATGTCCAGAATCAGGATATCGAAGCTGTTCTTCTCCAGAATTCTGAAAGCCTCGGAAGGCCGGGAAGCGGATTTTACCTGGAATCCTTTGCGCAGCAAATACTCGCTTAGCTCCGAAGTTATGCGTTCTTCATCGTCCAGTATCAGAACCTTGAAACTCATCTTCAATACCTCTTATTATTAGCTTTCCCACTTTACTGGGCGCGGGATGGCAATCCTGACCACGGTTCCCTCGGGCGGATTTGATTCCAGGCTGAGGCTGGCATGCATACCCTGAACTATTCCTGCGGAAATGGCCAATCCCAGCCCTGTGCCCTGTTCCAGGCTTTTGGTGCTGAAAAAGATGTCGAATACTTTATCCTGTACTTCAGGTTGTATTCCGCATCCATTGTCTCTTACACTGATCACTACCTTATCGGCTTCGGGATGAGCCAGTATCTCGATGAGGCCGATGGTAATCCTGCCCTGTTGCAGGTTTTCCAAAATGGCGTCTCTGGAGTTGGTAAGCAGATTCAGGATTACATGCTCAAATTTATATTGGTTGCCGTTTATCTCAGGCAGGTTTTCAGCCACTGAAATCTTGAAGGAGATTCCCTGCTGTTCAAATCTTTCACGAACCATATTACAGGCATTTTGGATACTGGCCGCTATCTGGAAGCTTCCAGTTTCTGTTTCTTCGGAACTGCGTGAAAAGCAACGGATGTGTTCGATTACAGCCTGCATTCTGCCAATATCCTGAAAGAGGTATTTCATTTTACGTTTCAGGTATTCGTCGTCCATCTTATCGTCTGCAATGGCCAGCATGATATTTTCCAAGGTCAGGGAAAGGGTCTGCATCGGCTGATTCAGTTCGTGGGCTATTCCAGCCGCCAATTCTCCCAAAAGGGCAAGTCTGGATTGACGCAAAGCCTTCTGTTCCTGCATTCTACGGTTTTCCACCTCGGTTTCCACCCGTTTTTCCAGTTCCTGATTCAACCGGTTCAGCTCTTCGCGGCTCGCCAAAACGCTGCGGTTCAGCTTCAGAATGCTTAGATAGCGCCAAATGAAGATTACAGCCGAAAGCAGGATAAGGGCAATGATCAACATCAGAGAATTCTTCAATTGCGTGCTCTTTTCCAAGTCCTTCCTGGTCAGCTCGTTGTTTTTGGTTAAAAGCTCGATGTGCTTTTCTTTTTCGCGGACCTCGTATTTCACTTCCAGTTCACTCAGTTGGCTCATTTTTTCTACGTTGGACAGGCTATCGCTGATGGTCCAAAAACGCTTGTAAAAATCCAGGGCTCTCCGGTAATCACCGGTTTTCTCGTAGTAGTCGGCATTGGCTTTTGCGATGCTGCGATTCAATTCATATAGCTGAGTTCCAGCCAGCAGGGCATTTGCCTTGTCCAGATAAAGCTTTGCTTCGGAAAGGCGGTTCAGCTTGATCGAGATATCGGCCAGATTATGCAAAGAACTTAGCACGCTCTGATAATCGCGGGAGTTTTTTTTCAGTTCATAGGATTTCAAATAGGCTTCCTGAGCCCTTGGCAGGTCTCCGCTGGAGTAATACAACACACCCAGATTATTGTAATAGCTTGCGATTTTGGCGGGATTATCCAATTCTTTGGCCAATTGGAGGGCTTTCTGGTTATATTCAAAGGCTTTGGGGAAGTTTTCAAGGTGGCGGTAGGTGATTGATATGGAACTGAGAGTTGCAGCTATAAGGCTTTTATCCCCTATTTTGCGGCGCAGTTCAAGGGCTTGGAGCTGGTAATCCAGGGTTTTTTCGTAGTTTCCGGTTTTCAGATAATAGATGCTGAGATTTAGCAAAACGTTTGCCAAACCCGGATCGTCCCTGTTTTTGCGTTTTATTTCCAGAGCTTGCTGATAGTGTTGTAAACTTTGGGAAAAAGAACCGATTTTCAGGTAGAGATTACCCAGATTTACATGTATATTGGGGAGATTAGATGTTTCGCCGCTTTTTAAGGCGGTGCTTTGGGCGGTTTTATACCACTGCAGGGCTTCATTCAGTTTGCCCATTTGGTCGTAGGTGTTGGCAAGCTGAGCGGCTGTGAAGATTTGATCGTCTATATTTCGCCGCTCCGAGGCCAATTGATATGCTTCGCGGTATGCCATGAGGGCGGCCGCAAAATCTCCTGCGCTGCCATGGACCTCTCCCTGCTTGATTAGTAAGGTAGTAAGCTGGAACCGGTTTTTTGCTTTTCTCGCTTCGGCGATCTTAGACTCCAGGCTCCGATCTGGCTCCAAGGCCAGAAGATTTGGCTTAATCAGGAAGAGCAGCAGTAAGTAGAAAACTGCTTGCAGGCCAGCGGCTGAAAAACTCGTTTGCCTTATCGGCAGTGCTCTTTCAACCTTGCCTGCGGATACTTCGCATCTCATTCATCCCACCTTTCCTTCTTGCTAGTATCAAACCTTTTCAAAACGCATCAGATCAGGTTTGATTCAATGCTTCATTACGCGGAACAGGATAAATTCAGCTCTAAATAAGGCAAGAGATTTTTTGGGTCAAAGGCAAGGAAAAGGGGAAGGTCAGGGAGTTGTTACATAGAAGAAACCGGGATTATTGATGGTGCAGATAAAACAATTGCCCACGCGGACGCTTTCATTGGCATAGTTTGCAGTGAACTGGTCAACCACGTTCAGCTCAACAGTCGTTCCAGCCAGATTGCGGAAGAATACTCTGACCTCAGGCAGTGCTGACGTATCTTCCACGGGAATGTAAAGGTATGGCATCCGGGGTGCGCCCACCACACTGTAGAAACCGGGATTCAGGACATTTCCGCCAGGCCCGTTCAAAGTAAGCAAATAAGCGGTAAGCATGTTGTTTATGCCAGGCAGGGAACTGAGTTTTTGAAGTCCCAGGCTCGCTCCTGCAGGTAAAACTCCACCTGCGAAAAACTGAGGTAGGTTTACCTGGGCCTGATACAGAGACAATACGGTGTCTGCAGCTCCATTTACCGGAATCGTTCTGGTACTTGTCGGGTTATTATCCACGAATGATTGATATCCGCCGTTATAGAGCAACGATAGGCCATTGTAGCCACCATCGATGTAAAAATGCCAGGGATCAAAACCGTCGCTTTCGGTGTAGGCATAGAGCCTGTATTCATTCTGGGGCAGGCTTTCGAAAAATAGAAGATTGGGCTGCCGGGATTGCCTTTTGAAAAAAAGCATAGGCTGAAAATCCTGGAGCGCCGCTTCCGGTTCCGCCGAGACAATGAAAGCCGGTGAAGAGGGGCTTAGCTGATATTGGTTGGCCAAAGCGCCATAAGAATCCGGAAGACTGAGGTAGCGGCTTATATTAATCACAATACTGCTGTCGGCTTCAGCTGTTCCATAAGTATAGAGCCGGAATTCACCAAAAACAAAGGTCTGCTTTGCAAATACCCTTAAGGGTAAGGGATTGGGATAGCTGAGTTGGGCTGCTACTAAAACGCCTGGAAACTCAGGGCTAAAACCTGTTCCCTCCGAATCCGGTACATAGCTTTCGCCATCGAAGCTTGACCCACTGTGATAATCCTTTAGCCGTGGATAGCTGGAGTTATCGAAAAGAAGTACTGTCTGGTTCACTGCCCTGGGCAAATGTAGATAGGTGCCAGCGGGCAGAGCTAGGGATAACTCAGAGCCGGCATAAGCTTTCAGTTCGGCCAAAGCGCTTTGTCCGCTAAGGCTGAAGGGCTCTCCGGATAGCCAGTTATGCTCAGGCAGATTTGGCTGAAGATTCAGGGTGACGTGGCTGTAGCCGCGTTTTACGCTGTCCTGCCAGCTAACTTTGGCCTGAGCCAATTGGAAGTATTGACGGCTTTTATAATACGGCAAGCTAAGCAGGTTTCCCTGGGATTGGGAAGCACCGAAGAGGTAAGTGGCAGATGAATTTATCCCGCTGTAGATGTAGTTTCCGCTCCGGCTGTAGTGGCTGGAATCGTAGCTGAGCGCAGGGCTTTTGTAGCTGATGATGTCTTCCAGGGCAGAGCGGTAAACTCTGTAGAGAAGATTGTTCTGGGCATCGGGCAGGACGGTTCTGAAGCCAAACTCGATCCATGCATCATCAGGTAATACAGCCAAAGGCGCTGAGCCCTGATAAAAGTTTAGTTCATAGGCTTGAACAGCCCCATTGAAGCTGTAGGGATTGGAGCTGAAATAGTCGCTAATAAGCCCTGACACATCTGGGCCCGGATTTACCCGCAGGATTCCCTGGTCCAAATCAAGTGAGTTCAGATCAAACCAGAGGTCTTGTAAATAAGCTTGGTCGATACTGCCATCCAAAGGAAGATCGAGACTTTCCTGCGATTCAAGCGGACTCAGCAGAAAGTAAGTTCCCTTGCCTTTCAGAAAACCATAAAAGGTGTTTTCATCCTGCCACCAGTTTGGGGTTCCGCCTTGGGGATCGTTTTCCGGCCAACTGAGTAGTTCTGAATTGTTTAGCTGGGTCCATTGCTTTTGCAGCGCACCTTTGCGGGTATTTATAATGCGTAGGATGGCAATCTCTGAGCTAAGGTCGTTTTGGGTTTGCAGTTTAATAAGAGGTGCGCTGATCGCCGCATTTGGATATATGCTGTTCAGCACGTTCTGCTGGCCCTGGCTTAGTTCTGGAGAAAGGGATATACTAATCTCACCCGCAGCAGCAGTATATGTGGATGGGAAATTAAGGTTTACCTGATTACCCTCTCCATCCAGCAGCAAGGCTTGCCAGGAGCCAGACCCGCTGTGGCTTAGCTGAGCCTGGGCAGTTCCGGAAAAGCTGTAAACGGCGAATTCTCCTGTTTCTCTCAGGGGGAAATGAGCTCTGGTGTTATTGTAAAATTGCGGCTGAAGCCCATTCGCGGTCAGATAATAGGCTAGAGAGACAAGCTGCAGACCGGATGTAGAATTAACCCTGGTATACACCTCTGCCAGATCGATCCGTGCTTTCAAACTGAGCGGTTGCCCTGCTCTCAGCACACCAAATCTATAAGTATCACTGCATTTTTGCGCAGAATCCTGTAATCCCAGGCTATCCCGGCTGCTGAAGCTCTCGGCTTTGTAAAACACGATCTCGTCGCCTATGCTAAGCAAAGAATCGGCAATGGCCTCCTTGTAAATAAGCAGATAGCTGTCGTCATTGGCGGACTTTACAAGGTAGTTTGAATATGCCGAAATATGGTTGCCTTCCAGATAGTCTGCCGGGGATAAGTCGGCTGGCAGTAAAAGGCTTTCCCGGTTATTACAGGCAACAAGCAACAGCAGACAAACGACGATGCAAGCGAGGTATCTCATTAGTAAAAAACCTTTAGGGAAAAATAAAGCAGATGGTCGCTTTCCCACTTTTGCCAGTAAGCGGTTAGTAGCACTTGGTTTCTGAAAAGCTTGCTGAGAGATGCTCCATAATAGTCTCCAGCCTGGTTAAAGGTGTCAATCAGGTTCCCAGTGGTATCCAGGGCCCAGCAATCGTTGCCCAAACCGGTCTGAATAGAGCTATAAAAACCCCAGGGAAGCTTTTTGCCAAGACTTAGCTGTTGCGACACATGCAAGCTATCTGCACCCACTGCTTCGTGATCAAGCCACACAGCATTCAGCGTATAGCTGAGGTCAAGATCACGCAGCAGAACAAGTGGCGAGAAGCTTATCTGCTGTACGTCAAAACGCGGATAATGACTGTAGGAAAGAGAAACGGCAGGCCTCAGAACCAGGCCGTTCAGATAGATTCTGGGATTCAGCCTTGCTGCTGCTTGCCTGGCGGGATATATCCTTGCATCCTCTCCCTCCAGGGCTCGGGCTTGAAGCTGAATGTCTATCAGCCTGACCTGCTTGCCGAGTTCCAGAGAATATACCTGGCGAAAGGCGTCGTCATCCAGGAAAAAGTTTTCGTAAGCCAGGTCCACAGACCAGGAACGGAAGGCGGCACTTTGGGTAAACCCCAATGCCTGCTTGTTCTTTCCTGGAATTTTATAAGCCAGAGTACTGCTAAACGAAAAGTTGTCCAGGTCTTCCGGCCCACTGGCCAATTGCTGGTATCTGCTATAGGACGGATAATCACCCAGAGCTTTATAGCTGAATGCCAGTCCCTGCCAGGAAATACTGGGAATTACCAATCCTCTGCCAGATTCCGAAAGGGCGATGTGATACTGGTGCCGGGCTTCTGGATAACGCCCCAGTTTCAGCAGCGCGTATGCACGATAGTTGTGGGTATTGAAGCTCAGCTTCAACCGGTCAATTGACTTGGTTTCACGCAAGACACTGCGATACTTTCCCTGTGCCAGATAAGCATCCAACAGACCTTCCCTGGCCTCCAGCAAAAATGGTTGCAATCTGCTGAGGGTTTGAAACTGGCTTTCGGCCAGAGCATGGTCTCCCCTTGCCTGACTCAGCTTGGCCTGGCTGAGCAATTCTATGTCAGGAGTGGGTGTAACAGGCGGTTCAGATGGGAATTCCAAAGGATTTATCTGGGAATGAAGAACTGCGCCTGCAAGGACCAGGATCAGCACACACAGGTAGAGGCGCATTACTTATCCAAAAGCTTGGCGTATTCCTTCACCATGGAGGATTCAGGATAGTATTTTTTCAATAGCTGATATTGCTTCTTTGCCGCCTCTACATCTTTAGCCAGATACAGGTTGTTCAGCAGGTAACCTCGGGCTTCCATGTCCCAAGGGGTGATTTTCAGCAAAGTAAGATAGTAATCCGCTACAGCTCTATACTCCTGTTTCATGAAAGCAGCATAGGCAGCCTTGCTGAGGATAACCGGGTTTTGGGGGTGGCTTTTCAGGATTTGATCGGCCAAGGCCCTGGCTTCATCCCATTTTCCCAGGGCAAGCTGGCAGTTTAAAATTCCGGTTTGAGCATCCAGATTAAGCAGGATACTGTTTGATTTCTGATAGTTTTTTATGGCATCGTTATATCGCCCCAAAAGATATTGCAGCCAGGCGATCCGCAGCAGGTAAAAACTATCGTCTGGGTCGGTTTTTACCAGTTCTTCCATAATCTGTAGCGCCCGGGTGTAGTTTTTGGCTGTTTCTGCGTTGTATGAATCGGTGATGCTCACCGGGCCCTGGGCCAGCGACATACCAGCCAGCCAGAGAAGCATAGCCAGGATCAGGATTTTTTTCATTTCTTAAGTTTCTCCTTGAGGTTTCCTTTCTGCTCTTAGAACAGTCCGGCCATTGCGATACAGGCTCAGCTCAGCCAGACCTTCGTATTTATTTATTACCACCTTGCCGCTTTCTTCCTGTAACGGGATTCCTAAAAGGCGATAGCGGGTAGTGCTCTGAACAGTAATCGTCGTTTTTTCGTCGGCTACGCTGCTCTGTGTAGTTGCCCCAAAGATACTGAAAAGGGGAGTAATCAGGAGCAGCAGATGCCGGATTGCAGGATGGGTGATGATCGACAGTGCCGGTTCATCCTCCAGTCTTAAAATCTGTTTTTCCGCATAGGGTAGCCGTGAGATCAAACGGGCAAATGCAGCTAAGGCCGTGTTGCGTTTTCCCCCAAAGGAAAGAGCATTGTAAATCCCGGCGTACACGCTGAAGCCCAGTTCACTGCCCCGGTCTGAAAAAATGTGCCAGTTCCCCCACAAGTCCAGATTTACCTTCCAGGTTTCCAGAGTTTCTTTTTTGCCGCGGCGAACTGCTAACTGCTGCTCGCTGAGATTCTGCAAGCCCAGCATATTCTGTAGATGAAGCTCGGGTACCAAGGCTGAGATTCGCTCACCCTGGCGGGGGACGTCGCTGCTG
>Ga0302252_1000845_pt1 | contig 21573 bp, 16 predicted proteins | sample AAG_RA_Leu_MG_FD_193511 | JGI IMG/M metagenome (GOLD analysis project Ga0302252, IMG submission 193511) | Enriched activated sludge microbial communities from anaerobic digester in WTTP, New Holstein, Wisconsin, United States - AAG_RA_Leu | ecosystem: Engineered > Bioreactor > Anaerobic >...
GGAGGGCCAGACCGTTGCAGAAATCAGCCAATGGACAGCGCCTTCATCGCTGATGCTTCTCATACCCATTCTTATTTTCGGGAGCCTTGTTACCGGTATCCTGGTCACCAGGCTTGCGCCTGAGGCTGAAGGTCACGGTACCGACGCTGCGATCAGGGCATTCCATGGCGATGGCAGGATCCGGAAAAGAATCCCCCTCCTCAAAGCAGTCACCGCAATTCTCACCATTTCAACCGGGGGAAGTGCAGGAAGGGAAGGCCCGTCTGCCCAGATTTCCGCGGGGTTCGGATCCATGGTTGCCGATATGCTCGGGCTTTCACCGAGGGAACGAAGGATCGCCATGACAACCGGAATTGGTGCCGGGATTGGCACGATATTCAAGGCACCTCTGGGGGGAGCGGTTCTAGCGGCTGAAATTCTCTATACCAGGGACTTCGAATCCGACGCAATTGTTCCGGCATTTCTTGCTTCAGTGATTGGTTACGCTATCTTTGGTTTTTTTGAAGGGTATACACCCATCTTTGCACTCGGCACAATTGTCTGGAATATCTGGCAGATCCCGATGTTTCTCCTGTTAGGTGTCCTCTGCGCAGTGTTCGGTCTTCTCTACATTTTTACCTTTTACTTCTGCCGTGATCGGTTCTCTGCAGCCTTCAAACGTTATAATCTCCCGGCATACCTCAAACCGGTTTCGGGCGCGATTCTTCTTGGAATTCTTGTACTCGCGCTCTCTTTCATATCCCCTGAGGGAGAGGTACTCGGTCTCGCATGCCTGGGATCAAGCTACGGGTTTGACCAGCTCATGATCTACTCGATGGTGCCTCTTGTGGTCCTCATCCTGCTACCGTTTTTCAAGATCCTTGCAACCTCACTGACACTTGGCTCCGGCGGGAGCGGGGGGGTTTTTGCACCCGGACTTACCATCGGTGCAGGAATCGGCGGAGCGCTTGGCATGGGTCTGCACCTGCTCAATCCGTCGTATGTCCCGATAGAGACGGTCCCGGTCTTTGTGATTGTCGGGATGATATCACTGTTTGGCGCGGTCGCAAATGCACCAATTGCCGTGCTGATCATGGTTGTCGAGATGGTCGGAAGCATCACGATCCTGGTCCCGGCGATGGCTGCGGTCGGCGTCTCCAACCTGCTGACGGGAGAGGAAACCATCTTCCGCTCACAAATCCAGACAAAAGCACAGTCCGGTGCCCACCGTGGAGAATATAACAAGAAAGTACTCGAACATCTCCTGGTCCGGGATGCGATGATCCCCCGACAGAAGGTTGTCACACTCTCCCCATCGGATCCATTAATGAAGGTATCCGACCTCATTGCAACAACAGCACACAATGGCTTTCCCGTTCTTGACGGAGATCGCCTTGTTGGGATCATTACGAACAGGGATACCCGCAATAATCCTGCTTCAGAAGGGGCTATCCCTTCAGTCAGGGAAGCAATGACCCGAAATCCCATCGTGGTTCACCCCGGGAGCTCCCTTGAGGAAGCCCTTGAAATCATGGTCAACCAGGAAATCAACCATCTCCCTGTTGTGGAAAGGGAATCACCTGATCGACTGGTTGGTTTTCTGTCGAGGACCGATGTCATGCAGGCCTATATCCGGTCCACCCACCCTGTCTAGAGTCCAGTGTTTTTACAGGTGCGAACAGTAATTCCCGGCCTCTTACCGGATCTTTCGTGTTTGCCTGTTTCATCGATGAAGAGATCGATACCAGGATTCACAAAATGAATCCTCTCCGCGATAAGACAGGAATAAAAGGTATGTTATGACTCATGAGCTGCGTTTTCGGAAAAGTGATGAATTCTTAGGATCAGTCCGATTCGATCAGTCTATGAGCGAACGATAGGACGGGTTGTAAATATACACGATCCTTCCCGGAACCATTCCATGCTGCGCTGAATAAGAGCAGGAGGGCATTGTCAAGTGTTATATCGAAATTGGTTTCGTCTCCCGCGTCAGGGGGGAGGGGAATAGCCAGGAAATCAGCATCGCCGGGAAGAAAAGTCTTGTAGGTATTGGGCCGGGGAAGAGATTGATCCAAGAGAGTCGCGTGCTCCGCAACGATGGAAAATGCACGAGTTAACGCAGCATTATCCGTGGTTATGGCCTTTGCAGATAAGACAGCTTCCTTGTATTCCCCTTCTGCAAATTTGATAAAAACATCTGTTGCCTGATTTGCAGTATCGGGGAGCGTGCCGGTCAGCATACCCTGGGTCCTTTCAACATATGTTTGAAGGGATCCGGCGAGAGTATTATCCCTCCCAACATGTGATTCCCGCGTGCTGAATCGATGCTTGAACCTTACCAGCAGCATCGTAAGACTGACCGCATATAACAATTCAAGGATGATTGCAGGCAGTATGTCTAGCGGAGACGCCAAAAAAACAAGGGAATAAATGGGTGTTGAGAGTGCGACAATATCTTTCCGTGGCTGTTTCCATGCAAGGTAGGCGAGTATGCAGGATGCAACTACGCATCCGAGAATGCTGATTCGTACATCAAGCAGGAGATTGAATTTCCAGAAAATGATGGCAAGCGCCGCTCCACCGAACGAGAAGAGGGGCACTGCCAATTCCATCCATGGGGTGATGTGGTCCCCGTGTTTTTCAAGCGATTTTGTTTCGTTCATGGTGTATCTCAAAGGATTGTAGCCTTGCTGAAATGGATTCTTTCCCAAGGGAAAATTTTTGTAAAGTGTTCATTTTAAAAATTCGAATGTTCAGAATAAATTGGCGGTACCTACGAAAACCGAATCCACGCCTCGGGTGATAGATGCACGTGTTGTTCAAGGGAATCATGTGGCTTTTATACAATAAAGAACGGAACAGAGTGTGTGTTTTCAGGATTTTTCAGATGACTTCTCTTTCTTTATCTTTTTGATCGACACACAGTTGATTATCGGGTCCCCTGTGAATACATACCTCTGAATAACCTGCCCGAGTACCTCAACGATATCGTTTACATTCACATCCTCTCCAGGATTGGTGAACATCTTGACTGAAATTGAACCTGATCGGTCTGCAACCTGGTATTGCGGGCGATTCAGAATCTTGAAACGGACCTTTTCAACAACGCCTTCAATTCGCACCGGTTTTCCCACCATGCCTTTATTGATAAGTTTAATCCGGACGGCTTTTGCTTCTGTCTCATATCGGGGGGCCATTTCTGAATATTCTCTCTGGCTCAGGTAATTAAGTCCGAGTGGGAACAGGAAGAGGAGGACAAGAGTAAACGATCCCCATAGAAGGAGTGTTGTGTCCCTGCTGATAAAATACGCAAATCCCAAAAAGACAGCGAAGATTGCAACCACCACAATTGAGACGATTGAAACCTTCACATCAACATTTCCGATTTTCATCGGAAAAAATATAGGCGGTTAATCTACTTGAGCGCTGCGATCTCTTTCCGGAACGCAACCCAGTAAATAACACCCACGAAGAGTAATCCACCCACAATGTTGCCTATAGTGACAACAATCAGGTTGTTTGTCCACATGGAAACCCAATTCAGCCCTGCATTAATCTTCGTAGGATCGGTTATGAAACCCTGAGTGAGGACCCCTGCCGGGATGAAGTACATGTTGGCAACGCAGTGCTCGAACCCGCTGGAAACGAAGGCCATGATCGGGAACCAGATCCCGAAGAACTTACCAATAAGATCATCGGCACAGATACCGAGGAGCACGGCCAGGTTGACAAGCCAGTTACAACCAATTGCTTTCAGGAATGCTGACCAGTGGCCTGCCAGGCTTATATAGCTCACTTTCGCCGATGCGATGCCGATTGCCCGGGTGCCGAATGCCGTCACAGTTGCTGCTCCGGCGGCGTCCCATGAACTTAATGGTCCATAGGCCATGAGGTAGGCATACCAGATAGAACCAATCAGGTTTCCGATGTAGACCCAGACCCAGAGGTTGAGCACCTGTGCCCAGCTGACTTTGTGGATAAACGCAGCCATCGGGGCAAGCATCGCGTCGCCAGTGAAGAGTTCTGCACCGGTAAGGACGATGATAATAAGCCCAACAGGGAACACAGCTCCCGTAATCAACTGGCTAAAACCGGCACTGGCAGTGCCATAACGCAGTGCTGCATCAGTTGCCTGGATTCCAGTGCTGCACATGGTTGCAAGAGCGCCACCCATAGCGATGTATGCGCCGGCCATGAATCCACGAAGGAGCATGTTCCAGGCGGGCAGCCCTACTTTGTACTTCCCAGCGTCGGCGGCTTTCGCGACGATTGCTACTGGGGGATGAAACACCATTTTTTACACACCTCTCGATTGTCCTACCTATACTGTACCATTCCAGTAATTCACTTCGCGTATAGGTTCAAAATTAAAATCCTTTCTGGTGTTATTAATACCTTTCTAAATGATTTTTGCACTGCATTGGCGTTTTGCAATAATTTAAATTAAAATAGTGAAAAAAATGAGCACTATTCATTCTTTAATAGCCTCTTCTTCAGGGCATTTTATATAGAGCGCCGCCTTCCGCTGGCATCCCGGGAATAATGCCCGAATTCACTTCGTGTGATGATATCCCCCCGGAAGACAGGGCCATCCCTGCATACTCTCAGGCCACCGGGATCAAGTGAGCACGAACCGCAGACTCCAACGCCGCATTTCATATACCGGTGCAGGCTGAAATATCCCATCTCCGGGTGTCCTGATTGCAGGAGAATCCCATGCACCGCAGCCGTCATCCGTTCCGGTCCGCAGCAGAATACTGCGTCATACTGTGGGAGATCCTCATTCCTGAAAAGATCTGCAACATACCCGTGGTGCCCTTCCGATCCATCATCGGTTGAGACAGCGAGTTCGGTATATGTTCGGATGAGCGCCGGGAACAGGAGATCTGCAGACGAACGCGCACCAAGAAGGCATTTTTTGACGCCTCCTGCCCGTATTACCGGCAGAAGCGGGGCTGCCCCGACACCTCCTGCGACTGCAAGGATATTGCGTGAAGGTGGAAATCCGTTGCCAAATGGCCCCCTGATCCCCACTTGATCTCCCGGAATAAGAGAAAAAAGTGCGGTCGTTGCGTCCCCCACACGCTGGACCGTGATTGACGAGGCGGATGAGAGTGCCATAGGTATTTCATCCACTCCGGGAATCCAGACCATCACGAACTGGCCGGGATTGAAGGAAAATTCCGTATCAAAGAAGAATGACCTGACATGAGGAGTCTCTTTTGTTACATGTGTGATGGTGACTGGAAGCGGGAGCCCGTCAGTCATGGGCACACCCCACAATTTGTTCGGCTGGGATGCCGTTCTTCTCATAGAGGTCTTCTGCAATGGTTGAGAAGACCGAGATATCCTTCATGATGGCAGTTCCCAGTTCAACCGCCGATGCACCCGCCATCATCATCTCGAGGACGTCTCCTGCACTGGAAACGCCACCGCATCCAATGATTGGGATTGAACAGGCATCATACAGTTCGTAGACACACCGGACGGCAACGGGAAACACTGCCCTGCCGGAAAGGCCCCCGAACCTGTTGCCGAGTACCGGCTTCTGTAGTGCCACCGAGATGCGCATCGCTTTTAAGGTGTTGATGGCAACGAGTGCGCATGCGCCCCCTTTCTCGGCAGCCCGCCCAATTTCAGCGATGTCTGTGACGTTGGGTGTGAGTTTCACCCATGTCGGGATTCCTGTCGATGCAACTGCGCGTGTGCACTCCTCGACAAGCACGGGGTCTGTTCCGAGCGCTGCCCCATAGCCGCTCGCATGGGGACACGAGAGGTTCAGCTCAACCGCTTTTACCTTCCCCCTGAACCATCCTGCAACTGCTGCGAACTCACCGGGGCTGCCGCCGAAGATGCTGGCGATGACCGGTTTTCCATCAAGGGGAACAAGTTCGTCCAGGAACTCCATCGAAGGATTGGGGAGTCCCATGGCATTCAGGAGGCCCCCGTCAACCGGAACAAGGCAGGGGCCGGGATGCCCATCGAGCGGGACAGGTCCGATTGATTTTGTGACCACTCCCCCGGCTCCCGCAGAGAGGATGCGCGAGAGTGATGCCCCGGTGGTGCCTAGTATGCCGGCCGCGAGCACGAGGTGGTTGTCAAGCGCAACACCTCCGACTTCGACCTTACCGGGACACAGTTTTAGCATGTAGAGTAGAGATCATCGTGATTGTAATTATTTATTCTCCGGGCGGGAATGATAGAAGAGTATGACATCGATATCGGTCCTGGGAGTGGGCAGGGTTGGGGGCCAGGTCGCATACCTCTCGGCGATTCTCGGACTTGCGGACGAGCTTATCATGTATGATGCCGTCCCCGCCTTCCTCCAATCCCAGGTGCTTGATCTCAAGCATACCGGACTGGATATCCCGGTGAGCACCGATTGGAGATCCGCGAAAAAAAGTGATATCTGCGTGTTTTCTGCGGGGCTCCCCCGTAACCCTGACGTAAAAACAAGGGCGGATCTCCTCCAGGCAAACCTCCCCGTGGCATTCGAATGCAGCCAGGTCCTCAAGAATTATTCAGGGATACTGATCACGGTGACCAACCCGATGGACGCAAACAACTATTATTTGTGCCGGAAGAACGGTCTTGAGCCTTCCCGGTGTATCGGGTTCGGAGGCCAGCTGGACTCTGCGAGGTTCGGCCAGGAGCTGAAAAAGCGGCTGATTCCCGGCAAGGCATACGTCCTCGGGGACCACGGGGAGTTCCAGGTCCCGCTTTTCAGTCGGCTTAAAAAATCAGTCCCAACACCTCTCCGGGAGGATATCCTGACTCAGCTCCGGGGTGCGAGCATGGAAATCATCAGGGGAAAGGGGGGAACGGTCTTTGGTCCAGCTTACCATATCGCAGATCTTATCAGGTCGATTGTTGAGGATAAGAAAGCAACGAAGGTATGCTCCTGCATCCTCGACGGTGAATACGGGCTTTCCAGCTGCTCGCTCGGTGTTCCCGTAAAAGTCGGGAGGGATGGCATATCAGAGATCCTTGAATGGAAACTGGATGCATGGGAACGCACCCACTTTGAGAATGCCGGGGAGTTTGTCACGGGCCTCTGCACACAACTCGGAGTCTGAACCAGGATGGATCAATCCCCGGGATATGGAAGAAATGCGCGCTCATCCGGAGTCACCGGTAACCCTCCTGCCAATGATATCCCGGTCTCGATCACCCAGGTGGAATATTCCAACACCCCGGGTGGCCCTCTTATCCACATATTCGGGAGGGAACCTGATGGAACCGCCCGACACCTCCAGGTCACCGGGTTCCGCCCGTATTTCTATGCACCTGCGGACCAGGTCGAGAAGAATCCACCCCCGCCCCAGATAACGCCCGACACGAGCGTGGTCCGGACCTCGATAAAGGGAGACCCGGTCGTTCGTCTGTACACGGAAAAGCCCACCGATGTCCGCGAGGCAAGGGACCGGTACCACCACTTCGAAGCGGACATCCCGTTCGCAACGAGGTTCATGATCGATACCCGCATCACTGGGGGTGTCATCTCCCCTGGTCTTTCGGCAGATTATCGTGAAATCCGCCCGGGTGAAGTCTATGCGCCGGCACGGGTATGCATGCTCGATATCGAATGCGAGGACCAGCGCGGGTTTCCCGAACCCGGACGCGACGCGATCATCTGTATCACATGCTGGGACTCCTATCTCGACCGCTACGAGACGTTTCTCTTTCTCCCGGAACAGCAGGAACCGGATATCTCGCGTCTGCAGGAGGAAAGCCCCAAGGCATCCGGGTGCTTTGATCCCGGAAGGCATACCCTGCACACCTATTTTTCCGAACCGGAGATGCTGAAGGGCTTTGCAGCGTACATCAGGAACACTGATCCTGACATCCTTTCCGGATGGAACTTCATGGAGTTCGATCTCCCGTACATCGTCCACCGGATGGAAACCCTGTCCCTCTCTCCCACGCTCCTCTCGAGGCTGGAGGGCCAGATCGAAAGGCTGGCTCTCAGGGGGAGGGCAACCTTTGATCTCCTGCTTGCATACCGGAAGATGCATGCCACCCAGAAGGAGTCCTACAGGCTCGACGCGGTTGCAGAAGCCGAGGTGGGGGAGACGAAGGTGCGGTACAAGGGGACCATATCGGACCTCTGGAAGAGCGACCCCTGCCTCCTCGTGGAATACAACTACAAGGATGTGGAACTCTGCGTTGCCATCAACGAAAAGAACCGGATCATCGAGTTCTACCGGGAGATCGCACGGTACGTGGGCTGTCCTCTGGACAGGACGCTCAACTCCTCCAATGTCATCGACATCTTCGTGCTCAGAAAAGCCCATGACCGCTACGTGCTCCCGTCCAAGGGATACGCCCCGGCAGAAGAATTCGAAGGTGCGACCGTCTTCGATCCGAGCAGGGGGGTCAAGGAGAATGTGGTGGTGCTCGATCTCAAGTCGCTGTACCCCATGGCCATGATGACGGTCAATGCATCCCCCGAGACGAAGGATCCTCACGGGGAACTCCGGGCACCGAACGGGATTCGGTTCCGGAAACATCCTGACGGCCTCACGCGGAGCATTATCAGCGATCTTTTAAAGGAGAGGGATGAGAAGAAGCAGCTCCGGAATACCTTCCCCTTCGGCTCGGATGAATATATCCTCTATGACATGCAGCAGAACGTGCTCAAGGTGATCATGAACACGTACTACGGGGTCAGCGGGTATACGCGGTTCCGCCTCTACGACAGGGAGATAGGATCAGCCGTCACGTCGGTGGGCAGGGCGATCATCGAACACACGAGATCAGTCATCGAGTCACGTGGATTCCGCGTGATCTACGGCGATACGGACTCCTGCATGGTGGCACTCCCTGGCCTTGATCTGGATGCAACCATTAAGAAGGCACGGGAGATCGAATCAGCATTGAACGCGAGTTATTCGGACTTCTCACAGAGGGAACTGAACGCGGATACCCATTACTTCTCGATAAAGTTCGAGAAGGTGTACCGCCGCTTCTTCCAGGCAGGCAAGAAGAAACGCTATGCGGGGCATCTCGTCTGGAAAGAGGGATCTGATGTGGATGAGATCGATATCGTGGGGTTCGAGATCCGGAGAAGCGACTACCCTCAGATCACCAAGGTCGTCCAGGGGAAGGTGATTGAGTTGATCCTTACCGGGCAGGGATACGAAGCGGCGAAACAGTACCTCGGCGGTGTCATCCGTGATTTCCGGGCTGGCAGGTACACGCTGGACGAGATCGGCATCCCCGGAGGCATAGGGAAGGACCTTGCCGATTACCAGACGGACGACGCCCATGTGAGGGGTGCGAAGTACTCAAACACGCATCTCGGGATGGAGTTTGCCAAGGGGAGCAAGCCAAAGAGGGTGTATATCAGGAACGTGACCTCGAAATACCAGAAGACCGATGTGCTCTGTTTCGAGTATGGCGACCAGGTGCCCCCTGAGTTCCAGGTTGACTGGGAGATGATGATGGAGAAGACCGTAAGGCAGCCCATCTCACGGATTATCGAGGCGCTCGGATGGGAATGGGCCGATATCGATCCCTCGCGCACCACGCTTGCACAGTGGGGAATCGGGTAGGATTCGCACCCGGCACGAGGGTCGGGAGAGAGCCTGCAGAAAGGATACATCAAAGAGTGGGGAGGAGCAAACACCCACTGTGAGAACAGGGGGCAACGACCGTGATTACAATCCCGAGAATTGTCATCGCAGGAACGCACAGCGGATGCGGGAAGACCACGGTTGCCCGGGGGATCATGGAATCGCTGGTCAGGAGAGGGTACACCGTCCAGCCCTACAAGGTCGGCCCTGACTTCATCGATCCGACCCACCATTCCGCCATCTGCGGCCGTATCTCCCGGAACCTCGACCCCTTCATGATGGGAGAGGATGGACTGAAGGCAACGTTTGCCAGGAACTCCGCAGGAGCCGATATTGCCATCATCGAAGGGGTGATGGGAATGTATGACGGCATTGACGGGGGTGACCGTGCCAGCACTGCCCATGTCATGCGCATCCTCTCGTCACCTGCGGTCCTTGTCACTGACGCGAGGGGGATGTCGCGGAGCGTGCATGCACTGGTGAAGGGATTCATGGACTTCGAGCCAGGCATCCGGATATCGGGGGTGATCTTCAACCGGATGGGAAGCCCGCGGCACAGGGAAATGATCAACGAAGGCCGCACGTATCCCGCGCTCGGGTATATCCCAAGGTCAAAAGGGCTCGAGATAAAGAGCCGCCATCTCGGGCTTGAGATGGCATACGAGATCAGGCGCACAGAAGGCCTCGGCGAACTCATTGACGAGCACTGCGACATTGATCGCGTGCTGGAGATTGCGAGAGCAGCCGAACCCCTTCCCGGTATTTCACATGAAGAGGAGAACACGGAGAGCCGCGTGAGGATCGGGGTTGCCCGGGACGAGGCATTCTGCTTTTATTACCAGGACAACCTCGACCTCCTCGTTCGCTCCGGAGCCCGGATTATACCCTTCTCTCCGCTCTCGGGCAACCTTCCTGAAGTCGATGCACTCTACCTTGGAGGCGGATATCCCGAACTCCATGCTGCGGGACTGGAAGCATCCCCCTGCAGGGGGCGGATCAAAAAGGCAGCTGACGACGGGATGCCCGTCTATGCAGAGTGCGGGGGGCTGATCTACCTCTGCCAGGAATTCAGAGGTGAGCGTGCGTACCGGATGGCCGGGATCATCCCGGCCGATTCTTTTATGTCCGGAAAGGTCCGGGCACTCGGCTATGCTGAGGGAACCTGGGACGCAGGACCGGCATGGTCACCCGTCGGCAATGCAATCCTCGGCCACGAGTTTCATTATTCAGGGGTCGAATGCGATTCCGATGCGCAGTTCGCCATCACGCTCCGGCGAGGAAAGGGTATCCTGGATGGGAAGGACGGGCTCTGTTCGGGCGAGGCTATCGCGACGTATACCCATGCATATTTTTCCCCGGAATTTGCACGCTCCCTTGTGGATGCTGCGCTGGGTTACCAAAGAACCTGATCCGGGATCGCCATGATGAGTGAACCTTTTCCTGTTCTTAAAAATTTTGTAGCCGGGTTCATTCAGCAGCCGGTTTGATTATAGTTCAGGAAAAAGAGGATTGCAGAGATATATGCGGGATTGTCCATGATGCGAAGTGATGAGGTAAAGAAGGGATACCAGAGAGCACCGAACAGGGCGCTCCTGCGGTCCCTTGGAGTCACTGACAGGGAGATCGGGATGCCCTTTATCGGTATCGCGAATGCCTGGAACGATATAGTCCCCGGCCATACACACCTGCGCACGCTTGCAGGGAAGATCAGGGAGGGGATCACAGCAGCGGGCGGAGTTCCATTCGAATTCGGCGTGATCGGGATCTGCGACGGAGTTGCAATGGGTCATGAGGGAATGCGCTATTCCCTCCCATCACGCGAGAACATCGCGGATTCGGTCGAACTCATGGCTGAGGCACACAGGTTCGACGGGATGGTGCTCCTCGGGACCTGTGACAAGATTGTCCCGGGCATGCTGATGGCAGCGGTACGGTGCAATATCCCCTCGATCGTTGTGACCGGGGGAGCGATGCTCCCCGGGTACCTTGAGGGTCGCGACCTCTCCCTGATCGATATTTTTGAAGGAGTCGGGAAGGTTGCTGCCGGATCCATGAGCGAGGCGGATCTCGGTACCCTTGAATGCGCAGCAATGCCGGGTTGCGGGAGCTGCCAGGGACTCTATACTGCAAATACCATGGCCTGCATGACCGAGGCGATGGGAATGTCGCTCCCCGGATGTGCTGCCATTCCCGCCGTGGATGCAGCGAAATTGCGGATTGCACGTGAGTCCGGAGAACGGATACTGGCTCTGGTACACGATGGAGTCTGCCCCCGCGATATCATCACGAAGGAGAGCCTGGAGAACGCTATCCGGGTTGATATGGCGCTTGGGGGATCCACCAATACCGTCCTTCACCTGATGGCAATCGCATCTGAAGCGGATGTTGACCTCTCACTCGATTCTTTCATCCGCATTGCGGATCAGGTTCCCCACATCTGCCACATGCAGCCGTCCGGGCCTCACTCCATGCTCGCGCTCCACCGATCGGGAGGAATCCCCGCGGTGCTGAATGCCCTCTCCGGACTTCTGCATAACTCTGCCACCGTATCCGGAATGCGAATCGGTGAAATCGCCCAGAAAGCCAGGGTCTCACCGAAAGGTATCATCAGGACCATTGCCGACCCTGTCAATGCAGCGGGCGGCCTTCGCATCCTCTTCGGGAGCCTGGCGCCGAAGGGTGCCGTCATAAAATCTGCGGCCGTCCCCTCCGGAGCATGGAAACTATCAGGTCCTGCCCGTGTATTCGATGGGGAACAGGAGGCGATGGCTGCAATCCTCTCCCGGAACATAAATGAGGGGGATGTTGTGATCATCAGGTACGAAGGACCCCAGGGTTCACCGGGGATGCCAGAGATGCTCTCGCCGACCTCCGCCATCGTGGGGCTTGGATACTCCAGGGTGGCACTCGTGACGGATGGCAGGTTCTCCGGAGGCACACGGGGCCCCTGTATCGGCCATGTCACCCCCGAAGCCGCGGTTGGCGGTCCCATCGGGCTGGTCCGCGAAGGGGATAGGATCACCATCGATCTCCATGCACGGACACTGGACCTCGAGGTCGGTGCCGGCGAGCTGGAAACGCGCCGGAAGGAGTGGAAACCCCGGGTGCGCCAGGTACAAGGTGTGCTTGCCCGGTACGCATCCATGGTGGGCCAGGCCGACAGGGGGGCGGTCCTGGAGAAGAGGTGAGGATTGCATGGTCCAGGATGAGGAATTCCAGCCCCTGATCCTCCCTGACCATGACCCATCGCATCACCTTGACGATAAAGAATACCATGCGATTCATGAATCCCAGCGGGTAACGCTCGGCTCCCTCCAGAGAAGGGCACGCGACTCCGGCCTACCCGTCATCTTCCTATTTGAGGGCGGATACGGAGCAGGGATTGCAACTCTTGTAAAAGAACTGAACCGCTCGCTCGATCCACGCGGGTTCTCCTATTATCCCATCTTTTCACCCGGGCCCCTTGCACAGCAGCACCACTTTTTCTGGCGTTTCTGGATACGCACCCCTGAAAAAGGCCGGATCGCAATTTTCGACAGGGGCTGGTACTCACGCACCCTGCTGGACAGGATGGATATCCGGCGGGGAGGAAGGGTTGACGAGGATCTCATTCTCCAGATCCAGGACTTCGAGCGGACCCTTGCCATGAGCGGGGCCCTTATTGTGAAGTTGTTCCTCCATATCAGCAAGAAGGAACAGAAGCAGCGGCTCAGGAAGATCAAGAAAGATCCGCTCACGATGGACCATATTGACCATGACCTTGAAAGGTACCTCAAATACCGGGAATTCCTGCCGCTCATCGATGATATGCTTTCGAGGACCAGCGAAGTGTTCTCGCCGTGGTATGTTGTTGATGCAGATGACAGGCAGTATGCGGTCGTGCATGTATTCGAAATCCTGATCCGGCAGATTGAGGAGGCGCTTGAAAATCCCGGCCGGCACATCAAGCCCCCTGCTCAAAAAGCGTCCGGAAAAAAAATCCATCATGCTGCCCCTGGGTATGCCAATCCCCTCGGGGAAGCAGATCTTTCCCTCTCCCTGGTGAGGCATGAATACGACGTGCAGATGGCAGCCCTTGGAAAAACGCTTGGTGAGTGCCAGGTGCGGCTGTACCAGGAGAAGATCCCGCTCATTATGCTCTTCGAAGGATGGGATGCGGCGGGGAAGGGGGGAACTATCATGCGTGTGACACGATACCTCAATCCACGCGGGTATGCCGTAGTGCCTGTCGGTCCGCCAGGGCCGGGAGAGGCAGCCCACCATTACCTCTGGAGGTTCGTCCCGGCACTCCCCGTAAGAGGGCACATCACCATCTTTGACAGAAGCTGGTACGGGCGGGTGCTCGTCGAACGGGTGGAATCACTGTGCAGCCGGGAGGAATGGGAGCGAGCATATTGGGAGATCAGTTCCTTTGAACATTCACTCTGCAATGAAGGGGCTCTCTTTCTCAAGTTCTGGCTGCAAATCGATGCAGACGAGCAGCTGCGAAGATTTGAGGAAAGGGAGCACGACCCGGAGAAACAGTGGAAGATTACTGGTGAAGACTGGAGAAACAGGTCAAAATGGAATGAATACGAGAAGGCCGTGCAGGACATGGTGTTCCACACAAGCACACCGTATGCTCCATGGACAATTATTCCCGCAAACGACAAGTACTATTCTAGAGTACAGACCCTCCAGTCAATTGTCGGTGCAATCCAGGCTCGAATCAGGGATCAGGAATAATCCATCCCTGATTTGGAATCGTGGAAAACCCCTGGCGGAAATCCGGGTGCATGATTCCCGTTGGATTACAAAGTGAGGTCAATTTCATGGAATTCTCCCGTGGATTCAAGAGAGAATCATTAAACTTCAGCATGGTGATATTCTTAAAGGAATTCGAATGCCTGACAAGGAACGCCCCGTGTATGATAGAGTCCGCTGTTCGCATTGCGAAGGAGCAGGCTGTCTCTACTGCGACAAGACCGGATACGTGCTTGTGAGATCCCCTGCAACGATCTGTCGGCACTGCGAAGGCGAATGCTGTATTTACTGCGGCTTCACGGGGTGGGCAGGGTTAAAAGGCAAATACGACGAGTAATGCTGTTCTGACAGGAAAAAACCGCTCTTTCCTTACGAAAGGGGCACCATGCCACTCTTTTCATCTTTTTCATTGAGCGAACGCAGCATGTGCCTGATGACAACGACAGTGATATCATCTGACTGAGCGGCCTCTCCGATAAAGTCATGAACCCTGGAAAAAATTGTCCCGAGTATCTCTCCAGCCCGAAGATCATGGGATGCAATCACGGTATCCATGAGCCTCCCTTCCCCGAATTCCTCGCCTGGCATGTTGAATGCCTCGGTGACACCGTCAGTGTAGAGTACCAGTACGTCCCCCGGGGCCAGGTCGAGTTCTCCGACTGAATAGGTGTTCCCCGGCATGACTCCCATTGCCATGCCCGAGGGGAGGAGCGTATGGAGTGTGCCTGTGCCATTCCTGTAGTGAAGGGGGGGGTTATGCCCTGCATTGACGTATACCAGGTGTCCGCTCCTGCTGTCAAGCACGCAATAAAAGAGGGTCACAAACATTCCTGCCGAGGCATCTGCAGTGATGAGATCGTTCGATTCCCGGATGATCTCATCAAGGGATTTATCCCTTGTTGCTACCGCCCTTATGATGGAACGCGAGAGCGCCATGAAGAGTGCAGCGGGGATGCCCTTTCCAGCTACATCGGCTATCACAATACCCAGGTTTCTGTCATCGAGCTGGATGAAATCATAATAATCGCCCCCGACTTCCTGTGCAGGAATGTTCCTTGCGGAGATCTCAAAGTTATCAAGCACGGGTTCCCGGCGGGGTAAAAACGTCCTCTGGATCTCGGCTGCAATCTGTATCTCCGCTTTATCACGTTCGAGTTGCCGGGAGTAGGTCTCTATCCTGCCGATCATGAGGTTGATGCTCTCTTCGAGTTTCCGGAACTCGGGGTTCGGCATGCTGCGGATGGTATGCGCAAGATCGCCCCGGGCTATCTGCTCGACATCTTCAATGATATCGCCGATCGGCTTTGAGAGAAAACGGGCAATGGAAAATGCCATGGCGATTCCCATGACCACGGCGATGATGCCAATCAGCACATAGTAGAGGAGAATCTGGGAGAGTGCGCTCTCAAATGGGACAAGGGTGTAGGTGATCTCTGCGACAAGGCTCATGTCTGAGACAGTGGATGACTCTTTGAGGTCGATATAGAGATAGCGGATCACCTGGTGCGTGGTAGTGTCCTTTATCGTAGAATCCCTGCCGGTAGTAAAAATATCCGAGAGCTGTGTGGTGTGTAATCCTGTGTCAGGAGTGACCCCCTGTTCAAGGATGAGGTTCTGGTTGATATCGAAGATCCTGATCCGCTCGATAGACGGATTCATCTCCTGGATGCGGTCGGCTATCTCGACATAGGAGAGCTCTGATCGCTGGCTCTCGAACCCCTCCATAAGAAGGCCCATCTCCAGCAGGTAGCGATGATCAGGGACGGGCATGAATGCAAATTTTCTCAGCTGCCCGATCACGGTCCCTTCTGTGGTATTTGCGACTGACCGTACGATCCTGTCCGCAACGAATGCATCGTCCTCCCTGATCCGGGTCACCGAGCTGAAAAATTCCGGATAATTTCTGAAATCAAGGTACATCACCGAGGGGACTGTGGATGCGACGATGACCCCGCTCTCATTAATGATGTACAGATCGAGGACTCCGGAAAAACTGGGGTTGAGCGAGGCCTTCAGCGACTCGAGATCAATCCGGCTGATGTCCCCCCCCGATTCATTGTAGGCTGCGAGGTATCCGGAAAATCCCTCTTCCATCAGGGGATCGAGGGAACTGTCATAGAGTTTCAGACCATGGTCTGCAATGACCAGGGATTCCCGGAGATACATCTCGCTGAATCTCGCCTGTTCTTCGTTCTGCCTGACCAGTTCCGAAGATGCTTGGCTGTATGCCGCAGCAAGCAGGAACATGATGACGATAAGGATGATCGCCGTGATGCAGAGGATGAGGGTTGAACGGAGCGTGAAGCGGGAGAGTGAGATCTTCTTCACCATAGAGGATCATTCAACCTCCGGTATGGACTTTTTGGTATGACAGGACCTGCGGCGGAACAGGCATAAGCGTTCCCGGTGTGACAATCGTCGATAAATTCCACAGGTAACCGAACCGGATCTCAGTTACCCCGGCATTGAAAAGATGGGGGAGAATTGGGAAGAAAACGTCAGGATTCCTGGCGGAATATCAGGGTTCCGGCTACCATGTCGTGAAGCCCCTGCCTGTATTTGGTGAATGCCGGGATGATGAATCCGACAAATAGGGTTAAAAAAGAGAGCGACATCGCAAAGAACCTGAGCGTTGCACGGGCAAAGGTGATCCGGTTGCCCTGCATGTCGGTCACGGCAATCCTGAGTGCCATCTTCCCGAGCGTTGCCTGGTTCTTTGAACTCTCAAGGTAGGCAAAATAGAGCCAGGGTACGATGAGAAGGAGTAACCCGGACGAGAGGAGTATCTGGGATGGTATGGCGGCATTGACCGCGTTTCCGTATGCATCGGTGCGGGGGAGATGCCGGTAGAACTGGTAGATCTGGAGTATTGCTTCTGATATGGGGCTCGGCCGCTGGAGAAACCAGGCAAGGACGCTGACGAACCCTGTGACCAGGATGTCGAAGATGATGAGAAAGAGGATGTCGATGATCCCGGACGCGATCCGTCTCCCGAGGCCTGCAAACTTTTCGGTCGTAATATCTCCGACCTTCTTCCGCAACACGGCTTTTGGGGGTGCAACATGGGTATCCGCCCCGCACCACTGGCAGAACCTCCCCCCACTCTCGGTCTCCCTCCCGCATTTGGGACAGTACATCCTTCCTGCTCCTTCCTTGTAGGTAATAATCAACGGGAGTGACTTCAATGTATCGAAATTTTTCAGAGGGGCGCGATATTGCCGGATGAACGGGAAATCCGCTGAAATCCCGTTTCGAGAAGGTATTTTTGCAGTATCCCGGAGCTATTCCCCCGGTGCCCTTGTGGAGACCCTTGTGGCAAAGGCATGGGTGATGAAACCGAGGATTCCGCACACGAGAAGTGATCCCCCGACAATTACCCACTGCTCAATACCTGCCGACCCCGTGGCAAGCAATGCAATCAGGTTAAGCGGATTATTTGGGAAAGCGAGCACGAGAAGCATGAGGGCCACCACCGCGGTTGAGAAGATAAACTGTGCCGCAGTCCGCTCCCTGTAATAGAGGGCTGTTAAGGCACTTATCAAAATCAACACCATGGACGATGTAATGACAAGGAGAAGGATCTGGAGCATGTTGGCTATGGCGATCCGGTTGAGTGCAAGAAGGAGGAGCCAGCATCCCGCCTGGACAGGGACAAGAACCAGGCAGGCAACAATCTTTCCCCAGACGACTTCGGTCATCGTCATCGGTGTGGAGAGGAGTGTCTCGAGGGTGTGGTGCTGGTATTCCTCCGTCACGAGATCGATGATGAGGGCGGCGGAGATGATCGCCGGCATGAAGAGGAGGAGCGGGATCAAGAGTCCGTAGATGAACTCATAGAAACCCGGGGCGGAGCGGCTGGCAGGGAATTCCACAGTGACCGGGAGCAGGTCAAGCCTCCCTGAACGTGCCTCCCGGAGCTCTTCTTCATAATCGAGGAAGACTTCTTTCAACTGGACATTGACGATGGTGGACTGGATATCGTTCTGGAGGCTGTACAGCGTGATCTTGACAGGATTATCTGCGTCAATTCCTGTATCCGGGACATACACCACCGCCGAGAGTTTCCGTTCGGTGAGGGCGGCGACTGCGGTCGAGAGATCCATCGAGTAGACCTGGAACTGGTTGCTCTTCTGGAGGAGATCAAGGAGATCGGGGGACTCCCCGACATAGCCGACCTGGTATTTCACGCCGGAATACCGTGCCAGGGACGATGGGTCATACATGGAGGTCAGCCCGACCATCAAAAATGATGAGAAGAGGGCGACGAAGAGCTGCAGGAGGATTGCGAGCACAATCGTCCGCTCTTTTCCGAGGCCGGAGAGGTCCTTCTTCATCACGAGGAAAACATTTCTCACGTTCACATCAACCACCCCAGGATGAAATACCCGTTATAGAGACTGTGGACGATCGTTGCGAGGAGAATTCCCGGGATATAGCCCTTTGAACCGGTGAATTTCACGAACGATGCGACGATTATGACCCCGGTGAAGTGAAGGAGGAACGGGAGGATAAGAGTGAGGGCTCCTGATGACAGGAAGAGGATGCTCCCGAAGACGCTCTCGGTGATCTGGGTGAGCGTCACGAAGAGCAGGAGTTTTTCGGCGAAGAGAAAGGCAGCAGCGGTGACTGCAGCCCCGAGCACCACCCTTGCCCAGGAGAAGAGTTGAGGACTCTCGAGTAGGAATGTGCAGATCCCGACAGATTTCGCGATCTCTTCGACGAATGCGGCCGAGACAATCAACAGGATAAGTGAGAGGGGCATCGGGAGGTTGAAGAAAAGGACCAGGAGCAGCATCTGGACCATAAAGACGAAGGGCACCACGAATGCATTAATCGCGAAGAGTGATACCCAGGGATGTTTTTCAGAGAGCGAGGTCGATACGAACTCCCGGATGCGCCGGAGTATTCCTGCCTGTGAAAAGAGCCGCTCCTCCTTGAAATTCACGATTCCGACGTAGAAGAGGGTGACGCTTGTCAGGAAGAAGAGGGACGTTGAGAAGATATACTGGCTCAGCGTGTATGCCTCTCCCTGGAGCGTGAGGACCACGAGTGTTAACGGGGAGACAAGGCTTATCACGTGGACATTTGCGAAGATGCTCGGGAAGAAGAGGTAACTGGTTGCAACCGTCGAGAAGAAGATGGAGATGAACGAGAGCTCCTTGAAACTCCGGGACGCCATCCCGATGAGAAGGGCGTTGGCGAGGAAGAAGAGGATCACGGGGAAGAGCGGGAGAAGGATAGCGAGCGGGACCTGGAGATACAGTGCGATTCCCGCGGAGATGGCAATCATGCCGATAAAGTAGGGGAGTGCTTTCCCGAAGATGATCGCAGGCGCCCCCGCAGGGGAAGACAGGAGTACCTCTCCTTTCCGCTCGAGCCTCTCCTGCATGATGCTCATCATGTAGAACTGGGACGTGAAGTAGAGCGGGAAGATGAAGAGAAAGACGAGGATGATCGAATCGAACGGGAGCGGAGGAGAGAGCTGCGACGGGGTCTTGAACGACCCGAACGGGCTCTCCGGGCCGACAAGGTCGGAGTACCGGGCAAGCTGGTCCTGCTGCTGCCCGAGCGACTCCTGGAGCCCCTGCCGGAGATCTTCAGTGGAGATCGCGACACCCGGGTCAGGTTCGGGAACCTGCACGATGGGACCTTCCGGTACCGGAGGGGCAGTGGAGGCTGGAGAGACAGAAATTGTCTGCCCGGATGCTGTTGCAGAGAAGTCGATCTCGCTCTTCACTTCCTGGAGGTCGATCCAGAGAGGGTAGGCAGCGAAGAGGTCCTGCTGCTGGCTGTACACCGAGTCGAGGTACTGCTGGTAATCCCGCTGGAGAGTCTTCAGGGCCGATCTCCCCCGGTCATTCCTCTGGACGTAAGCCTGGCCCCCGACAATCACGATATCATAGTCAGCCCGGTGCTCGACAAGGGTGACGCTGTCCCTGACATCAATCGAAAAACGCTCGTCCCCGCCAAAGATCGCCGCCAGCTTCGGATCGTCCACACCCATCCGGTACAACCCGTCCTGGAGGTGAAGGCCGCGTTCCGCAGTAAACCCGGTGACGGCAATAAGGAGTACGAAGAGGATCACTGCCGCAGGCAGCATGCTCTTTCCCATAATCCCGAAGGTCCGCTTTATTTCCCACCGGGCAAGGGTTACTATCTGGCCGAGGAACTGCAGGGAGTTCACGTCTTCTATCGCCTGTATGGTACGTTCAGTACCTATAATACATTGCAGGTAGAGGAATTGAGCGCGAAAACGCGAGGCATCCATGATATCCGCCCGGGATCTCACCAAGCTCTACGGCACTATACCTGCCCTCGATCACGTCAGTTTCGATCTCGACAGGGCACAGATATTCGGGGTCATCGGCCACAACGGGGCGGGAAAGACCACGCTCCTCAAGATCCTTGCAGGACTCATCGAACCCACTTCCGGAGAACTGGTCGTGAACGGGACGGATATCCTGAAGCGGCCGGACGGGATGAAACAGATGATCGGATACCTCCCTGAAGAGTCCCGCCTCTACGAGACCATGAAGGTTGACGAGTACCTCACCTTTTTCGGCGAGATCTACGGGATGGACAGTTCATCTATCAGGGCACGGAGCAGGGAACTCCTCGACTGGCTTGCGCTCCAGCCGAACGGCAAGAAGATGGGGGAGTTCTCGAAGGGGATGAAGCGGAAGGCCGCGATCGCCCGGTCCCTGATGCACAACCCCTCGGTCCTCATCTACGACGAGGCGACGTCCGGCCTGGACCCCATGACCTCGCGGCACATCGTCGATTTCCTCCGGGAGCTCCGCGACCAGGGAAAGACGATCATCCTCTCCGCCCACAACCTCTACCAGGTCGAAGCGATCTGCGACAAGATCCTCATCCTCCGGCGTGGCGAACGGGTGGCATTCGGGAGCATGCACGAGCTCCGGGAGATGTTCGGCTCGATCTACTACAGCATCTATTTTACCGTCAGCGACATCGCGAAGGTGGAAGGGCTCACCTCGTATGTCCTTGACGGCGGATACTACCGGGCGAAGGCGACGAGCGTTGACGGGATGGGGCGGGTCTCGAATGCGATTGTCACTGCAGGGGGATCGGTCGAGCGGATCGAGTCCCATTATCCGAGCCTTGAAGAGATGCTGGTCAAGATCGGGGCGTGAGGAAGGTTTTTCATAAAGAATCCCCGGTGAGTTGAGTTTTTTCATTCAACTTTCCGGTTGCATAAAACTTTATAGATGAAAGGGGATGACTCTGTGAAAAGGGATCCCCATGAATAAAAAAT
>Ga0302252_1000848_pt1 | contig 21467 bp, 18 predicted proteins | sample AAG_RA_Leu_MG_FD_193511 | JGI IMG/M metagenome (GOLD analysis project Ga0302252, IMG submission 193511) | Enriched activated sludge microbial communities from anaerobic digester in WTTP, New Holstein, Wisconsin, United States - AAG_RA_Leu | ecosystem: Engineered > Bioreactor > Anaerobic >...
TTGCGTAGGATACGTCGCCGCCGTACTTGGCGGGCCTCGTCACCGTCAGCGGGGTGTCCCTCATGAGTATGTGCCTAGCGATCTCGATGATGGGGTTCCCCTCGACCTCCTTCGGGGGGCAGTAGGCGTTGTTCAGCTTCGCCTTGATCTGCTCCGGCGAGTCGTGGATGAATATGCACGTCTCCGGCCTCGACTTGCTCATCTTGCCGTCGATCATGGCGGCGTCCGCATCGCCCTTCATGTCCATCCTGCCCGCCCCCTGCAGACCGGAGAGGAGCGGTGTGTGGACGGCCACAGGCTTCCGGAGGCCGTAGTGCTCCGCGACCTCCCTCGCCAAGACATGCGCCCGCCTCTGGTCCATCCCCCCGAGGACGAAGTCGAGCTTCAGGTAGAAGATGTCCTCGACCTGCATGCACGGGTAGATCAGCTTCGAGAAGTCGACCTGCGTCTCGTCCTCCTTCCTCCCCATGATCGTGACCGCCCGCTTCACCCTCGAGAGGGAGAGCGTCTTGCCGACCTTTATGATCCCCTCCCAGTAATCCTTGCTGCCGACCATCGCATCTGCCTTGATGAGGTCCACCCGGTCGAGGTCGACGCCCAGCGCCCTTAGGCAGTGCTCGATGTAGGCGGCGCAGGACTGGATCCTCGCCATGTCGCCCCCGAACTTGTCGTTGATCCAGGCGTGCCATGTGGCCTCCAGCAGGGTCATCTTGATGCCGGCGTCCATCATGTCCTTGAACTTGTTCACCCAGATCATCCACCCGAGGTGGAACATCCCCGAGGGCTCAAAGCCCAGGTAGCCGCGGGGCGAGGCGTTTGTCTGGAAGATCTCCTCTGCGTCCTCCTTCGTGATAACCTCAAGCGCGTTCCTTGCGACCAAGTCGACCTTCTTTGATGCGTCCATTAGATGAACCCTCTGGGCGGCGGGATTGGTTTACGGTCTTACGCTATGCTGAACTGCGTTTTACTCTTTTTGGTCTGCGGACGGATGCAGGCTGCCGTGTTGCCCGGTGCTAACACCCAGCTTCACAGAGGGACGTTGCATCCCGCTAGGCAGGGCTCTCTACACCGGGTGATGTCCGGCCGCCTGCAATATGAGATGGGTAGGAGGTGACCTTTTTGGCTTTCGAGGTCGGCGACGGCACCGGGAGGCTCAGATGCCCGCAGAATGGAATAGCGGGGCTGTTGCAGGTGTGGGTTAGGTCTCGTTCATCGCCGAGCTCTCGCCCTTGCTCGCTTGACTCCTGTGACCTGCTGTGTCGCCCCGCAGTGCTCCGCTCCCGACTTCATCGCACAGTAATCCATGCGCCAGACCTTAAGATAAGCTTTCCAAGTTCAGGAGAGGGGACATGTCTATCTCCAGCAGCAGCACCGGGCAAGTCATGCCGAAGTTGACGAGGACCTGGGGGGAGGTCTCGCCTACCACCCCGACATCCATGCCGTCCACAGAGACCTTTGCGGCGCGCCCGTCTATGAATGGGGGGGATGAGAGGGCGGAGAAGCGGGCTTCCTTCGAGAGGCCCCTGAAGAACGCAGACACCACGGCCTGCATCTCCTCGAAGCTGAGCTTGTCGTCGCTTATTGCGGCGCCGAGATGGGCGATGTTCTCCGGCCTGCCGCCGCGCTCCTTCACCACTGCCCCGTACTCGAATATCCTCTGCGGGTAGTCGATATGGGTGTTCATCCCGAGGAGCTGGAGCAGCTTCGGCAGCAACGTATCCCTGAGCACGGTGTACTCGAGGGAGACAGGCTTTATGATCTCGATCAGGTTCCTCTTGGGCAGCATCGGCCTCTCCTCCATCACCTCCCTGCTTGCAAGGTGGTATGTGGAGACCTCCTGGAACCCCATCCCGATCATCAGGTCCCGGACGCGGGAGGCGAGCCTAGTCCCCGGGAGGGGCTTGCCCACGGTCAAGAGGCGCGGGAACTCCGGTTCTATCCTGTTGAGCCCGTATGCGATGACGACGTCCTCGACGAGGTCGACCTCGTGCAGAACGTCGACACGGTATGGCGGAACCGTCACCTCGAGCGCCTCGTCCTTTGGCTTCGAGGCGGCATAGCCCATGCGCTCCAGAAGCGACGCCACCGCGCCTGCGGGCATGTCAAGCCCGGAGTAGGTCCGGACGGCGGAGGTCGTGAGCTGCTGCGTGCGCGCATCGAGGCGGGGCGTGATGACCTTCCGGTCGCGGTAGGCCACCTCGACCTGCTGGAGGCTGCCGCCGCGCTCGAGTATGGAGGTCACCATTATGACGAGGCATATGCCGACCGCCTTCTCGTCCAAGCCAGTAACATCGATGAAGACGTTCCTTGTCCGCTCCGTTACCTTAGTCGCGTCGCTGTTGATGATGGGCGGCATGGAGAGCACCTTGCCGTCCCGGTCGGTGAGCAGCGGGTAGGCGCTCTTGTCGGAGAGCAGGTGTGCGTACTCCTTCCCCTTGGGGGTCGCGCACAGGATCTCCGCGCCGTCCATGGCAGAGGAGCACTCGAGCGGAACGAACGAGATCTTTGAAGGGGCCCTTGCGGCATAGACGAACTCGCCGGCGACCGCGTCCATGTCGTAGATGCCGATCGATGCCTTCTTGCGCCCGGAGCCGTACGTGTTGTGCAGCTTCTCCTGCAGCTGCATGAGTTGGCGCGTCGCCTCTGAGGAGATCGTGACGCCGCGCACCGCCGCTGCAACTATGATTGGGCGGACGCCCTCTGTGGACGGGTCGACCCTCAGCCGGAGCGGCGGGCCTTCGAACCGGTTGATCGCGTAGTGGGGCATCGTCCCCCGGTAGAACCTTATCGCCCTCGCTATCCCCTCGGCGCTGAAGAGGTCCGGCCTATCGGAGGTGACCTCCACCGAGATCTCGTCCCCGTTGATCTCCTCGGTCTCGCACTTTATGGAGGAGAGCAGTTCCTTTAGCTGCTCGGGTTCGGCGTCGATCCCGGCCTGCGCGGCAAGGTCCTTTGCGTTAACGGTGATCGTTGGCATGGGTCACCACCACCCCCACTGCCTCAGCTTCTCGAGGCTGGTAGTGTTGAGGTCCCTTATGTCGTTGAGGCCGAGCCTTATCATTGCGAAGCGGTCTATGCCTATGCCCCACGCTATGACGGGGAACTTGATCCCTAGGGGGGTAAGGACCTCCGGCCGGAACAGCCCGGACCCCAGACACTCGATCCACCCCAGCGTCGGGTGCTTGATGTAGGCCTCTATGCTCGGCTCCGTGAACGGGAAGTAGCTCGGCTTGAACTTGATGTCGTCGAACCCCAGACGGTGCCCGAACTCCTTCAGCACGCCCAAGAGGTGCCTGACGTTGATCCCTTCCCCTCCTACGATCCCGTCGAGCTGGCTGAACTCGATCATGTGGCGCGCGTCGATGACGTCGGGCCGGAATACCTTCGAGAGGGAGAACGCCTTCACGGGCGGCTCCTTGTGCGATGCGAGGTACCTCGCCGATTCGACGGTCATCTGGGTCCTGAGCAGCGGCTGCGCCGCTATCTTGAGGTCCCAGGAGTAGCCCCAGCCGCGCGAGCCCGTGCCTCCCCCGGATTCATGGGTGGCCTTCACCCTCTGGATGAGGTCTTCGGGCGCGTCGATGCCCTGCTCGACGCCGCGGACCTGGAAGCTGTCGTGGATGGCCCGTGCGGGGTGGTCCTGCGCCTGGAAGAGCACGTCAAAGTTCCAGAACTCGGTCTCGACGAAAGGCCCGGAGGTCTCCTCGAACCCCATCGATATGAAGATCTCCTTGGTCTCCTCGAGGAAGGCGATGTAAGGGTGCCTCTTGCCTATCTTCAGCGATGGCGGGGAGGCGCTGACGTCGTACGGGCGGAGCGTTACCTCCTTCCACCTGCCGCTCCTGATGATCTCGGACGAGAGGAGGTTGAGCGAGACCTCGGCAGCGTGCTTCCCCGGCACGGCCGCGAGCGTGAGCCTCTTGACCTCCTTCAGTTCAAGGAGCCCCCTCGCCTTGAGCTGGACGGCGAGGGACTGGTCTTCCTTGCTGAGCCTTGAGGTGTCGCCCCCCTCCTTCATGCGCCTGATTGCGGCGTCGAGTTCGGACTGTTTGGCCGCCTTGAGGACGAGGATGGACGCGGCGCCCCTCCTCTCGATCGCGAATGCGCCGGTCTTCCTGCCCCACCCCAGCGCCGCAGAGACCTCGTTGGGCCTTAGCGCGGCGCTCACGTCGGTCAGCGGCGCGGAGCCGCCACGCGACTCAAGCAGCCCCATGACGCGGGTCTCCGGCATCCCCTCCTTGGCGCAGCGCTCGCCCTCCTCGGTGAGGCGGAAGCGCTCGGTGACCTCCTCGGTGAGGGTTACGTACCCCTTTGTCGACAGAAGGCTCGACAGCGGGAAGATTGAGCTCTCGGGGAGCCCGAGCTTGCTGGCGAGTGCGGCGGCGTCCGCCTTGCCGCCCATCCGCTCCAGGCACTCCAACAGTGATGCTTCGGACTGGCTCAAGGACATGGCAGGCCCTCCTTTACGAGTTTGTGATTGTGCACGGTAACATCATTCACCGGCCGTGGATTAAGAGTTTACCGTTCTCGTCTATTTCTCTATTTCTGATTCGCGTAGACGAGATGGGCGCGCCGTCCTCGGCAAGCACGAACTTGACTACCTTGATCCTCATAGGCGGCATCCCCCTCTCCGCGCGGACGACGTTCGCGGCGTATCCGCCCTTGGCCGTGCCTTCGCTCACGACAAGGATGTCGAACGAGGGATCCGTCACGACGGGGCCGTACTGGTCCTCGAGGACATGGAACGAGGCACGGCCGAGGAGGCCCTTGGAGGCCAAGAATGACCTCATAACGTCCATCCTGTGCTGCAGCGGCTGGATCCCGGTCTTCCCGGACTTCGCCACGAAGTCGTCGGAGGTTATGCCTACGAGGACGCTGTCGCCGACGCGGAAGGCGGTCTGCAGGAGCCTCTTATGGCCCCTGTGGAGGTGGTCGAAGGTGCCGCCGAGGGCAGCTAGCGAGAGCCTCTTCATCTTTGTTCAGAGCCTTATTCAGCAGTTCATTCCTTCTTTGTCGGGATCAGGTATATCGCCTTGATGAAAGACACGCCGGAGCACTTCGCGCAGGGTCCGAGCTCCTTGAACGTGAAGTCGCCGGTCTCGAAGGCGCGCTCCTCGCGCTTGTCGCAGCCCTTGCAGCCGATGACGGTTATGACGTTCTCCCTCTCATCCGGAAGGGTCTTCTTGGACGAAGGCTTTCCGACGAAGAAGTAGATCCCCCAAGACGCCACCAGCAGCGCTGCGCCTATTATGAGGATGTACATCGAGTAATCCTGGATCGAGTCGATGAGCGATGCGAGGAGGAAGAGCACGATTGCCCCGATCGCAAACGCTATAGAGAGTATGGCGTACTTCGGCGGCCTCGGCTTGCCATTGGACTTTGGTTGATCGGAAGTTGAAGCGCGGGTTGGGAAACGTATTGTCATCTCAGACACCTCACTGACCTACCGCCATGGTGTTGCCTATGCCGGCAACTATGACGGTGTCGCCCTCCTTGGTGCGTTCTTTTATCGCCTGCTTCACCCTCTCGTAGACGGTCTCCGAAGACTCGACGACCTCCTTCTTCATAGTCGTCAGAGCGTCCTCGAGGCTCATCTTGCAGATTATTGCGTCGAGGGGTATCTTGTACTTGACGCAGGCATCCTCTATCTTGAACTTCTCGGGGCCAGGGTCGCCTATCGCGGCGCCTACGCCGTCGACGACCTCCCCGGTGTTCTCGCCTTCGAGCTTCAGGCCTGCATCGATCATTATGACGCGGTTGACCTTGCCGCCGAGCTTCTCGATCAGCTGCTTCACTGCCTCGCCCGGCTTGCCCACAACTCCTCCTGGGCCCTCTGCCTTGAGGACGTACGCCTTGCGGCCCAGGACATCAACCTGGGAGTAGACGACCTCCTCGGCTATTGCCTCCTTCGGGGAGCCGACCATGAACTTGGCGGCCACGAGCGGCCCGAGCCCGTCGCCTATGGGCTTCGCCGCTGCGAAAGTCCTCTGTGCGGTGTAGTATGCCTCCGCCTGCTTCATGATCATGGGCAGCTGCATGTCGAGCTGGACGAATATCATGAGGCTCTTGGTCTTCTTGCCGAGCAGGAGGTAGTGCCTTACCACCTTGTAGATGTAGTTGACCGCGGTCGCGGCCTCTATGACGTCCTCTATGTTGGCCTTCTGGTGCTTGTCGGCCTTCGGCGCGACCTGCGAGACGAAGAGCATGGAGCGCTCCCTTCTTACGTCCAAGATGTGCTCCAGCCTCCCGAGGACCCCGAACGGGTCCAGCGAGACCGGCTCAATAGTGAAGAACTCCAGGTAGTTGTTCACGCTCGCCCTTATGTCGGCGTTCTCGGCGGTGAACGGCTTGACGGCCTTGAATATGTCCTCGCGGCTCTTGTCAGACATCGCCTGCAGCCGGTCAACGGCCTTCTCCACGTTCCGCTGGTAGGTGATGATCTGCATACGCTGGTTGAAGAAGAGTATGAATACGAAGAATACGACCATCCATATGACGTTGAAGAGCATGGAGGTGGCATCGCCGCCAAAATCGAACAGCTGGGTTATTGTAACCACATCTTAGCACCACATCAAAACGGATTAACTTGTTAGAGAATCATCGGCTCAGATATATTTATTTTGGGGATAAATAAGTGGCCGCCAGCTTCCGTGGGTTCCCGGACCCTCTCGGCGTCCAGTACCGCCACAGACGTATGGTGGTTTAACTGCCGTGTTCGGAATGGGAACGGGTGGTTCCCACCAACTATGGCCGGCGCACCGAAATATAAGAAAAAGCGGGGGTTTTTATATTTTGTGCTTCGCCCTTATCAGCTAAGCTCAGCTCTCCATCACGATCATGGTCATAGTTGAGCGCACTTTGTCTAGCTGGCGGACCTTCTTGGTCACCATCTCGCGGAGACGCTCGAGTGTGTCGGACTCTATCATTACAACGATGTCGTAAACGCCATAGACCATGTAGGCAGACTTGACTTCAGGGACCTTCTTCAGGTTTGCAAGGACCTCCTTGTCGGTCCCGGCCTCAACATTTACGAGTACAAACGCTAGAGGCATAGCAATCACCACCATTACTATAGACTGCTCAGCTTATAATCTCTTTGTCATGAACATTATAATCACGGATCGCGGGGCAGGAGGCGGCGACACGGCGCGGTCCCGCCCCTCGGTCGAGCCTTTGCTCACTCGCCCTCATAGTCTGGCTGGATTAGGTCCTCCGGCCACTTCTCGGGGACGTTCTTCCACAGGAGCGGCGCGTTTGGCGCGAAGTTTACCTCGAACCTGAAGACGTCGAACCGGTTATAGTACCCGACGACGTCGTGGGCCTGCTTCTGCTCGATGCACTGCGCCACGTCGATGTCGGCGACAACCATGCCCTCCTTTCCGATTACGGGTTCGGCGATCATCTCGCCGGTGGGGCCGAGTATGAGCGAGATCGGCGGCGGGGCACGCTCCAAGAACTCCTTTATATCGGGGTTCCCCTTCGAGACCTGGTCGATCGCGTCCCCATCGAGGATGCATGATGAGACTATGTTGAACACCTTGCCCTCGAACGAGTGCGCGGCGGACCTGATCCGTATTGCCTCCGTCAGGTTGTAGTTTCCCGCGAGGCCCATCCGCTTGAAGGGCCATGCCGGAGGGTAGGTCGCTATGTGCACCTGCTCGCCCTGCGCCATCATCGCGAAGCGGGCCAGCGGGTTCGTGTTCTCGCCGCAGTTGAGGGAGCCGATGCGGCCCAGCTCGGTCTGAACGACCCGTAGGGTGGAGCCGTCCCCCCTAGCCCACGTCAGCTTCTCGGCCCAAGTCGGGACGAGCTTCTGGTGCTTGCTGAGGAGGCGACCCTTCCGGTCGAAGAGGAGGTTCGTGTTCCACATTGCGCCCATGCTTATGGGTCCCTTCTCGTTGATGCCGACGGAGAGGAAGACGTTGTGCCTGCGGGCGACCTCCCCGATCATCTTCAGGTGCGGCCCGGGTATCTCGACCGAGTTCTCGAAGAGCTTCCTGAAGAACTCGTGCTGGTCGACCGGAGCGTAGACCATGTTCCATATGGGGAAGGCGGAGACGAAGGCCTCCCCGAACACGACGATGTCGGCGCCCTTCTCCTTCGCCTTCATGGTAAGGTCGTCCATCTTCTTGATGGTAGCATCACGGTCAAGGAAAACGGGCGCCGCCTGCACCGCGACCGCCCGGAACTTCGGATAGACGTCGCCAGATCCGGCTGGCATGAGAATCCACCAGCATACATTTGTTGCATATGCCTAATAACGTAATCTGGTGCGTCCGCAGGGGTCAGCGATAAATGGATCGCCTGCGAGTCTTACATGGTGAGGTTTTTGGTCTTCTGTACAAAGTGCGGAAAACAGCTCGCGGCAGACGACTACTACTGCCCCCGCTGCGGCGTAAGGACCGAGGCAGGCAAGGCGGCGGGCGTCAGGGTCCCGACTGAGGAGATCAGGGACGCGTTCGCCGCGGCCGGCAAGGAGATGGAGAAGGCGTTCTCGCAGATCGCCAAGGAGTTCGATCAGGCGGTCACCAAGGTGAGGGAGGGCAAGGTGCGCATCGACTGCGCGAAGTGCGGCGAGAAGGGCATCGCCGATGCGGACTACTGCCCCAAGTGCGGCAGCAAGCTCTGATTAGGCGGCTCAGGGGGACGCGACCTTCTCCCTGATGGCGGCATTGAGCTCGTCGTCGTTGGCCACAGACATGACGCGCCGGGGCTTGAGCTGGCCCAGGGATCGGCCGCTCCGCACCCTCCGGTCGATCTCCTCCTCGACCAGCCTGTAGGCGGAGGGCTTCGTTATCACAACCTTCACGAGGTCCAGCGTAAGCCCTATGCTGAGGAAGGAGTCGACCTGGTTCAGGCTCTTGATTATTCTTGACCGGAACGCCTCCTCGTCGTCGACCGGCTTCTCAGGGATTATCACGAAGACGAGCTTCGCCGGGACGGTGCCCACCTTGTAGAACTCCCACCACCTGATGTTGGGCAGCCTGAGGAGGTGCTCGTTGACGACGCTTGAGTAGATCCTGCCGCCTAGGAAGTCCCCCTTCTCGTCGGAGACCTCGAAGTCGACCAGGTCCACGGAGCGGCCCAGGAACTTGACGACGGGGAGCGTGAAGGACAGCTCGCCGTAATCGAGCTTGACCTTGTGCTCGCAGGCGGGGTCGATGACCTCGATGATGTCGCCGGTGGGGTATCTGATGAGCGGGAGGCACTCGCCGGGGCGCGTTATGACCAGCTCCCCCCTCATGCCGGCATGCCAGTCAGTCCATGGGGTAGCAGTCACCTTTGCCGACGGGTCCTTCCGCGCATTCAGGATGTCCTCCGGCTTCGCCATCTCGGGGATCACGTTCGTCAGGAGGTAGGCGAAGCCCGGCCTCCCGCTGAATATCTGGACGCCCTGGACCGGGGCCTCCGTGCTCCCGAAGCAGTCGAAGAACCTCATCTTCGGGTAGTATCTTGAGAGCGTCTCGATGTTGGGCGCGATGGGCTCGGTGTAGGACAGGCCTATCGTCATGCTCTCGATGAGCTTCTTGAGGGCCTGGTAGTCGACGCCCCTAAGCAGGTACTTGACGATTAGCTTCGCGAGGAACTCCGGGAGGCCGGTCTGGGCCTTCACGGCGCGCAGCACGACGCTCTCGGCATAAGACGGGTCGTTCGCCACCCTCGCCATCAGCATGTACAGGAGGGGGGTGCCGGTCGCGACGTCGAAGTGGCCTCCCTTGGAGGCTCTCCGCATGGCTTCGAAGAAGTCGGCCTGGCTCCCCAGGGGGGTGGACAGGTACTTCTCGATCTTCAGCTTCTTGGCGCCCACCTCGAAGAGCTTGTTGGAGAGGAGCGGGTCGCGGGCGCCGAAGTTCCAGTAGGGCGTCCACGGGCGGACCCCCATGGCGTATCCCAATACAGCGAATGTGCTCGTGAGGTGGTCCACATCGGCGGCGCTGTAGTAGAAGCGCTTCGGCTCGCCGGTGTAGCCGGAGGTCTGCCAGTACTGGGCAGGCTTTGCGAGCAGGACCGCGTCGAGGCCCTGCTGCTTTATGGCGCCGAAGATGCGGTCGTAGAAGAGCAGGGGGAGCTCGTTGAGCTCGCCGATTCCGGATATCTTGGAGACCCGGCCCGCGTAGATGGGGGATGCCTGCGCCCGCGCCGTCATCTCACGTATCAGCGAGTCGTGATATTCCTTGTATTGCGGATATCCCCTGAAGATGGTCTTCGCGTAGTCAACGATCTCTTTCTCGAACGCCTCGTGTGCACCCATATGATGACCGACCGGACAGATTGCGTCTATGCTCGTGCTATTTAAGAGTGGCTCGCATCGCCTGGCTCATGCGGTCTTCTTGCCAACGAGACCCCCTAGGCGCTGCAGCGTGTTGGAGCGGGCGCCCGAGAGCTTCGCGTCGATGACGTACGGCACCCGGGAGCTCAGGGCAGACTGGAGCGCGCCCTTCAGCTCCTGCGGCGTCGACGCCGCGCAGCCGTCGCATCCGATCGCCTTTGCCAGCCCGGAGTAGTCCCAGACCGGGAGGTTGAAGCTCTTCATGCCTGCGCGCATGGCCTCCAGTGTGCCGTACTTGGCGTCGTTGTAAACGATCACTATGGGGTTTATGCCGAGCCTCTTCGCCGTGCTCAGCTCCACGCCGGTCATCTGGAAGCCTCCGTCGCCGACGAGGACCACGGTGCGGCGCGTGAGGTCCGCCAGCCCCATGCCAAGCCCGGCTGGGACGCCGAAGCCGACGCTGGCGTAGAAGGCGGGGGCGAGGAACCGGTTGACCTTGAGGTCCACGCACGAGAAGAGGCAGTCGCCAACGTCAGTTACGACCGCCATCTCGTCCCCCACGAAGCCGTTGAGCGCCTCGATTATCGAGCCCGCGCTCAGGCCTGAGCCCTGCTGCGGCGGGGCGGCCTTGCTGTCTGCGGGCTGCCTTGCGGGCGGCTCGCGCGGGTTTATGCCCGGGCTCAGGAGCAACGACCGCATGAGGTCCGGCAGCGTTATTCCGGGGAAGGACTCGCCCCTCACCAGCAGCTGGCTGGCGTCGGCGAGTATGAGGTTATCGTCAGGGATCCTCATCGTGAAGAGGCCGCTGTCGAAGTCGGTCATGAATCCGCCGAGGAGCAGGACGCAGTCGGAGTTCTCGACCATCTCCCTCGCGCGCTGCGACCCGATTGCGCCCATGTATATGCCGACGAAGTTGGGGTGGGTCTCTGGGAAGACGCTCTTGCCGAGGAGGGAGGTGGCAACAGGCAGGTTCGCCTTCTTGGCAAACCGGATGAGCTCGCTCCTCAGTCCGAACCTGTCGATCTCTACGCCCGCGTAGATGACGGGCCTCTTGCTGCCGTTTAGTATCCCGATGACCTTTGAGGTGGCGTCTGCGAGGTTCTTCTCGAAGTCGTCCCCCCTCTTGAGGTAGGTCCTCACGACCCTCCGGCGCTCGACCTCCGTCTTCTGCATGTCCCGGGGCAGCTCGATGTAGCCCGGCCGCTTGAGCCGCATGACATCGTCGATCACGGTGTCTATCTGCTCGCATGCCTTGGTGCCGTCCACGAGGTTGACGGCGGCGCAGGTCATCTCGCTGAAGGCGCGTATCTGGGTGTCCCAGTGCTTCACCTCGTGGTGCAGGAGCTTGTCTGGGCGCCTCCCGCTGATCTCGGGGGCGCCGGAGATGAAGAGGGTCGGCGAGCGCTCGGCGTATGCCTGGGCGGTCGCGTTCAGCATGTTGAGGGCGCCGACCCCGTAAGTCGCCACTGCCGCGCCAAGGCCCTTTGTCCTCGCATAAGCGTCGGCGGCGTACCCTGCGCTCGGCTCGTGGGTGGTGGTCACCATCCTGATGCCGCTAGCTTCGGCGTGGGCAAAGAAGGGGAGAATATAATCGCCAGGGATTCCGAATATGTGGTCAACCTTGTAGTCGGCAAGGCGATCCAAGAGATACTCTGAGGCGTTCATTGGCAACACGTCCGTGGTTTGTGGTATAGGTATGCTTGCTCTGTTTATTTTAGCGTTGGCATGTGCAGGCCAAGCGGCGGGGGGCGCGGCAGGCGACCCGGCACAATGGGGAGGGCGTTTGGCGCGCTGGCGCGGCGGGAAGTGCGTCCAACATGTGTTAAAGCATGTGTAATTATGTTAAAAGATATTCAATACGCTTATCAAGTAAATTCTGACCAAACTAATCTCAGGATTGAACAACATGGCGATTGCAATTGGTCTTGACATAGGCACGAGCGGCATACGCACCCAGGCGATAGAGCTTGAGACGAAGAAGGTGCTGTCCACGGCAATCACCCTGCGCCACCCACTCCCCGGCAGCAACGTGATCGACCACCTTGACTTCTGCCTCAACAACGGGAGGGATGTCGGCCACGACATCGTCGTGCGTGCCGTTGATTCGGTCATAAGGAGCCTGGAAGTCGAGCCCGGCCAGGTCGAGAGGATCGCCGCCTGCGGAAACCCCATCCAGATGTCTATATTCCAGAACATTGAGATCCGCGACCTCGCGTTCGGGGGGGAGAACACCCTCAAGCGCCTGGGCCTGACGAGGCCCGAGAGGAAGACGGCAATCCTCGATGCCGGCAAGATCGGACTGGAGTCGGTCAAGCCGTCGACCCAGGTATGCATCCCGCCGGCTGTGGCGCACATGATCGGCGCGGACGCGATAGCCATGATATTCAAGTCGGGCATGCTCGACAGGAGGGAGACGGCGCTGGTCACCGATTACGGGACGAATGCGGAGATAGGCCTGAAGGTCGGTGATGAGATATACACCGGCTCGGCGGCCGCAGGCCCCGCTATCGAGGGGCAGGAGATAGGCAAGGGCATGCTCGCCTCGCCCGGGGCGATATCGGACATCAACGAGGTCGGCGGGGAGCTCGGCATCACGGTTCTCGACAATGCCATGATGGGGCAGTGCGCATACGCGCTGGACCCGAAGACTTGGCGCATCATAAGGAGGGGGGCGGATTATGTCGAGCCAAAAGGGCTGACCGGGACGGGCACGATAGCGCTGGCCTACACGGGCATGAAGGCAGGCTTCATAAAGCTACCCAAAATCGCGACCGCCGACAGCAAGATACACCTCTTCAATGGCGAGATAGACTTCAGCGAGAAGGACCTCTGCGAGGTGGGCAAGGCATTCGGTGCGTTCAGGGCAGGGCACCTCACCCTTCTGAACCACGTTGGGCTGAAGATGAGCGACATCCAGACGGCATACATGGCGGGGGCAGGCGGCACGTATGTCGACCCGATAAAGGCGCAGGGGGTAGGCTTGGTCCCGCCCAATGTCAAGGACATATACCAGGTCGGGAACACCTCGCTCGCCTTCGCATGCGACATCGCCAAGGACCTCAGCGTCATCGACAGCGCCCAGGATATCGCGGACCGGCTCAAGGGGACGCACGTGCTCTTCCCTGTCGAGGAGGCGTTCAAGAATGCCTACATCTGTGAGCTCGGCTTCTGGGAGGGCATATCGATGGACGACTACAAGATGTTCCTCAACATGTACCAGCTGCCGGAATACCCCGAGTGCACGGTAACGCCGAACATACACAAGGTGGCCGTGAGGGACATACCCAACCTCGGAAGCAAGGGCCTCCACATAGTGAGGGACATTGGCACGACCATGACGGCGGCCTTTGACAAGTGCACAGGCTGCCTCTCGTGCGAGAAGGCCTGCATAGAGAAGGCGCTGAAGGTGGAGGAGAAGGAAGGGGGCTTCACGGCGACGATAAGGACGGAGTACTGCGACGGCGTTGCGTGCAAGAAGTGCGCTGCGGCGTGCCCAGATAAGGTGTACGACTACTCCAAGTTTGTCGTGAAGGGGCCTTAAGCCGCCCTTTTCCTTGTTTTTGCGATTTTAGTAAGTTCGCGCCAGAATTCGCAGCTGTAAAAAAAGGAGGAAAGGGAGGGGATTACTTCCTCTTCAGGAGGTCTGTGCCTTCCTTGACGATCGCATCCATCTTCTCGCTGATGTCCTTCGGCAACGGGGTCGGCTCGTGCTGCTCGTACTCCTTGAGCTTCTCCCTGCAGAGGACCTGCGTCCATGAGGGCGAGCCTTCGTTGACCCAAACGTCGGGCGACCTTTGTTCGAGGGTCAGGGTCTTGTAGAAGAGGTCGAGGCGGGCCATGTTGAAGTCGGTGGTCATCCAGCCCTCGCCGACGGCTCCGACCTGCTTGGTTAGCTCGAGGGCCAGGTTCTCCTTTGTGGGGACTATCTGGTCGAAGGTGGACATCATGTGCTTGCCGTAGTGGGCGATCTCGGCGCATATCGGGATCGTGGCCGGATCGAGCGCCTCCTGCGAGTGCTGTATCATGATCATGTCTGTCCCGTAAAGGGATTGCATCATCATTTCAATGCCCAGACCGAAGGCCTCCTGATCGAGGCTGAAGGTGCCGATCCCGGTGTATTGGCACATCGGCAGCCCGTAGATGTCGTGCCAGACCTGGTTCATGGCGCAGCAGCCGAGCATGAAGTGAGAAGGTGTGAGCGTCCCCTTCCCGGTGAACGGGTCGAGGCAGAAGACCATGTTGTTGTTCATGACTGCAGTCCCTGGATCGTAGAGGCCCTTCATGGCGGTAATCCAGAGTAGGCCCGCATGAGTGATGGCGGCGTTTGCAGCGGCGGTGGCAGGGCCGGTAAGCGGCGCGGCGCCGGCTACCCCGGTCATGATCGGCCAGTGGTGCTCAAACGATTTGCGCAGCGACCAGCTGTTGAACTTGTTCATCTGCAGGGTGCCCAGAGGGTTGTAGACCGTCCAGAAGAGCGGGCGCTTCCTGAACTCCTCGGCGTCGCCCTGTATCGCGGCATGGAGCTTGGCGATGTAATCGAACTCCTTTATGTCAGAGACGGTCGTGCAGACGTTCCCGGCAAATTTCGTGGTATTCCTTAGCATCGCGTCGGCCTTGATCAGCTCGGACGGCAGCCCAAGTTGGCCCTCTTCTCCAAGGTCATAGAGATAGCAGTTGCAGTCGAAGTCATCGACACCGTCAACGACTTTGGCGGCATAGGCGACGTCCTTCGCGTTTGCCCTTCTTCTTGCATAGTTCTTCTTGGCAGGGTCCCATTGTAGGTGATCTGTAGCCCCGCTCTCGGGGGCCCAGAACTGCTTCGTTCCGCCGCCCTGGAAGATCATGTCCCATTCGGGGTCGCGGCCGGCACAGACGAAGTTCCTGGGTGCCTTTGCAACATTCTCCCTGATGATGTATTCAGGCATCCCCTTCACGATCTTCTTGTCGGGATCGACTGTTCCGCCCAGTTTCGCGGCCATCTTGAGGAGCTCGTCGTCGGCGATAAAGACGCCAACATCGCGGAGGATCTCATATGCGGCATTGTCGAGAATCTTCACCTGGTCATCGCTCAAAGCTTTCCAAGGCGTTCCCCTTTGACTTACTCCTGTTTTGTTCATTAAATCCACCTCTTAATAGATATTAAGAATTGTATTTTTTTTAACTAATAAGACGGTGTGTTATAATCAATCAATATATGTTATAAATATGTTAGAATAAGCTAAAAATAAGATCGGCAGGCATACAAAAATAGAAAGAAGCGATTGGATCGGCGGACCTCGCTAATAGCTTTCAGGCCGGCTCAGGCGCTCCGCTACCTGCCGGTCTATCGTTTGGACCTCCTTGAGCGCCTCGTTCTCCTTGAATGCCGTCCGCAGCCGCTCCCCCTGAATGCGGTTCTGCTCCGCCTCAGTCTCCCGCTGGGCGGCCTGCACCGCTGCCGGGTTCGTCACCGCTATGACGTCGCTGATGCCTAACACCATCGTTGCGACGTCCGATGCGGCGTTAATCGCGTGGCGCTTTACAGGGAAGGCGTCAACGGCCTTTGCGGCATTCGTTCTGGCCTCGATGCACAGGTCCTTGGAGCCGGCAGAGTGCCCTGCCCTGAGCCATGTCAGCGCGTCGATTGGGTTCTTCCCTGAGTTTGAGGCGAGCGCCTTCGGGATCTCTTCTAGGGCGTCCGCAAACGCCTCTATCGCGAGCTGCTCTTTCCCGGTGAAGCTCTTCGAGTATGCGCGCAGGTCGGTCGACAGGTTCATCTCGCATGCGCCCCCTCCATGGAGTGCCCGGCCGTCCTCGACGGCCTTTGCTACCGCGTTCGCCGCGGACCTGTAGATCGTCTCAAGGGACTCGACTATCTGCGGCGTCCCTCCCCTCAGGATGGTGGTGGCCACCTTTGACCGCCTTGCTCCTTCTATGAATAGCATCTCATCCCCGGATATCTTCCTGAACTCCACAAGCCCTGCTGCCCCGAGGTCGTCCGGAGCCAGCGAGTCGACCTTGGTCACTATCCTGGCGCCAGTTACCTTCTCAAGCCTCAGCATGTCCTCCTGAGAGACCATCTCCAGTGCAAGTATGCCTGCGTCTGCGAACTGCTTCATGATGGCCTTGCTAACGCGCTTTTGGCAGAAGAGGACCGCTGCCCCGGCGCGGAGGGCGTGTTTCACGACGCCTCTGTTGAATTCCAGCTCGCCCTTGATGATCTCCCGGAGCTGGGACGGGGTATTGACCTCGTACTCGCGCAGGGTCTGGTCGTTGTTGTATGTGAGCGGGTCCAGCGATGAGCCGATCAGCGCCACCTTTGCGCCGGTAAGGCGTGATGGCATCTTGGGGCTGGGCCTCTCTTTGTAGACGACAAGGGCGCTCAGGAGCCGGGACTCGGCCACGCTGCCGCCTGCCTTTTTTCGGACGACCAGCCAGTCCTGGTCGACCTTCGCCTTGCCGCGGCGCTCCTCCGCAACTTCGCTGATGGATTCGACGGCAAGGCTGGCGATCAGTTCCCGCTCCTTGCCCGATAGCCGTCCACCTATTGCGGTACTGGCGATGCTTTGGAGTAGCTCACGGTCCTTCAGGGAGACGCGCATTCCGGTCGATTCGAGTTTCTCGAGCGCGCGCTTCCTCGCCTTGTTGTAGCCGCCCATGATGGTCGTCGGATGTATCTTCATCTTGAGGAGGAGGTCGGCCTTCTTCAGCAGCTCCCCGGCAAGGATTACGACGGTCTTTGTGCCGTCCCCCGCCAGCTCGTGCTGCGTTCGCACGGCCTCGATGAGGAGCTTGGTTATGGGGCTGGAGGTGGCCATGTTGTTGATTATCGCCAGCCCGTCGCTGGCAATGGTGGCATCCCCCTTCGGCGACACCAGCATCTTCTGCATGCCCCCGGGTCCGAACGTCGTTTTTATGGAGTCGGAGACCTTGCCTATCGTGATGATGTTTGCCCTCCGGACGTCCCGGATCCTGCTGTGTCCGCTCTTCAGTATCTGAAATGGGCTTGCTTGTTGTCTCGACACGTGCTTCATGCCTCAATACATTGTTTCGCTCTTTGCTGATGCGGCGCACTTCGCTATCTTTTCAACGAAGTCGACTATGTTGTGACCGCAGGCGTCTGCCCCGATCTCCTCGGCGAACTCCTGCGTTATTATGTCCGGCCTGCCGCCTATTATGACCCTGTAAGCGTCCCTTCTCCCCTTCTGGTTCAGTATATCGACGACCTGCCTCTGGTATGCCATCGACTGGAGCATCAGGGTCCCGACGGCGATGATGTCGGCATTCAGCTCCTCGGCCTTCCTGACGAACTCCTCCGGTTTGACGTCCTCCCCGAGGTCGCAGACCTCGAATCCGCGGGAGGCGAGCATCGCCTTCGAGATCATCTTGCCTATGCTATGTATGTCCCGGTAGGCGATGCCGATGACGACCCTTCCCGGCGGAGGGGGGCGGCTGCCCTCTGGCATGGAGGATATGAGCAGGTCACGGGCTTCCCGGGCGGCGTACTCCGCCGATGCGAGGCTGGGCGCGGCGAGCCTCCCCTCGGCATAGAGGCGCTCGACCTCGGCTATCCCGGCCATGAGCCCGAGCTCTATTGCCTCGATCTGGTCGACCCTTGCGGCGATCGCCTCGTTGGCGGCGCTCAGGATGGACGCCCTGCTGCAGCCGATGACTGCGTCCCGTAGCTTTTTGATCGGTGCCGGTTCCATCGCCATGGCCATCTCACCTCAGGATCTCGAGGACGGCCCGGGGGAGCTCGATGAAGTTCTTGACGTACACGCGCTTCCCCTTGGATACCCTCGCCATCGCTATGCAGGTCTTGTCGTCCCCTCCGCCTATGCCCATCGGGACCTGGATCACGTGGAGCCGCGAGTAGTTCTTGGCCACCTCGATCGGGTCCCCCCCGGTCGTCGCCCAGCCGTCGGTAGCGATGATTCCCATCTTCTCGTGTGCAACCTTCTTAGATAGCTGCTCCAGCCCCTTCTCGAGGGCGAGCTTGATGTTGGTGATCCCCTTCGATTGGATCTCAAGCATCCTGTCGAGGAGCTCTTCTATGGACATCTCCTTCTCGATCGGCTTGATGATATCGACCTCGTTGTTGAATGTGAGGATCGAATAGTTCTCGCCCCTCAGTCGGTAGGCGAGGACCCCGATGGCCAGGGTGGCGATGAGGATCTTCTCCCTCTGCATGGAGTTGCTGACGTCGAGCATGAGGACTATCCCGCGCTGCTTAGGGCGTTTGTCGACCATTATGATGTCCTCGTAGTCGGCGCACTTCTTCCCCATGACGTTGTCCATCGTGCACTCGATCTCCATCTCGTCGAGCCCCGGCCTGAAGGGCGTGAGCACGCGCTCCGTCGACCTTATGCCGCGGGCCGATATGTGGCTGGCGAGCTGCATCAGGAGGCGTATCAGGACTTCCCGGGCAATGCGCTTCTGCGCCTCTGTCAGGTTCTTCTGGACGCCGTAGAGGAAGAGGGCGGCGGACCACTTCATGTTCGTGGCTTCCGTTGCCTTGATCACCTCCTCGAAGAGCGAGGGGTCCTGCAGAAGCTCCGCTAGGGTCTTTGGGTTCTCCTTTGCCATCATCCGCAAGAACTGAAAGTCGCCCCTGTTCAGCCCCTCCCTCGCCAGAGGGAGGCTCTTCAAAAATTTTCAGAGTGCTCCTTCGTGTCCTGCGGTGCGGGCGCTTTCTGGCCAAGCTCATTGAGGGCGGCATCAACTACCTTTGAGAGGACCTCGATGAGCTTCTCGTGCGAACCTTCCCGCAGCTCCACCTTCGAGGACAGGGCCATTACGGCAGCCTCCTTGAGGAGGCGCATGGCATCCTCAGGCGCCATGTCGGCGAACTTGCATGGGGAGGCCTGCTGCATTATTGAGACGATGTCTATAGCGCCCCGGACGGAAGCGCCCCGCCTCATCTCTGCGTTCTGCCGCGTCGCCCGCCCGACATTCACCGCGATCCTGACCAGGAGCTCGTCGTCAGAGCGGGTCTCCTTCTTCACGATCGCCTCCTCCTCAGACTCGGACTGGTAGTCGAGGCGTATCCAAACGAAGCGGTCCTTGAGTGCCTCGCTGAGCCGGCTCGTGCCGATGTACTCCTCCGGGTTTTGCGTGGCGATTATCGTGAAGCCCTCCTTTGCCTCGACGAGGCCTATCCTGGGGACGACGATCCTGCGCTCGTCCATCGCGGGCAGCAGGACGTTCTGCGTCCCTTCGGGCATCCTGTTGAGCTCGTTTATGAATAGGAAGGCGCCGTCCTTCATGGCCTTGGTCAGCGGGCCCTCTATGAACGCCTCAGTGGAGTAGCCCTTCGCCATCACCTGCGGTGGGTCGAACCAGCCCACCATCTTCTGCTCGGTGTACCGCTCGTCCCCGTCGACGCGGTAGATGCTCCTTCCGAAGTGGTTTGCCAAAGCCACGGCTATGACGGTCTTCCCCACCCCGACGGGGCCTTCGATGAGCGTGTGCTTCTTCGCCTTGATGGCGTTGAGCGCCTGATGAAGCTCGTTTGTCCTGCCTATTATGCAGTACTTATTTTGGATGGCTGCAATTGCTTGTGAAGACATTATTTGATCCCCATTCCCACCAAACTAAATTCTATGCTCAAAGTATTTGTCCCTTGCTTTGACCATCGCAGCGATCTGGCTGGTCCGGGTGTACGGCGAAATGCCGCAGCCCGGCGCAAGGACGCTGACGCCCTCGGAGAGGAGGCGGATGCACTCTTCCTCAACGCCCTGATCGCCCTTCATCTGAAGAACTGCCACGGGGTCTATGTTGCCGACAAGGCTGCATCTGCCGCGGATTGCAGACTTTGCGGCTATCGCGCTGACCTTCTGATCGATGCTGATGCCGCTGACCCCGGTCTCCACCATCATCTCCATAATTGGCAGCGAGTCGCCGCATATGTGGAGTACGGTCGGCGCCCTGACGGATGCAACCGCCTTCTTCAGGTAAGGGAGGGCATATGCCTTGAAGAAGTCCAGACCGATTATGGATGCGGTCGGCTCTATGAACGCGACCACGTCCACGCCCTTCTTCACTAGCGCGCCGGCAAAGCTTGCTGAGATCCGCCATGTCGTTTCGAGGATATTGTTTACCAGATCCGGATCGAGGATGACGTCGGTAAGGATGTCGTTGACGCCGCGTATGTGCCCGGCCAGAGTGAATGGGCCAGTAACGCCGACTATTATGGGGACGTCGCAGCCGACACGCTCTCTGCAGAGCCCTACTGCGTCCATAATTGTGCCCATGAGGCCCTCGTTGGGGGAGGGCACGGGGAGGTTGTCGTAAGACTGGAATCCGCATTCAACCGTAGGCGTGAAGTCGTTCTTGTCCTCATGGTAGTTGACGCGGCACCCCATTGATGCGGCCTCGCCCGTCAGCCCGAATGGCAGCCTGACCGCCTCCAGCCCGGCAATCGTGTGCGCCGCTAGAGCAAGGTCGGCCATGAGCTTCGCATCCCTGTGCGCAGCCGGCCAGTATGCGTTTGCGGCATGCATGAGCTCGAGCGTCCCGGTCTGGGTAACGCTCACAACCGGGGTCTTGTCAACCGGCTTATTCATTAAAGCGGATACGAGGCGTTCTTTCTGCGTCATGTTGATCATAATCACCATCTCCTTTGCGTATACGCGGCGCCATGCCTGCTCTTCTTTGATTGTGGCAGTAATTCATATTGAAGCTATCTTTGTGCCTTTAAAGAAGTTTGTTAAAGAAAGTGTGTTTGTGTTATATGATAATAGAAAAAAATTGGGGAGTGAAGGTTATTGGCAGTTCAGTATTCTGGGTTGAGGGTCCTTGCGACTTCGCCCATGTGCGCCAAGGTCTTGCCATACCGGGCGGCCTTGAAGAGGAAGTACTTCATCTTGAAGCTCCCCTCCTTCATTGCCTTCTGCCCGTCCAGCTCGCCCTTTGCGATCTTCACCTGGACGTCATATGGACCGGTGCCTATGAACTCGGCATCTGCCTTCTCGTCCACCTCCTTCGCCTCGGCGACCTTGCCCTTGTCGAACTTCAGGAGGAAGCTCAGCATGCCGCCGGCCGCGTTCTTGCGGTCGGTGAATCGGTAGATGTAGGTCGTCGAGATTCCGGATTTGGCAAACTCCTCGTCCTTGTTCAGTGCAGCTGCTAGCGCCTGGAAATACTCCAATGTTCCATACTTCACCATTTGTAGATCACCTCAATTGGTCTGCTTCTTACGCTCCGCCACGCACTTCTT
>Ga0302252_1000850_pt1 | contig 21461 bp, 24 predicted proteins | sample AAG_RA_Leu_MG_FD_193511 | JGI IMG/M metagenome (GOLD analysis project Ga0302252, IMG submission 193511) | Enriched activated sludge microbial communities from anaerobic digester in WTTP, New Holstein, Wisconsin, United States - AAG_RA_Leu | ecosystem: Engineered > Bioreactor > Anaerobic >...
AAAGGGACCTCGATTCACGAGCGGATCATGACAGCACTGGCAACATGGGGACAGAGAGGACTGGATAGTCTCCAAATGCTAACGGCAAGACTCGCCAGCTAAACACGTACGTTTTAACAAATGAAATCCAGGATACTGAGGTCAGAAACCAAACGCAGACCAAATGCACCAATGACCATCCTTGCGATATAGATGAAGCTCCTGTTTGTTCCGCCATCAAGACAGGGCATTATGAAGTGAATGGGACAAAGTATGATTGGGTATCAACTTATTCTTATCGTGGATGGTGCAGTCTTTTGAAGCGGAATTTTACAGCTTGTGATCAAAACGCTGCAGGCTATAGTGGGAATAAGTATTGGGCTATCTGCGACTGCGCTCCATGCACGGAAAACCAAAACACATCCAATCCAGATAAGCCCTTGATCTGTGAGTGTCGTGCAAGGAATGAAACTTTTGTGGGGATGAATGGCAGTTGCACCGGCGAAAATGGTGGTATAATGTCAAGCATGTCGCCATTGCTATGGGATTTCCAAAACAATACATATCCGTTTCCTATACCTGGCTATGAATACGTCCAGAGTGCATGTGACGAGTTGAAGTCTGATCCATTGCCTTCGCAACCAAGTTGAACTCCTCAATCGACCTCTATTTTTTATCCTGGCGGACGTGATCTATTCATAGAGAGCAAATGCGAGTTATACTCCATGTCGATCTTGATGCCTTCTTTCCATCCGTAGAAGTCCGAGAGCATCCCGAATTGAAGGGCAAGCCCCGTGATAGTTGGAGCAGATCCCAAAGGCGGCACAGGCCGTGGCGTTGTCAGCAGTGCCTCCTATGAAGCCAGGAAGTTCGGCGTCAGATCAGCCATGCCTATTTCACGTGCGTGGAAGCTCTGCCCGAATGGCGTGTACCTTCGACCGCACTTCGACCTCTACATTCCGGCATCCAATAGCATAATGGAGATCCTAAGAAGTCATGCGGACAGATTTGAGCAGGGGGGCATAGACGAGGCCTACCTCGACATATCGAACCGAGTGAAGGACTTTGATGAAGCTGAGGTGTTCGCTAAGGGTCTGATGGAAAAAGTGATCGAGAAGAACCACTTAACTTGTTCTATTGGTGCCTACCTAATGGGTGCAGAATGCACATGAATAGCAAAATTGGAAACCTAAACATGCTTGAATTATACCCTCCTAACTATCCTGCTATTTATTTATCGGATTTGCCTATAAGAAGACTCATTTGGACTTCGCTGCAATACCAAATTACATAGATCTTGACCCAGGCTTTGAGATTGCTACGACCGTATCTAGGGCTTTTGCGCCCCTCTCGTTTTTTTATTAGGGCAGGTATACAATAATAATAATTTTAAAACTTAAGATCCTGTTGTTCAAGGAAGCCCTCTAGGTTAGTGCATTCCACGTCGAATTCATCACACACAGCGGGAATCCTTGCCCCTTTGATTGATGCCGATTCCTCTGTAACGACTATCCCATTCCTTGTTTTTGCGGCTGCAATAATAAAGGGATCTGCGACAGGTAGCCCTTTAAGTATGTTCTTCCGTCTGACAAGCCCGCAATATTGTCTATTACGAAAAATGCTTGCCACGATAACACATTCCTCATTTGATGCGATAACGAATATGCGTCGATGGCGTTCAATCCATTCGTTCATATCATCGGAGGAACAATTGCGATCAAGTTCTCTTCTTACTTCTCTAACGGAAATCAATTCATTTTCATCTGCAAGTTCATCAATTCTTGTCCATATCGTAGGAAATCGCTTTGGGTAGTAATAGCCAAGGGTGATAAACACATTAGTATCAAAGACGTACATTCCATCACCCGATATAGCTCTCAAATTTTTCAAGGTTGCGTGCCTTAATGTTAAGATGCTCTGCGAGTTCTGCTTTGGATATTTTACCTTGCCGATGATTCTCGAAAGCTAGGCGAGCAAATCCATCTCCTAGATATGAAAGACGAGTCAAGAAATAGTTGCCACTACTCTTAGTTCTTCGATTCTGCCGCAAATAGTCGCTGTTCCAATCCCAGGCTTTTAAAATGTAATAGGCATCATCTATCGCTCCAAAATCCAGAAGCCTTCGCAAGATTACTTCACGACTTACTGAGTATTTCTTTGCGAGCTTGGGAATAACCTCTGAGTCTGCTGCCTCAAACGCAGATATATCTTCGCGAAAAGAAGAAGAAGGAACAAGAACTTCAGCAGCAAAGCGATTGCATGCGACTTCAAGTGAGTGTTCGCTATTGCTCATGAAATTTAAATAGCCTTCATCTACATCTGTAATTCCATTTATGCCGAATAAGATATGTCCAAGTTCATGAAGAAGCGTAAATATCTGCCTTGAGAAAGAATTTGAGTTATTGATCATGATGATAGGAAATTTATCATGGAAAAGGCAGAAACCAGAGATGAAGCGATCTGTAAATGAATCTTTAAACGTGAAAATGCCACATTGCTCGATAACATTGCGCCATTCTTTGAATGCTTCATCTTCTCTGCGAAAGTCGAACTGTTGTTCAAGTGATATGCCCAAGTAGCTGCGCACATTCGACGCAGTTTTAGGTATGGTTGATAAAGAAATCTTTATGTCATGCCATATCAGGTTTGACGCAATTGGCCTTGAAAGCAATTCGATAAGTGACTCCTGATATGCCTGAGCAATGAGAATTTTCTGACGAGTGTCAGATGAAAGCCTTAAAAGTTCCTGATCTGGCAAGCGTCTAAATTTAGTGATAGGATCTTCAAGGTCTGGTGGTTCAGGAAAGAAAAATACTGCAAGTGGGATTTTATAAATACTATAGGCTAGTTCCTCCAAAGTCGTATATGATGGGTATATTTCGCCAGATTCCCATTGCAGGATGATATTTGAATCTTTTCCAAGAGATCTAGCTACATCTTCGACACTATAGCCAGATCGTTCGCGTGCCCAAATTAGAATCTTTGGATTGGTTGCTGTTATCATTTCTTCTCAACTATATCCTCGAATTATCAACATTGGCAATCTATGTATATTCACAGACTTATGTTTCTTTCCCAGTACATTTGCGATTCCATGCTTAAATCCCTTCCTATCCTGCCGTATCTTCTACCCAGCAGCACATAATATGGCTTTCAATTTATCGGCGAGCTTTCTCCTCTGGCGTCATGGCATTAGCCCTTTGTAGGCAGCATTATTAAGATTATGCGGTGTATATGGGCTATAAGGCAAGATTAACCTGATCTGCAAGGAGACCTGCCAATAACTCCAGAGCTTCACCACAGCGAGTCTTTATACCAAACAATAATGTTAGTATTGGGATTCATGCAGGCCAATACCTTCGATGTCATCCAGCGACGCAAGAAGATCAACCTCTTCAAGCTGGGCAAGCTATGGGTATTCAAGCACTTCTTTGACGACAAAGCGATATTCAAGGCATTAGCGGACAACTACAATGAGGATAAGTTCCGCTTTGAGTTCAAGACCTTTGGAGCACGAAACCAAGCTCTCAAGATCCTTGATCGCGCTGGCTTCGACTATGAGCTTGTGGAGGACTTAAAGCCCTTCGTGGTCAAGATATCCAGATACATCAAATATGCCCCGCTTCTCAAGAATTCCATTTCCTTCATGGAAACGGTGGACTGGAGGATATTTCTTATGAAAGACTCGGCTGCTGTGGAGGAAGCCATGAGGCTAGGCGCGGAGCCTTACAGGGGAGATTACGGGTCGCTGGCATTCAAATGATCTTCAATAGAGACGCGGAAGATGCGATGGAGGGGGAAAGCCTTCTTTTTGATGCCGATACTTAGTTAGCTACCATCTCGGCCCGGATAAAGCCCGCCTGCCTTGATTAGTTAGCCCAGCCGAAGATATGCCGTTGGGGAGGCTTGTCCTTTCCATATCCGTTTCGGTTTTAGTCTTGACATATCCCTCCATTTCTAAACCGCCCAGGCGTGCTCCTAGCTCTTCAGGATCAAGCTTTACTATGGAATTGATCTTATCCGCCTTTGGGTATGGAACCTTAAGATCAGCTATTGCTTTCATGATATCGAAATCTTTCGTGTCCATCTGTTATCACCTCACGCCGATTGGAATGCAGTCCCATTATATTGTCGTTGGATATATGCCAGCATCCAGACATTGATGGAGCCATTTTGTACGTCTGGCAAGACGACCCATTTGCCACACTTGGATGCTATGGGGATATAAGGCGAACTGGATTCCAAGGCAGCTTAACTGAAGACTTGATCTCAACTTGGTGACACCCAAAATTCCCCAAAAGCACGTATATTATATATACGCGGTTTTGGAGAAAAAAGGCGCTGGATATTTTTGCTGCATTAATCGGCGATTATTCGAATAAAAATACTCCTCCGCCTGGGGCCATCTAATTCAAAGAAGAGAATCCTCTGCCAAGTTCCTAGAACCAGTCTACCATTCTCAACAGGGATCATTACACTATTCCCAAGCAATGTTGACTGCAAATGGGCATGGGCATTGCCGTCTCCTCGATCATGCTGATAACCTGCTCCCTTAGGTGCAATCCTTTCCAGAAGGTTCAAGATATCATTCTTCACTGCCGCGTCAGCTTCATTGATAGTAAGTCCAGTAGTTGTATGCAGGGAATACACCAGGCATATACCGTTCTCTGTTCCGCTCTCACGCAAATTTTGCTCAACACGACCTATAATGTCGATAACTTCCACAGAGTTCTTTGTGTCAAATTCCATCATAGTCATATATATCCCTGAGAAAGAATTTAAGCTGAACGCACAAAGATCCCAAATGACTCATCCCTTATGAGGAGAATTGTGATTCCCCAGCGATGCTCTGCTTTTGCGCGAACTTCAGATCAGCTTATAACTGATAAGCATTCCAAAATTCCCCAAAAGCGCGTATAATATATAATACGTGGTTTTGGAGAAAAAGAACGTTGTTACGCGAGAAAATTTCGCACACTTTCCTTTATTAGATCCTTTAGAGACTGTATACGAGACAAAAAACGTACAAAATTCCCTATATTATTATTAGGGGAAAGTGTACGTTTTTCAAACGCTCAGCAAACTTTCTCACTTTCGGAGTTCAAAAAAGCTTTAATATCTGCAAGTTGATGACTATTAGATACTTATGAAGATAATATCATGCCTATTATTATGTTTTTTGATACAATCAAGTAACATTGTTCTGGCTGAAGAGGAGGATCTGAGTGGAAGCTGGTCTTCAGAATACCAATTAGGATCAGTGGTGGAAGTGTTAATGGCAAATATCCAGCAGGTCGAATCTAATCTTTTGGGATCTTTCACTGTGAAGTCTTCTTCTGGAGACGAGTATTCAGGAGTTATATCGGGAACTGTCGACGGCGACAGAGTGACAGCAAATTTCATTTCGGTGAGAGACTCCGGCAACGATAAAGATCCATTGTTGACTGTAACCTTAATTAATTGTCGCATCGAGGATAAAAATACTCTAAAAGGCACTTACAATGTTCAAGATAGCGATATGAACGCAATTGAGGAGCAACCATTTGAAGCAACCAGGGAATAGGAGCAATTCATTTTTACTACTGTAGCTTGACAATAGAACATCTACATTGGCTTCAGTTTCGCGATTGACCTTTGATAAGACGATGCATGACGTAAAAAGAGAGAAGGAGACGCTGAAGGGGATGAGAGAAAAAACGGGCAAAATCCCCTATATATATTATAGGGGAATGTGTACCTTTTTCCATCGCTCCGCAAACTTTCCCAATAAGATAACCTCGGCTAGACGAAGCCTAGCTTCTTTGCTCGCTCTAAAGCAGACCTGGCTTCAGTTTCGCGATTGAGCTTTGATAAGACGACGCCTTTATTGTACCAGGAAGTCGCATGAGCGGGATCGATGCGAATTGCAGTCCGGAAACACTCCAAAGCTTCATCATACCATTTCAATAGACCAAAAGACACGCCCTTTTGGCACCATGCATCCGAATCTTGGGAATCGATGTCTATAGCGGTATCAAAGCACCTAATAGCATCGATATGCTTGCCTATATTGTTAAGAGCTATTCCTTTGTTGATCCGGGCGTAATTTTCCCTTGGGTAGAACTCAAGAGCTGCATCATAAGACCTGATTGCTTCATCATATCTCTTTAAACCGCTTAGCGCCAATCCCTTACGAGTCCATATTTCTGGATCTCTTGGGAATAGCTCTAGGACTCGATCATAGCACCTCATGGCTCCCTCCAAGTCGCTTTTCTCCACAAGTTCATCACCCTCTTCTTTCCAGTTAATTGCGGTTCTTAGATCTGGCGGAGTCATGGGAAGGCATCAATCAGCATAAGATAAGAATTTGCGCCTACAGATGCAAAGAGAGAAAAGGAGATGTTGAACGGGGACGAGCGCAAAAACGTACAAAATCCCCTATAATATTAATAGGGGAAAGTGTACGAAATTTCTCACCGCTTGTCAACACTGCCTATTCACATTTTTTGACGGAATCGACATCATCTGCTTCATTTTGTGGGGTGTTTGTCGCCCCCCATTTGTGATGACTATTGCGCTTTTCCGCTCACTTCTCAATCGTCTCAAGCTCTGACTGCAAATCCTGGGTCAGATCAACATTATAGAAATCGCCCGTTGTGGGTAGCTGCATGGCAAATCCAGCGGTTATATCTATATTGCCTGTAGCATCATTGATCTTGAGGTCAAGCACGTGCCCACCGGCCATTCTGTCTTCGGTTATATAGTGGAAGTGATACCCAGGAACATTCAATCCCTCAGAGAATTCCGGTGCCCAAATGCCCACTACTGTTCCCTTCGTATTGTTAAATTCAAAGACGGACTGATTCTTTGTCGCATTGACCAGCCGAGGATACGGCTTTTCCTGCTTGGGAACGCTCCTCGTCTTGACGTAAGGGAACGTCCCATCTATCCTGAGAGCATAAAAAGCGTTCTTGGAAGGCAATTGCTTGTCTAACTGCTGGGAAAGCCCTGTGAAATTGCTGGCATTATGGATTGCTATGGTTTGATCAGCTTCGAAATGAGTTACTGTGGAGAATGGCGAGGTCATATCATCTTGTACCGAATATGCCACTCCATCATCTTTGACCTGATAGTATTCTCCATCCAGGGCAACCATCTCGCCATCCAATGAATCGAATGTTCCTATGCCAAAATCACCATGTGTCTTAAGATCCTCGAAGGTGAAAAATCCATCGAATACACCTTGAAGGAGCGCATCTATGGTTGATACCTGGAAGAGAACATCATTATCGGCGCATTGTGCACAGGGAAGCGTTGCTAATGCCATTATGGAAAGCAATATTCCCGTTATTGAATATTTTCCGGTCATCTATATCATCCATACCCATTTTGCTAGTGAGTGTTTAGGTCGCCTCCATATCTATCATCATATCTAATAATTTTGGTTGCTTGATCGAAAACGCAAGTACGAAATTCGATGCCAATTAGAATAAACCAATAACGATAGGCGTGTTAACCTTATCAACGATGAAATCCTCGTTTCAGTTTGCATTCCGAGTGCGGCGAGGAGTTCGAAATCTTTGAGGATTGGGACTCCGACAGCTTCTTGGATATGGTGAACAAGCTCGCGCAAAGGACGAGGAGATGGACATCATCGATATTTTGGAGGGTATCCAGCATCCTGAAATCGATAAGGCAATAGTATACATATGGCGGGACGATCCACTCAATCACCCGTGGATGCTATGGGGATATAAAGAGGATGTCTGAAGGCCAGAAATCGCGTAATTGCGCCGCCCTTTTTCTCTTATTACGTAAATAAAATCACTAAGCTGTGCCTTTCTTACGCATCTTACGTAGGTTTTCTGAAAGAGAGAAGAGAGGAGGTACTGAGATTCCCCCTTTGCCTTCTTTCTCCAATATCCTACGTAAGATACGTAAGAATGACTACTGATATTGATTTTATATGCGTAGGTTATGGCGAAATAGGTACGTAATTACGTAGCTTGAACAAGTCTCTAAAAAATCTTAATCTCAAAAAACCAGATCCCATTAATGAGAAATAGAAAAATAATGGATTTTCCGCAAGTGGCTTTGCTTCAAGCCGGAGATTCAAGCTTAAACCAATGTTTCTCGAATTGGCTACGCATCTCTTCATTAGTGAGTGGAGGCAATCCCGGCTCCGCTGGAAGCTTACCCCACTTGATATAGCTATTAACATGATCAATTATGACTTGGTTCGTTCCCTGCACACCGAATATCTCACCCATGTCTTCTGGTCGAACCCCTTTAAGATACGCTTCTCGTATCTCGCTGCATAGATCTGCAATGACCTCCTCAATTCTTTCTTCAGATACGCGACCCAACGTCTCTTTGATATCCCAGTCTGAACGACCTGCAAGATGCGCATTCCTGATGTAATCGATTTTTTCTTGCGGAAGCTTTCTTTTCTTTATGCCTACAACATCGGATACATGGTCTATACTTATTTTCAGCTTATCAGCGATGGCTTTTTTGCTGAGTCCCTGCGACCATAGCTCCTTTATTTCAGTTTCATCTTGCGCATTCAGCATATTCGAGATTTTGTGACCGATATGATGCTCTACGATTTCGTCAAGTGAGAGCACCTTTAGCTCAGAGCCGCCACATGCGGGACAATAGTTGGCATCAACGCGGGCAGCTACGAATACAGCCTTGCAGGTATTGCAGCCATAGCTGCTGTTTGGACTCATGCCGCATGACAATTGTCCTTTTGCCCTCAGACCTCTTATGGCTGCAACATACTCCTTTGCGAAAGCCTCACGCTTTGCTTTTATGTCCGCTATATCTGCGGAACTCAGTTCCTTAGCTAAAACTTCTATATTCTGCATGATTACCACTATCCTTACTCTTCAGTCTCACTTTCAATTGCATTTCGGTAATCTTCCCAACCTTCCGGCATATCTGCAGAGCTATCTGTAGAATCTGATGAATCGTTGGCTAATTCTTCGCCGTCGCCATCCAACACATCCGCGTCTTCATCGTAAGTAGACTCAGAGTTATCCGAATTAGGCTCGTTTGACTCCCTTTTGATCTCAGTCTGAAGCTCATCGGATGCAATAGGCGCATTCTTGCTAGTTTGATCGGGGGGTTTTGCCCCGATCTCGTTCAGCCTTGCCGTTAGTCTTCCCAGCAATTCCAGCATTTCTGCTAGTTTGTCTTGGGAATGTGTGGCCTCTATGCCTTCCAGCAGCTTCAAGCATGCCGCCAGATTTTTCTTGGACTTCGTGAAACGCTCTTCTGCATCGTTCTCCGGGCTTTTCGGAAAGAGATCTCGAATGATGGCGGGAATATTGGCATGCTTTCCATCCTTTAGCTTCTCTTCCACTTTCGCCACTACCATCTGCTGGGATTCAGCAGCTAGAGAGGTCGCATTGGCCGCAGCACTAACAGCGACCTTGCCAGAGTTCACCAATTCAGCAAGTTTGGGAATGCCTTTCTTGGCCACCTTCTCCGCATACATGACAGTCTGATGGGAAACGCCCATATCGTCAGCAGCCTTCTGAGCAGAGCGGCCAGCCTTACTTTTGTCTATTTTTTTACCGAGGTCAGTCCTGGTTCCCTGCCTTTGCTTAGCCTCTTCCGCATAGAGATCCTTCAAAGCAACTGCCAGCATTGCCCTCTGGGACTCATCCAGATTGCGCCTTGCCCTCTGATTCTTGATGATCCAGATTTTTGCATCTATGCGATCGGAGACTGTGATTTCAGTTGTCTCGAACTGAATTCCAAGCTCTTTGCAGATCTCATAGCGGTTGTGACCATCAAGGAGGACATACTGATCATCGAGCTTGCAGATGACCAATTTGTCCCTGCAGCCTTCCTTCTGAAGGCTTCTCACGAGTTCTTCTCTAGCTACTGCGTCAAGAGGAGGTATAAGACCCCTGAATTCTGGATCGATCCTGAACTCAGCGGTGATGGACGCTGCGATCTTTTCGGTCTCCTCTTCGATGTTCACTACGGGCTTTGCCTGACCAATTGAAATAATCTCAGATGGAAGCGAATAGACTTCTCCTGCCATCTAGATCACCTCACTTTGTACTTTGTTCGGATACGATACGAAGGCGTTCTTCATCGCCCATACGAATTTCATTTCAGACATGATTTATCTCCTTTTTTAGTTTATGTGGATATTTCAATTCTAACTATTCTACATTAGCTCAATGAGGTTGATATGGCATTTATTGAGGTTGCATTTTGCCATTTAAAGCCTCATAATACCCAATTTGTTCTTTGAATATTTAAATGTTTCTAGTCAATTTTTAGTTAACTTGATTATTTGATGTAAAAAGGTTATCTCTCACTACATTTTGTCATAAACGGTTATTGATAGTGAAATATTCTTAATTGATGAAAATTAGATCGGACAAAGTGCCGACAAAAATTTTATCAAATAATTGGTTATTACTTCATTTTCCGAGACATAATTGGCTCAGCATAGCGAAATCTATTTACAGGATTAAGCGGGAGATGCGCGAAGATGCTAACTGAACCGCAGTTTAAGGTTCTCATGATCCTATTTGACGATAAAGGGCATGCTGGATGGGAGCTTGCGAAAGACCTTGGCGTAAAGGAAAGTAACCTAAATCCTTATTTAAAAATACTAGAAGAAAGAAAATTCATATTTCAAGGTACTCAAAGAAAATCAACTAAACCTAAGAGAAGAGATGGCGATTACAAAGAAATTCCCTACTATCTAACCAGAGATCCTAAAGTCATAGGAACCATGATAGAAGAAATGATTTTGACTAATAGAGAATATGACATCGGCTTCCCATTTCGTATTATAAAGGTGAGCAATTATATTAAATCTTTTAAGATTGATAAATTTAATATTGGCGAATTGATGGCAAAATTATCGAGGAAATTCCATAGCGGTTGTGAGGCTATGGCTGAAGCGATAGCGCCGGAGGTGAAAACGCATGTAATTGTTTCCGATAAGCCATATAAAATAAAAATACTACATTTCAATACAATCTCAGGAAACGGCTCTTTTATCAGGAAGAGGAAAGTTACTAAAAGATTAATGAAAGAACTTGAATTATGGTGGTATTTATATAACTTACGTGTATGTTGCAGACAAGATCCAATCAATATCGATGAGCTTGAAAATATTTTGTGGGATGTTCCAGGTAATTATATCCTTGGCAATGATATATTAGAGCTAATTTTTAGTGTGGTTAAAAAGCTGCCTGGTCATGAAGATTTGTCAATTTGGAGAGATTTAAATGATATGAGAAGTCTGCTGGATGAAATGCCCAAGGATATAGAAAAGAAAGAATATTTTTTATAAAAATATTAAATCCTATTAATTTTGACATTATCCTAAATATAGCTCAAAGATGGGATAAAAATCGAGGCAAAATAGTGGAGCACTAATAACGATTATATCTCCAAGTAACGCTCGTACTTCTCTCTCTTAGTCGAATCTGCGATGTGGAGATACCGCATTGTGGTATGGACATCTGAATGCCTCATAAGCTCCTTGATAGTGACAATATCGCAGCCACGTTTGACAAGAAGACTACCAACACTATGCCGAGAGAATACGTGAACTCCGCCACTCTTCTCAATCCCTGCCAACTTCTTATAGTACATGAACATCCGATAAACGCCGCGACGCTCCCAGCAACCACCGAAGTCAGTATAGAATAAGGGCTTCCGACCATCGATCTCAAGAGAAGGGCGAACTTCAAGATAACGCCGGAGTGTCTTCGCGCATTCATCTGTGATGTAGACTATTGCCTCTTTGCCGCCTTTTCCTTCAATTCGCAGGGATAAAGACTTCAGGTCAAGATCACAATCGTCCAAGCCACATAGCTCAGATGCCCTCAGACATCCATAGAACAAGGTCTGGAGCATGGCCAGATGCTTGAGGTTGTGGCAGACCGAGAAGATCTTGGCAATATCATTCTCATCAAAGAAGTGTGGGATGGTATTCATTGGTCTAATGAAATTAAAATCAATAGACTTTCCTTGCATCTCATAGTATCGCTTGATCGCAAAGCAATAGTTATTGATTGAACTTCGCGATAGCTTTCTTTCATGAAGACTATCGCGGAATATCGTAAAGTCTTCTTCATGGGGTGTATCATCTCGTGTATACTCCAGAAATTTGCCTACACGAAAGACATAGGATGTTATTGTCGACTCACTAAGACCATTGTCTTGGAGATACCTGATATAGTGCTTCAGTACGGGTTTGAAGTCCTCAGTACTAGCCTGTCTTTTCCAGTTCACATCCAGCCTCTTGGACATTATGCATCATCCTTGAAGCGGCACGTGAAAAAGAATCCAGTCACCCACAGAAGAATTCTGTAAGAGTTAGTATGCTAAAATCGATATGCTTAGGTGCGGGGGATGGGATTCGAACCCACGAACACCTTCGTGACTGGACCCTGAATCCAGCGCCTTTGACCTGGCTTGGCAACCCCCGCAAAAGAGGCAGCACTCCTCATGCACTCGTACTATTTAACAGTATTCGTAGGATCGCTCCGAAGAGTCCGAATATTAATTCTCTTGCCTTCTCCGCCTGGATGACTGATCCAGGATTAAGCAAGAAAAAGGCTCGCAATAACCTTGGTTAAAATCGCGAGCATGGAATAACAAAAGAGGCTGCAAAGGCCGCGTGGCTCCTCTGGGGAAAGTTCAACAGGCAATCAGGCCGCAGGGAACAGGATCTCAGCCGGTGCAGCGAAGGGAGAAAAATTCGCCGTCTGCTATGCCTCATGATCGCAGATGCAGTGCTCTGGACGATCGAAGACGGCTGGAAACCCCCCCCAGTTTGCATCGGGAATCCCCGCCGCCGTTTAACATCAGCCAGATGTGCTAGACGCCTCACGATGTCCTTTAAAGCCATCCTATGGTAGCTTGGCCTCCTATCGTGAAATGCTGGGTGACAATATACTCTCCATCGATAAACGCGTCTACTTGCCAATCTCCCGGCATATTCTCAGGATGGTATCCCTCAATATTAAGGTAAGAATATATATTATACCAAGTATACATATCCTTGGGGGTTGGGATATCCCTATTCTCAATGTGGAATAGGCTGCCATCAGGCGAGTACCATCTCCATTCAATGGCATGACCCTCTTTGACATTTTCGAATCTGAGCCAACAATAGACTCTGGCATCGGTCGTATAGAATGAATTGGTCCTGGTTATCACATCGCTGCTCTCTTCATCGACATCGCTTGCCATCGCATAGTCTACAGGAAGAATTGAAATTTGAGAAGAGGACTGCTCCGAGGTCTGGCTCCTTTCCGGCTCTATCGATTTTCCGCCTGTGGTCGTGGATGATCTATCTGAATTGCCTTCTTCAAGCACATCCACCTCTTCCGTTTCTATCGATTTTCCGCCTGTGGGCGCGGATGATCTATCTAAATTGCCTTCCACGACCACCCCCCTTGATCCGGCATTAAAGCTTCCAGTTAGATCTATGGTGAAGCTTGCCGATTTTGCATCAGCCGGAATGGGAACTGTCACGGTGAAGGGCTGGCTCATTGCATCATCCAATAAACCCTGTGCCGGGAACTTTTCTTCATGAAAAGTCTTGTCCTCTTGGCCGTCTACACTGACTCTGACATCTATTGTTGCGCCCCATCCATTCTTAGCCATCGCCAGGCCAGAGACTGTCAGCTCATTTCCTTCGATTGTACCCTTGATGGAACGCCTTTGGGTAAAGCCCTCTGAATCTTCAGGTCTGTTTAGAGCAGCTCCTGAGACAGAATAACTCAGCTGCAGTCCATTGAAGGGCTCAGAGGGAAAAAGATCTCCCAGTGATGATTGGGAGTTATCTCCGCTGGTCTTGACACCTGGCTGGCCTCCAATCGGCCCCTTCAGCTCAGGCGGATCGGAAAGAGAACCATAGCTGCTGCGAGGATTCAATTCTGATTTCTCAGCTTTAGCCGGGGTTGGATCAGCTAAAAAACCATCCTCGAAGAAAGTGGTGTATCCCTCATCTCTCATCTGATCGGTCCATTCATTCTTAGGCATTCCATTAAAGGGACTTGTTTCTCCCTCGCCATATAGATCATCGAAAGGAGAATAGGTATCACGCATGGTGGCATGCGCCCATGCATCAAAGACATATTCCTTCCCATCATTATCGCGGATAAGGACTGCACCATGATCACTGTTCACGTTCAATGGATTATATGTTTCCATTTCACCTCCAATCTGACCTATGCTCTGTGAATCGATACCCATCCCCTTAAAAATATCCTGCAAATTAAGAGTATGAACCGAACATGTGAATGCAGTTCTCTCATCAGCAAATAATTTATCGTTTATTCTTCCCCATACATCATTACTGACTCCGGAATTGGATGCGCTGAGCTTTTTAAGATATTCGACAAATCCCGCTTTCGCCTTTTCCAAATTGCTCGCTGAAGCGAGAGACGGATTATTCTTCACGATCTCCTCACCAAATTGATGAAGGATTTTTGCATCATCCGATTCCTGGTCTGCAGCTGCTGGTTCAGCAATAGAAATAAAGAAAAGCGTCAATACTATGAACACCGGCAGAATACTGTGAACTCTTTCTTTCTCAACCATGATCACCATAATCAATATTCTAAGCATTTATCCTTTCTGTTCTTCTCTGCTTATTTGGGTAGATTCTAGGATAGAAAATTCCCATCTATGAACGAATTTGTCGAAGTTCCAGATCTTGCAGGAAAATTTATATTTATCCGTCATATCTTGCTTGGACTTCTGACCCCTATCGATCATAACTACTGCTTAAAAATCCAGAGGCAACTCATGGGATGATGAGATGGGTTGAGCACCGCTCGATTCAAAGTTGATTCCCTTTATGGCAATGCCATTTTCTTCTTATTTGCTGCTGCAGATCTTCTTTACATATCTATAGAACCAGATTCCGTCCCTGTCCTCATAGAATGTGATCTTCTCCGCCTTCTCTCCCACCCGGATCTTGAGGGTACTGTTATGAAACTCATCCACATACTCCACGTCATCGATTACATCCAGGGGAACGGTCTGCACGCTGTCCCAGGCGATTCCGGGCCGGACGAAATGTACATTTTTGTCTGTAGTCATCAGATAGCCCAGAACCTTGTCCAGCATTCCCATTCTGGCTATGGCCAGCATCTGCTCCGAGGCCCGGCTGTGCAGGATGGCAGGGGCGATCTGTACCAGGCTCTCCCCCGCTGCATCAAGCTTTTTAGCTGTTCTCTTCAGCTTGCCCGGAATCTCCACCCTTTCCTCTTCCGCCATTTGGTTCATATTACTGAATTCCGGCTCAGGTTACGATCTTCTCCAGACAGCCCTTCTCCAGAGCTATCCTCACCTCTCGAGCCAGCCTGCGGCCGGTGGACATATTGGTCCTCCAGAGGGCATTGCCGTAGGGATGGCCCACCGCCATATGCACATTGGTGCCCCCTCCAATGCGCGGCGCGACATCGTAGATGTAGAAATTGAGGTCCTTGTCCACGCAGGTCTGCAGGCAGAAGGGACCGATGATGCCTGGGCTGTAATGCTCCTGGGTTGCAGCCACATACTTCTCCGCCAGTTCAAAGGCCTTCTCCAGCAGAGACTCGCGAAGGGTGGCTGAGTTGTGGCCGCATACGGTGTACTCAGGATTGATCTGCCTGTCGTTCAATGAAAGCTGCTGGGGGGCAGGCAGGCGGCAGTGGCCGTCCAATGAGGTCTCAAAGCGCCAGTCTATGCCGATCAGCTCGATCTGTCTGCTGATGGGAGAGTAGAAGAAGTCCAGATTGAAGACCGGACCGATGATATAGCGCTCGATCCTGGCCAACTCGATTCCGTCCTGGTCTATGACATTCTGGCGGAGCAGAGCCTCGGCCTTCTGGCAGTACTCCTCATAAGAGGAAGCGGTAAAGAACCCTCTCTCCAGAGTCTTGACAGCATGGGGAAGCTTGACCATGACCAGCTCTTTGATATCCTCCGCCTCCACCGGCTCGGGAAAAGGCAGGCCGGCCTTCTCCAATATCCAGTAATAGTCCCTCTTGTCTCCCCTCTCCTCGGAGCGGAGCAGATTTCGCGAGCCGAGCAGGGGCACGCAGAACTGATCCTCAACCGCATCTATTCCACAATAGGAGGTGAAGGAGCGGTTGGGGACGAAAAGAACATTCTTGTTCTTGATAATCTCCTGATTTTCGGGCTCAATTATCTGGGAAAATCGCTTCAGCATCATGACCTCGTCGATCATGCCCCCCACAATTCTGCCCGATCTATCCCTGCTGGCGCGGAAGTACTTCACATAAGGCTTCTCCCGTCCCTCCTTACAGACAGCCAGCGTCCTGAAATCCTCTTCAACTGCGCCGTCTGCCGTATCCAGGGCAGAGTGGGATGCAATCATCCCGATTCGCAGATCATCGAGATCATATCCCCTCAAGACCTCTAAGATCCTGCTGCGGTCGATCAACTCAAAGCACCTCAAAATAATTTTGTTGTCCGATCATATTTCCATCCCAATTAATCAAGATGACCCTACCCCTCATCCTTTCTCCCCTCGGCAAGATCTCCTTGCCAGCCCTAAAGATCATGCCGGGCCGTTCTCCCCACCTGCCCCTCTGCATAATTTTTCCCATCCTTGCCTCAGATAGAGGCTTTTGATCCCGTCTTCTTTTGCTTATAGCTCTTTTGCTTATCCTGGCAATATGGCATCGTCTGCTCCTGTTGATCCTTTTTCTTCTCTCATATCGATTTTAGTATATGGGCTCGTCTTGCCTGCTGCCGGGATTGCGCAAAGCAATGCTATAGGCATTCACGACGACGGCATTGTCAGGCAAATCATTCCCCTTGGCGGTAATAAATGATTCTGTTGTTCCTTTAATATTTTTAGCCCGTTGAAAATTGCTCTCTATCAATTGCCAAAGATCTTTATATATTCCATCCAATCTACTGTTTTTAGGGCTTGATATATAGAGAAATTATTGCTTTGAGCCAATGCTGCATCCAGCAGGTCAATTCAATTATGTGGATCACAGAAGATTTTTTCCTGGAATTCCACAGTCGGGGCGCCTTCAAAGATGCCAGAAATGGCAATGGATTTAAGACTGGCCGCCCTATTATTGGCTGGAGATGAGCAAAATGGCCAGAGTATTGGTGCCCCTGGCAGAGGGCTTTGAGGAGATCGAGGCAATCAGCGTCATAGACATCCTGAGGCGGGCGGATATCGAGGTGGTGACGGCTGGGCTGAAGGAGGGGATGGCAGAGGGCTCACATAAGATCAAGGTCCTCCCAGACACCAGCCTGGAGCGGATAGACTGGCAGGATTTCGATGCCTTGGTTCTGCCGGGCGGGGCACCTGGATTCGTCAACCTGGGAAATGATCAGAGGATTCTGGACATGGCAAAAGAGATGGATCGGGCCGGAAGGTGCGTCGCCGCCATATGCGCTGCTCCCTCAGTATTGATCAAGGCCGGGGTCCTGCAGGGCCGCCGGGCTACGGTCAGCCCCTCCGGCGCAGCCCAGGTTAAGGCCTGTGCCGACTTCAGGGAGGATCGGGTGGTGGTGGATGGCAATCTTGTCACCAGCCGCGCCCCGGGAACCGCCCTGGAGTTTGCCCTCAGGCTGGTGGAGCAGCTTGCCGGCCGGGAGAAGATGGAGCAGATCAAAGCCCAGACCATGGCGGCATGCTAGAGGCAGGGCGCGGTATAACTTGCTCGCCATTGCATCCCATCTGCCCCGATTTGGCTCCGATCCATGGATCTGGAAAAATTGCCCATATGATGGCGGAGAGGAAATGCTTATAACCGTTTGCATCAGTTGACCTGACCAGGTGAACTTTAATGAAGTGTGCTCTGTGTCTTGTGGAGAAGGAGACCGTCCCGGTCAAGCTCAATCTGGCTACAATCTACGGTCCTAAGGACGAAATATTCAATATCTGCAAGGAGTGTCTGGACCTGGCACATCAGGCCTACCTGGATAAGGACTTCCTGGCCGCCAAGGCCGGAACCGGTGCTGCGCCCCATGACGCCCACGGAGCGCATCACTGATCTGAGATCCAATCCAGCATGAAATCCGTACTGGATGAGGAGAATGCAAGGGCACTCTTCTCTTCCTGCCAGAAGGAATGCGATGTGCTTATCGCCCTATTGCGGATGGTCATACCCAACTGGGACGAGGTGGAGTACATCCTGGAAGGCAGGCCTCGTATTGGCAAAGAGGGCTGGCATGCCATTTATGATCTTTTCTGCCGATTTAATGAATCGCATCCTGGAGAGAGCATATTTCCGGGCGGGCTGTGGCTGTCGATGGGATTTATCAAGGATGAGCAATTGGGCCCCTGGCAGGTGGACTGCTCAGATATGAAATTCATTTTCAAATGAGAGGCTCAGTTTTCGACGTCGCCCCTGAATCCCTCTCCGGCGGAGGGGGCATTGAAGATGAAGGCAATTAATACCAAGGCAAAGGTTTATAGCCGGGCGGGACATGGTCAACATTATGACACACGAAATCTCTGTGGGGAATCGTCTTCTACGACGAACTTTTGCTTGTTGATGAAAGAGTTTCCATTTTCGATACAACCCTTAGAGACGGCGAGCAGACTCCCGGCGTATCTCTGACCCAGGAGGAGAAGCTCCAGATCGCCAGGCAGCTTGACAAACTGGGAGTTAATGTCATTGAGGCCGGCTTTCCTGTATCCTCCAAGGGCGAGTTTGAGAGCGTTCGGCAGATAGCCAGATCCGGGCTGCAGGCCCAGGTCTGCGGCCTCTCCCGCATAGTAAAAAAGGATGTAGAGGCCTGTCTCGACGCCGATGTGGGCATGGTCCATGTTTTTTCTCCAACCTCGGATATCCAGATCGCTCATACCATAAAGATGAGCCACGATGAGATCGTGGCCGCGGCTATGGAGGCGGTAGAGCTGGTCAAGGACAACGGCAGAACCTGCCTCTTCTCGGCCATGGATGCCACCCGCACCTCCCCTGAGTTTTTGCATCGCATATTCAAGGCCGTGGAAGAGGCGCACTGCGATATTATCAATATCCCGGATACAGTGGGCGTGGCAGCTCCCTCCGCTTTCTACCGCTTTGTCAAGAACATCTGCAATGATGTCCATATGGTGGTGGATGTCCACTGCCACAATGACTTCGGGCTGGCCGTGGCCAACAGCCTGGCGGCGGTGGAGGCAGGTGCCAGGGAGGTGCAGGTATGCGTGAACGGCCTGGGAGAGAGAGCAGGCAATGCCAACCTGGCCGAGACGGTGATGAGCCTTCATTCCATCTATGGGGCCAAGACCAGCATCAAGACAGAGTACCTGGTGGAGACGGCCCGTCTGGTGGAAAGGCTTACTGAGGTCAAGATATCCCCTACAGCGCCCATCGTGGGGGAGAATGCATTCTCTCATGAGAGCGGCATTCACAGCCACGGGGTTATAGAGAACAGCAAGACCTTTGAGCCGGGAATCATGACCCCGGAGATGGTGGGGCACAAGAGGCGCATCGTCCTGGGCAAGCACACCGGAAAGCATGCCGTGGCCAAGGTGCTGGAGGAGGCGGGCTACAGGCCCACTGAGGAGCAGCTCCGGGAGATTCTGGAGAGGGTCAAAGAGCTGGGGGACAAGGGAAAACAGGTCGCCAACATAGATCTTCAGACCATAGCCGATGTGGTCATAGGAGAGGTGGCCAGAGGAAGCCAGGCGGTGGTTCTCAAGGAGGTCTCGGTCATGACCGGCAACATCATCACCCCCACAGCCACGGTAAGGGCTCTGGTGCGGGGCAAGGAGAGGGTCCTGGCCAACACCGGTGTGGGACCGGTGGATGCAGCAGTCAATGCGGTGCAGGGCCTCCTGGATAGCGATACCTCCATTCATCTCTCCGACTTCAGGATCGAGGCCATTTCCGGAGGAGCTGACGCACTGGCCGAGGTGGTAATCGGAGTGGAGGATGACCAGGGGCGCAGGGTTGCCGCCCGCTCCGCCCGCGAGGACATAGTCATGGCCTCGGTGGAGGCTCTGATAAGCGCCATCAACCGGCTGATGCTTCTCAATTCCGGAAGCAAGAAGGCTTGAACCGAAAAAAGGGAGCTTGCAGCATCAAATGCAAGCTCTCACTGCTTTTTTTGAATTTTTACGATTAATGTCCCCCGGTTGAGAAAGGGGCCATAATCGGTTGGTTCAGGGCTCAGGGTTCAGGGCAAAAGGTTTATATTCGACTTGTGTCGTACTACGTCATGTGCCGTAAAAACAACGGCAGCCGAGGTAGAGGAGTGGGGGCTCCTTTTTATCGGCAATCGATGGCGGAAAATGGCTGGCCCTCTTCCCTCCCAGGGCCGGGTTTTTCCGTCGATCGCTAAAATTTTCCTGCTGCCATGTTAAGATATAGCATAGCACACAATTCTTATACTTATTCCACATTTCCCAAACCATGATTGTTCGAGTCCAGCGCTCCCATCTCTCCGGCGAGGTCTTTGCCCCGCCCTCCAAGAGCTATACCCACCGGGCCATTCTCATAACCTCCCTGGGGCCGGGCGGCAGCATCAAGCGCCCCCTCCTATCGGCTGACACCAGGGCTACCATCTCCGCCAGCCAGGCCTTTGGGGCGGAGATCGATATCGATGAGGATGTGAAGATCAAGGGCGTGGCCGACCGGCCCCGGACCCCGGAGGATGTGATCGATGTCCTCAATTCAGGAACCACTTTGCGCTTCTGCTCGGCGGTGGCAGCTCTCACCGAGGGTGCGGTTCTCACCGGCGATGCCTCCATCCGCAGCCGGCCCAATGGGCCGCTCTTGAGCAGCCTCAGCGACCTCGGGGCCCAGGCCTTCTCCATCCGCAACAACGGAAAAGCCCCTCTGGTGGTGCGGGGAAGGATGAAGGGTGGCACGGCCCGCCTGGACGGTAGCGTCAGCTCCCAGTTCCTCTCCGCCCTGCTCATCTCTGCTCCTCTGGCGGAGGAGGATACCAGGATTGTGATCCAGGGAGAGCTGAAGTCCCGGCCTTATGCGGAAATGACCCTGGATATGCTGGCCGAGGCGGGGATAAGAATTGAGCCCGGTGAGCAGGAATTCCTGGTGCCGGGCAATCAGAGCTTCGGCCTGAAGGGCTACACCATTCCGGGCGACTTCTCCTCCGCCTCTTATCCCATGGCTGCGGCTGCCGTAACAGGAAGCGAGGTGACGGTAAAGGGAGTGCTGCCCTCCCGGCAGGGAGACTCGGCGATCATCGATATCTTGAGACGGATGGGGGCAAAGGTATCCTGGGACAGGGAGAAGGGCGACCTCAGGGTCAGGGGCGGCGAGCTCCAGGCTGTGGATGTGGATGCGGGAAGGACGCCGGACCTGGTTCCCACCATTGCCGTGCTGGGGGCGCTGGCAAAAGGAAAGACCACCGTCTTCAATGCCGAGCACGTCAGGCACAAGGAGACGGACCGGCTGCATGCCATGGCCGTGGAGCTCTCCCGGATGGGAGCCGACATCAAAGAGAGGCCGGACGGCCTGGTGATTGAGGGGGGCAAGCTGCATGGGGCCAAAGTGCAC
>Ga0302252_1000852_pt1 | contig 21401 bp, 27 predicted proteins | sample AAG_RA_Leu_MG_FD_193511 | JGI IMG/M metagenome (GOLD analysis project Ga0302252, IMG submission 193511) | Enriched activated sludge microbial communities from anaerobic digester in WTTP, New Holstein, Wisconsin, United States - AAG_RA_Leu | ecosystem: Engineered > Bioreactor > Anaerobic >...
AGTTTGTTTTTTTAAATATATGGATCATTCTTGGAATTAATGTCATTATCATTCTATTCCTCATCATTTATAAGTTATTGGGAGCCATGAGGGAGAACCGTTATAAAGCCTTTATCAGAGACGCAAAAGAGGAATTTTCCTATCAAATGCTCAATTTCACTCCGGAGGTATTTGCCAGAAAATACAGATTTCACCGCAGACGTAATATGATCTATCAATTAATGCTCGAAATTGCCAGTGACAAAGGGTATGATTTTTTTCCATTATTTGATCAGATGGGCTATACCGATGAGGTGATCAACCATTACCAAAACACACAGGAACCGCAGCTATTGAAAGAGTTATCGATCATCAAATCCCCAAAAGCCTATTCCTTGCTTCTCCAAGAAATACAATCCCCTCATACGGAGATAGCATTTCGAGCCGGTTATGCGATTGCTTGTCTGAAACTGACCTCTTCCCAACAAAAGGAGGTAATCAGTACGCTTATTTCTTCTGACATTGTCATCCAGAAAGCAATTGATATTATCAACATGATATCGCCACCCATCGCTGAGTATATCCCTTTCTTAGAAGAACAGGCTACCAACAGAGGCAGAATGATTCTTTTACACTATTTTTATTACAAAATATCCCCCCTACAAACGAACTACCGGTACCTGCAGAAAAAACTCCAAACTCTCTCCGGTGCGATTATCGAATATGTCTCTCCACTATTAAACTTTCCCGAACAGGTTGCCTTGGCTGCCATTAAAGTACTAGGTTGTACCGGTCACAGTCATGCGCTTCTTCTGTTATTAAACCTCTTCCAATTACACCCTAACACTTCCATAAAAGCTGCCATTGCACTGGAGCTTCACCATTTTCCAAGCCAGGAAGTGCTGGAAGACTTAAAGAAGATGGCAGTCGATAAAAATTATTGGGTACGTCTCAGCGCTTATGAAAGTTTATCAGAGATGGGTGATGAGGGAAAGCAAGCCATTCTTGAACTCTCCACGATCTCCCCATATCCCTCCACCAATTACCTTATGTATGAAATTCTCTCTGAGAGCGATAACTTACAACACTACATCGAAAACTACAAAAAAGAGTTGGAGTACAATGCTCATTAAAATTCTTAATATCATCAGCTTTTTCATTTTTTTCTACTATTTTCTGATCAACGGAACCTATATCTTCCTGATCATTATATCGTTCCGACGTTTAAAAGAGTACATACGTCAATCCAGAAACAATTTGTTTGTGGAACAAAGCACAGTGATTCCAATCTCGATCATCATTCCTTGCTACAACGAAGAAAAAACCATTTGCGAAACCGTCAAGTCATTACTGATCCTGAATTATCCGGAAATTGAGATCATTGTCGTGAATGACGGATCAACCGACAACACTCTCTCGACCTTAATCCATGAATTCCGCTTAAAACGAGCTGATATCGAATACACAGAGCAGATTCCAACCAGTTCCGTACGAGCCATATATGCCACGATCCGCATTCCACAGTTAATCATACTGGATAAGTACAATGGTGGAAAAGCCGACTCGCTCAATGCTGGCGTGAACCTTGCCAGGTACCCTTTGATCTGTTCCATTGACGCAGACAGCATTATTGAGAAAAATGCCTTTCATAAACTGGTCTACCCATTTCTAAAAGATGAGACAACCATCGCGGTAGGCGGTATGGTTCGAATTGCCAATGGAAGCGAGATAGAAGGAGGAGTGCTGAAAAAAGTCGCCCTTCCGAAGAATATACTCGTCCAACACCAGATATTGGAATATTTACGGGCCTTCCTAACCAACCGAATCGGTTTCGAAAAATTAAACAGCCTGCTGATCATATCCGGCGCGTTTGGCTTGTTTAAACGCTCTGCTATTCTTGAGCTCGGAGGATATAGGCACTCCATTGGGGAAGATATGGAGCTAACCCTTCGTTTGCACCAGTATATGCGCGCTAATCATAAACCGTATCGCATTGACTTCGTTGCGGATGCGGAGTGCTGGACGCAGGTACCGAGCGACTTTGCCAGTTTATACTCTCAACGCACCAGATGGCATACAGGCTTGCTGGACTCCTTATGGAGCCATAAAGACATGCTGCTGAATCCAAAGTACGGTAATGTGGGGCTTTTTTCCCTGCCTTATTTTTGGTTATTTGAGTTGTTCGGACCTGTCATCGAATTCATAGGATATCTTATTTTCCTGCTGTTGATGATCGTTAATCTTGTTAACTCAGTTTACGTGTTCGTATTCTTGATGGCTTTTCTCTATGGTGCTTTTTTCTCTTTAAGCGCGATCGTGCTGGAAGAGATGTCCTATATGCATTATAAAAAAATCAGTGAGGTGCTGCACTTGATCTCACTTGCATTCACAGACCAGATTTGGTACAGACCTTTACTTGCATTTTGGAGATTAATGGCACTGATCAATTTTCGAAAAAACAAAAAAATTTGGGGAAAAATCAAACGTAAAACCTTCATTCAAGAGCATACAAATAAAGAATTGAGAATGGCAAATCCTTAGAATCATCTCCCCATCGGTATGTACTCATACTGTATCATGACCTCTACCGGCATTCCATCCGAAGGTTTTTCTACAAACTGATTCAACCATAAGTTGATATTCAACAGCATCTGGTCTTCCTCTTCTGGAATATATACTCCCGGGTGTGTCTTAGGACTCACTTCGCATGAAGCAATCAAATCCTCCTCATTCGGTTGAAGATCCCCAAACCAATAGCTGGATAACCGAAGAAAATGATGATACCACTCCATCTCATGAGTGGTCATAGTTGTTTGGGTTTGAGGAATCCAAAAATGCTTTGTAAAGGCCGGTACAGGCGTTTTATCCCCTTTCCATTGAGGCCAAAAAACCATTTGTGCGTTGGAACAAGGATAGGTGACAGAACCGTCTTCATACTCCTGTGGAAAACCCCAGGTTGAAAACTCATAGTCGATCTCGGCATGGTCATCCAAATCCCTCTGATCCGCTTTGTATAAAAATAATCCCAGTACTACATTTTTATCCAATGAACCAAGGTTCCCGATAATACGAAAACGATGGGTACCATACCGTACAGGTTGGACAGAATGCAGGGAGGCACATGCCCATTTCGAGCTCAACTCGTCAGGATAAATACGTAAGTGAAGCCATCCATTCGAATCCACCCAAAGTGTTTTCTCTGAGGATGAAAAAAAATTATCTCCCGGATTGATGGTCTGATTCATGGAGGATTCTGTTTCCCACTCTATGCCAGCAAAATTTATGACTTTTTGTTGCTGCGGTTCTATGTCCTTATTTCCGGCTTGAATGACCATTAAACCGATCAGTCCTATACAAAAAACTATTTTTTTCAGCATCATCCTGCAATCCCTTGTTTTCTTTTTTATAATGGTATTGTAATACTTTTTGAATGGAAAAATCGATTCGGTGTAATCTTTATTGAAAAACAGAAAAAAGAAGGTGGTATAACATGACAAATCATGTAAAAGTAGTGTGGAATAAAGACTCGCAATTTATTGGTATGGACGATTTCCAGCACAAAATGGTATTAGACCACGGACCGAACGCCAAAGGTGTCGACGAAGGATTCCGACCAAGTCACCTGCTTCTTCTCGGGCTTGCTGGATGTACGGGAATGGATGTGATCAGTATTTTACAAAAAAAGAATGCGGTAGTGACTCATTTTGAGATCGAAGCTTCCGGAGAAGCCAATGATGACTATCCAAAAAAGTATCATCACATGCACGTGACTTACCATGTTACCGGTAAAGATATTCGGGAAACAGATCTGAAATTAGCCATAGATTTATCCGAAAAGAAATATTGCATAGTCCGTAACACCCTCGCGCCATCAGTGACTATTACTTCATCCTTTACGATAACCGAATCCGAATAAGGTCTTATTCGCTCTCCTTTCTCTTTACTGAGAAATAGAATTCCGTTACAATAGACTTGACAAGAAAGGTGGTTAAACATGAAAGTACCTCAGATATTTTTATTTAGTGGATTATCTGAAACCGGTAAAACCAGAATGATCACATCCTTGATACCCAAATTATTAGCTGACGGATATAAAGTTGGCGTCACAAAAAGCAGGCCTCATAAATTCGACATCGATAAAGAGGGAAAAGATTCCTGGAAATATAACGAGGCAGGAGCAAATGGCATTTTACTTTATTCGCCCGAGCAAACAACCTTATTCTGCCCTTCTGTCAAAACCAATCTCAGGCAATTGACCCTACAATACTTCTCAAATTATGATATCGTCTTTGCGGAAGGTTTCTCCAAAGAGGATAATGTCAATAAAATCGCTTTCTTAAGAAAAGGAGTCTCTGAGAATCTTCAGCTTCCTCTGAGTAATCTGATCGCTGTTGTGTCCGATTTTCCGTACACAGCTAATGTACCTGTCTTCCACCCAGACAATATCGATGAATTATATGATTTAATCAAAAGCATGATTCATGTGGAACGTTACCGTCAATTCCAAATTATGGTGAACAACAAACCCCTTGGTGTCAACCATTTCATCAAAACGATCATGCAAAATGTGATTATATCTATGGTGAACTCACTGAAAATCAAAGATTCTGTTATACAAGAGATCTCCATCAATATCACCGATCCGGAAGAGGAAGAGGAGCCACTGCACATTCCTGAAAAAACTTCCTGAGAGCCAAATAAAACAGGAGAATCATGGAAATGCCTTGTTGTCAACCTATTGCTGTAAATCATTTGAGGATCTCTATCACCCAGGTCTGTAATATGAACTGCTTTTACTGCCATCATGAAGGACAGGAAACAGCCAATCGTGAGATGAGCTTGGAAGTGATACGCTCTATCGCCTATGATATTGGCCAGTTAGGCATTCAGTATGTCAAAATTACCGGAGGAGAGCCGTTACTGCGAAAAGACATCCTTCAAATTGTCCAAGCTTTTTCCTCCATACCTACTATCCGAGAGATCAGTATGACAACCAACGGGTTGCTGCTCAAACCGCTTGCGATGGATTTAAAAAAAGCCGGTTTGTCCCGGGTGAATATCGGTTGCGATACCATTCTCTCCCCAGTTTTATCAAAAAAATTCGAGCAGATTTTACCGGGTATTCAATCAGCCAATCAAGCAGGATTACATCCCATCAAGCTCAATATGGTTCTCCTGAAAGGGATCAACGACCGAGAGATTCCTGAGATGATTCGCTATGCAAAGGAATACGGTTTCATTCTTCAATTAATCGAATTAATTCCCAATGGCGACCCAGACTTGGATCGGTATTTTCTTCCGATCAAACCAATAGAAGACGAATTAGCTAAACAAGCAGAGCATATCACTATCCGCGACCTGCAATCTCGAAGACAGTACACGATTCAAGGGGCAGTCGTAGAGGCAGTAGGTCCCTCAAAACAAGATTTCTGTGAAAAATGCTTGAAAATTCGAATCACTTCGGATGGTTTTGTAAAGCCCTGCTTGCGCAGAAATAACAACTTGATCCCCTACACCGGGATAGATTCGATAAAACAGGCAATTAGCCTGAAAAGGCGGTATGAACATGGCCATGATGAACATTGCTGACAAAAAAACGGTCTACCGTGAATCACAAGCCAGCGGATGGATCGAACTCAGCGAAAACACGATGGAGTTAATAAAACGAAAAGAAATTAAAAAGGGAGACGCCTTAATGGTTGCGGAAATCGCAGCGATCCAAGCTATCAAGAACACCCCGAACTTGATTCCGCACTGCCATCAAATACTGGTGCAAAGCGTCGAAGTGAACTATGAGATTCTCCCAAACGGCATTAAAGTCATCATATCGGTCGCCGCTTTTGGACAGACCGGTGTCGAGATGGAAGCGTTAACCGGCGTCAGCATAGCGTTATTGACCTTATGGGACATGGTCAAATACCTTGAGAAAGACGAACACGGACAGTATCCCCATACATTTATCCATGATATTCAAGTGGATTATAAGGTGAAACACAATAATGAATAAGGAAGGCTTTAAAAAACTGATTTCCCTTCATGAATTGATGGAGATCATCCGGCTATATGAAGCGCCGGTGGTTTCCGAAAGCTGTCCGGTACCGCAATCTGTTCGGAGAATACTAGCAGAGGATATCCAAGCCGGAATCGCTGTTCCATCTTTTTCCAAATCAGCCATGGACGGATATGCTATTCGTGCAGAGGATAGCTACCACGCCTCTCCTGTCAAACGTATTGGTTTGCGGGTCACTGATCGTATCATCCCGGGAGAATTTTCTTCTCACTCCTTGCAACCGGAAGAGGCAATAGAGATTTCGACAGGAGCTCCGATACCGGATGGCGCAGATGCGGTGATCATGGTAGAGCATTGTGAGATTAAATCACCCGATGAAATTTGGATTTCTCGGTCTGTCTCTCCCGGAGAGAACGTAATCTCAGTCGGCTCAGATATACAACAGGGAGAAACCATTTTAACCAAAGGCATGTTGCTCAATCCAGCCAAAATCGGAGTTCTGTCCGCTTTGGGGTTGAAGGATATCCAAGTGGTGAAAAAACCTGTTATCTGTATCGCTTCTACCGGAAATGAACTTCTTGACCCGGGAGAACCGCTCGAACCAGGAAAAATCTATGATATCAACCGCTTCACTATTCAAAGCGCATGCGAAAACGAGGGCTGCGAAGTGAAATCGTTTGGAAGGATTCCGGATGATTCCGCCCAAATCAAGCGTATCCTTCAAGATATGATTAAACAGGGAGATTTGATCTTGTTTTCCGGAGGTTCCTCGCTGGGAGCGAGTGATTATATTGCGGAAATACTCCAAAGCATGGGGGAAATAATCGCTCACGGTGTCGCAGTAAAGCCAGGTAAACCGACAATCATCGGGCTGGTGGAAAAAAAATGGGTAATTGGTTTGCCAGGTCATCCCACTTCCGCGCTCTCCAATTTTTACCTGCTGCTTCAGCCTATCCTATACCGGATGCAGCATCGGGATCTACCTATCCGACCAAAAATTAGGGGTATTCTTACCCAAAAAATCTTTTCTACCATCGGTCGATGGGAATTTATCCCCGTCCATATCGGTTCGGAGAATCCGATTCCGACTGTTACCCCTCTTCTGAAAGGTTCGAGCGCGATCACTTCACTTGCAAAAGCTGATGGTTTTATCGAATTGCCGGAATATTCCGAAATCATAGAGAAAGGAACTGAAATCGAGGTTTCGTTGTTTTCATTATGATGGAAAAAATAAGAATCGGAATCATTGTTATATCGGACAGTGCCAGTCGAGGGGCGAGAGTAAGCACGACGGAGCAGATTATTACAGACTTACTGAAACCGATCGGTACCGTGACTGAAATATGCACGATTCAGGATGAGATTCTCGCCATACAAACATCTTGCATGAGGTTGGTAGACCAGCAACGACTCGATTTAGTCATCACCACGGGCGGAACGGGCTTAAGCCCTCGTGATGTCACACCGGAAGCTACCAGAATGATTTTAGACAAAGAAATACCCGGCATAGCAGAGTGTATGCGCCAGAAAACGAGCGAAATTACTATGCAAGCATATCTATCCAGAGCAACAGCAGGTCTTCGAAAACAATCCTTAATCATCAACCTGCCAGGTAGTAAAAAAGCAGTTACAGAGTGTCTCGAAGCCATCATCCCTCTACTACCCCATGCTCTCGAGGTAATCCAAGGAAAAACATACCGATGCGGAGGGTAATCAGATGCAAGTAAAAGTACTTTTTTTTGGTCCTGCCAAGGATATTACGCACCTTTCCTCCCAGTTTTATACGGTAGAGATCGGTTCCACGCTGCAATCCCTCATTAATAGACTGTATCAAGACTTTCCACAAGCCAAGGAAGTGTTTGAGCTATGTTCTTTTGTGATCAATACAGAATTTGCCTCTCCTGAAGCGATTCTGCGAGAGGAAGACGAGGTAGCGGTTCTGCCTCCCGTCAGTGGTGGCTAGTGACTCTTCTCGTTTCCCATTCGATTGATATTCCCTATTGGATTGGTCAGTGCACTCATCCGAATATCGGAGCTATGAGTCTTTTTATTGGTTATACCCGGAATGCGCCTGAAGACAGAGGAATTGTTTCGCTCTATTATGAAGCTTATGAAGATATGGTCGCTATGGTAGCCTCTACTTTGGAAAATGAATTAAAACAGCGATACCCATTGATGCGCGACCTTTTGATCATCCACAGAACCGGCGAAGTAAAGGTTTCAGAGCCTTCCTTGTTGGTTATCCTGACCGGATCCCACAGACAGACACTTTGTGAAGCGACGGAAGTGTGTGTGAATCTACTAAAGCAAAAACTACCCATCTGGAAAAAAGGTAAATTCGAAAATGGACAAGAAGAATGGCTGACGAATCACCCATAATCGGATCCGACCTGGAAAGGTATGCCCGGCAGATTTTCATTCCCAGTATCGGAGTGGAAGGTCAGTCTGCGTTAAAAAAAGCTTCGGTTGCCATCATCGGAGCAGGGGGATTAGGTTCCCCTCTGATCCAGTATTTAAGCGCAGCAGGAATCGGCCAGATCGGAATATTGGACTATGATGCGGTTCATCTATCCAATCTCAATCGGCAAACACTATACAAACCTCAAGAAATCGGTCAAAACAAAGCTATTCTAGCCGCTTCGTGGGTATCTTCATTCAATCCCTTTCTCTCACTGAATCCTCTTCCGGTCAAAGTAGACCACACCAATATCCATGCCCTTCTCGATCCTTACCCTTTGCTTGTCGATGCTTCGGACAACTTTGCTACCCGTTACCTATTGTCCGATTATGCTTTTGAGACTAAAAAACCACTTTTCTTTGGTGCAGTCAGTGGTTATTCAGGTGTTTGTTCTACCTTTATACCCGGCGAGACGTTCTGTTTGCGGTGTATCTACCCAAAAGAGCCTCCCGAATCCTATCAGAAACAGGAGAAAAGTCTTGGCATCATTGGTTTTACGCCCGGAGTGATCGGTTCGATCATGGCAGGCAATGTGATTCGATTTATTCTTCGGACCGGTAGTTACCTGAAAAATGAGTGGCTAACTATTGATCTGCATGAAAATCGATTCGAAACGATTCGAGTTCGACCGAATCCAATATGCCCGACAAAGCACTAGCCCCTATGATTCATCAAATTGTCCTTGACAAGACCTATTGCCATACATGCGAAAACCATCTCATTCGAGATGTTGCCGCATTGCCCGATGTTAAAAAAGTCTCGATTGACCATGACCGATGCCTTTTAAATGTTGAGATTACCTCCAGTACTGCTCTCTCAACCATTCTGCCTGGAATACAGACCATTATCGATTCTGTTAGACCCTGTCCTGGTCCTGAAAAGATAGAATTCATCTCGGATCAAGATCACACGGTGCTTCAACAGGATATCCACTGCCATGCATGCGAAGGAATCAAGCATGAAAGTAATCAAAAAGAACCTGCTTCGATCCTGAAATGGATCCACATTCCGATCGGTATCCTAGGATGGATACTTACCCTATTCGTTCGTTTCAATCCCATTCTTTCGTTTGTTGTATACTTGGCAAGTTTTTTGGTTCTGGGTTATCCCGTATTAATAGAGTTTTTTCGCCGTCTTTCTCGTGGAAAATGGTTAGACGAGAATGCGTTGATGAGCATCGCTTCTATTGGCGCTTTCGGAATTCGCGAATACTCCGAAGCTATGGCGGTCATGCTTTTCTACCAAATCGGAGAGTGGCTTGAGGAAAGAGCTGCTCTAAAATCAAGAAAAACTATCACATCATTGCTATCCATGAAACCAGAATCTGTCTGCCGTATCGTCCAGGAAAACTTGGAGTTAGTACCGGCAGATAAAGTGAATATCGGCGATATCTTACTGCTCAAGCCCGGACAACGGGTGCCACTTGATGGAGTGATTGCTTCCGGATCCAGCGATTTGGACACCTCCACAATTACAGGAGAATCCTTACCCAGGAATTTTCAAGCAGGAGATACACTGTACGCTGGCTACATCAACCTAACCGGCACGATAACGCTTTCTGTGACCAAGAATATCCACGAATCGATGATATCCAGAATCCTGACACTCGTGGATTCCTCGCTGAAGCATAAAACCAAAACAGAGAAATTTATTACTCGCTTCGCAGCAGTGTACACACCTATAGTAGTGACTTGTGCCTTTCTTGTGGCTATCTTGTCACCTTTTCTTTTTCATTGGTCTTTCCAGGTTTCCTTATCCCGAGCGTTGGTCTTTTTGGTTGTATCTTGCCCTTGTGCTCTAATCATCTCCATACCTTTGACTCTGATGAATGGCTTAGGCGCCGCATCCAAACAAGGAGTAATGATTAAAGGCACGCAAGCGCTAGAGAATATCGCATCCATACATACGCTTTTCTTCGATAAAACCGGCACCATTACCGAGGGTAAATTAAAAGTACGAGATTGGTTCGCTGCATCGTTGTCTACGCAAGAACAAGTACGTTACTGGATGGAAATCGGCGAATACTATTCCAATCATCCGATTGCTAAGCTATTCCAACAAAATCTTACCTACACACCCAATCCTGCTGATTATCAGCATTTTAAGGAAATCCCGGGGAAAGGGATTATCGCAAGCTATCAACATCATGAAATCGTGATTGGCCACCAAGGATGGTTGGAAGAAAACGGCGTATCGGTACCATCCGACAAAATCCTTTCTCTGAATACGCTGATTGCCGTCGATAAGCAATGGATAGGAGGTATAATCATTGAGGATGCGATCAAACCGGACACCAAACTTGCCATCCAAACATTGAAAAAACTCGGAATCCGGCAAATCATTTTATTATCAGGAGATCAAAAAGAACGCGTTCAAGCGATTGCGAAAGATTTACAGGTTGATCAAGCTTGGTCAGAATTATTGCCTGAGGATAAAGTCAACCGGCTAGTCTCTTATCAAAACCAATTGCAAAAACAGCAGAAAACCGCTTTCGTCGGCGATGGTGTGAATGATGCACCTGTCATTGCCAGGAGCGACATCGGCATCGCGATGGGAGCTTTAGGATCGGAAGCCGCCATTGAAGCATCGGACATAGTTATCATGGAAGACAAACTGATGAAACTACCCAACGCGATTCAGATTGCCAAGAAAACCAGAATCATTGTGTGGCAGAATATCTTACTCTCACTGATTGGCAAAGGTCTCATTCTGATACTGGGCTTGTTCGGTCATTCGTCTTTGTGGATGGCGGTATTCGGAGATGTCGGAATAGCCTTGATCGCTATATTGAATTCAATCCGGGTCTTCTATATCGGGTTGCACACCCAATAAACCTACTCGCTGATGATACAGTAGTTAGCTCTACGAACAACAGCAACCCCGCCATTATCCGTTTCAATCAATAAAATATCCAGGTTCTCGACTTGGCGGTTTAATACTGCGATAAAATCAACAAATGCAAACCATTTTCCGGTTTCTTTCTCTGCTTCACGATACAAGCTCTGCATGTGTTGTTTCAGGCAAATGACTTCATTTGAAGAAGAGTATTCCCAGGACGCTTTTTTAATCGCTTCTTCCTCTTCAATTCCCAAAAATGAATTATACTGATCCTGCAGGTACTCGATTTTGTATGGGCTTTCCGCAAAAAAGATGTGAGACATCTCTTTGCTAACTTTTTCCATTTCCTTCTGAGAACATTCCTTGTCAATGCTAATAACAGCTCTTTTGACATCCTCCACTGTTAATAAACGTTTCATACTCACCTCCTGAAATGATTTATCGCAAGACACGCTTTGTACCCTCTATTATACAATAAAACTACCATGATGGAGAAATATAGATTAAAAAACCTTACAATAGAGGGGGTAGGCATGATACCCCCTCTTGAAAAGATGATGGAGTCAAACGAATCTCTTGGAGGAGCATATCTTCAAATAACACCATCTCTTTGTTTGCCTTTGCATAATCTTGCAGAAATCAAAAAAGGATCTTCGAAAATTATGTTTTCTCATGCCTGAAAACATCAGCTTCCTATATACATTTGATTCTTTCATGAATACCTGTAGATTTTATAAGTAAAATGGCTCATTCGATTCAATTCTTTTGGGAGTGACAATCATCATGGTGCAGGTGCTCATGGCAAATGGATCCTGTCGATGCAAGAGAGCCTTGGATATATTGCTGTACCACTTCTTGTGTATTTCCGGAGGCACCCAAAATCACTTCAATACCTTTCTCATTAAAAAGATCTACCGCTCCGCTTCCCATACCGCCGGAAATGACGACAGAAACTCCTAACTCACCTAAAAAAATAGGAAGGAAACCTGGTCGGTGTCCTGGATTTGGAATCACTTCCTTTTTCTTGGTGAGTCCGTTTTCCACCTCATAAATCTCAAACTGCTGACAGTGTCCGAAATGTTCTGTCACAATACCACTTTCGCTCGCAATTGCAATTTTCATATAACTCCTTTCGTTTAATGAAATCCCTCTACTGCACTAACAACAGGTAAAAACCAATCATTGCTGTATTGCTCAATCATTCCATTGTCACAAGCTTCCGCAAGAATGGGGTCAATTGGCAAACGGGACAAAACTGGTAATTTAAATTCTTTGGAAATCTTTTCTAAATGGCTTACTCCAAATAGTCGATGCTCTTCATGGCATTTTGGGCACCGAAAATAAGCCATATTCTCAATTATACCCATCAGCGGCACTTTCATCATTTCAGCCATCTTAACTGCTTTAGAGACAATCATAGAAACCAGCTCTTGAGGTGAAGTGACAAGAATAATTCCGTCCACCCTTATAGATTGAAAGACTGTCAGCGGAATGTCTCCAGTTCCAGGTGGCATATCAATAAACATATAATCCACATTATCCCATATTACATCAGTCCAGAACTGCTTAACAGTATTAGACATAATTGGTCCTCGCCAGATCACAGGATCCGTGTCATGTTCCAAAAGTAAATTTATCGACATGATTTGTATACCTAATTGTGTTACAACCGGTAACAATCCATTTTCATTACCCGTTACTTTTCTCTTTAAACCAAATGCTTTGGGAATAGATGGTCCAGTAATGTCAGCATCAAGTATGGCAGCGTTATAACCTCTGCGTTTCATTGTTACAGCTAACATTGAGGTTACAACCGATTTACCAACTCCTCCTTTTCCGCTCATGACCGCAAATACCTTCTTAATATTGCTTTGCAGGTGAGGTTGAGCTGTCATCGTATTGTTTGGTTGTTTTCTATCAGCACACTCTTCCCCACGTTTATCGCAGACTTGATCACGCTTATCATTCATTCTTTGACTCCTTAGTTCGTATTGTATGTTTCAGAAATGGCTCTATTATCCCAAACATCTTTCTAACTGCAGAACCCGCTTTACAATCAATATCAATGATGCTTTGATTGCGATTGACTGCTTGAACCACCTCAGTATCATACGGAATATAACCAATAATAGAAATATGGTGTTGTCTACAATAAACCTCGATTCTTTTCGTTTGAATGGTATTGACATCATACTTATTGATACAAACAGCTATTGGGGTCAGAAACTGATTGGCAGTAGCAATGATTCTTTTCATATCTGATATGCCAGTAACAGAAGGTTCTGCAACAATCAAAACCATATCTACACCGCTTAAGGAAGCAATAACTGGACAACCTATTCCTGGAGAGCCGTCAATAATAGCAAAACTTGCTTGAGGAGCAACTGCCTTTAGTTCCTGTTTGACTGCTGTAACTAGTTTTCCGGAATTACCACTACCCATCCTGATTTTAGCCGTAGAAAAAACAGAACCGTTTTGATACAGCATCAAATCTCCAACAACAGAAGGTTTAAGTGTAATCGCACGAACTGGACAGATCATCTCACACACTCCGCATCCCTCACATGCTAAATCATGGATACAATAGGAATTATTGATTTTCTCTACCGCATCAAATTGACACATTTTTCTACATAAATCACACTGAATGCATATCTTCTGATTGATCGCTGCTTTAGGCAAACCATAAAAGTCTCGATTTTTTGAAACCTCTGTGTGGCTCATGATAAGATGTAGATTGGGAGCATCCACATCACAATCCGCATAAGCTTTTGCCTCGCTTAATTTAATTAATGCGCTGCTAACGGTGGTTTTACCAGTTCCTCCTTTACCGCTAAGCACCAATAATTGTCTGATTGTCAGCCTCCTTTTGAATGGTCTTTAGCAAAGCCGAAAAAAAATTCTTGTATGCTTTCTTTGTTCTCACTAAAATGAAACCTTCTGAATTCAGTTTAGAAATGTCTTGATCAAGTGGAATTCTTCCTAAAATATTGATCCGCCTCTCTTTACAAAACGCTTCAATCGGATCCCAAGGATCCATGCATTTATTTAAAATCAATCCATAAGGTTTGTTAAATAACCTAACTAATTCATCCACCATCTTCAGGTTATGAAGTCCAAAAATAGTTGGCTCAGCTACCAAAATACAATAATCTGCTTCTTTTATGCTCTCCATCACGATACATGAACTACCCGGTGGACAATCGATAATATGTAAAGCATAGGAAGCAGAAGCTGATTTGATTAGCTTTTTTATAATAGGAACTCCCGATGCTTCTCCAACATTTAAAATACCAGTTGTAACACTTACATTTCTTGATACCCCTCTTTGGATTCTTCCAATTCGTTTCTTTTTTGGGGAAAGTGCTTTTTTTGGACATAGGGTATAACAACCATTGCAACTATGGCAAAGAGAATCGAATATAACCAGTTTACCTTTGATATAAGTAAGCGCATTGAACTTGCAGAAATCAACACATTGCCTACAACCATTACAAAGAGTCTGTTTGACTTCAGGTACTAAAACAGTAACAAATTCCGTTTTATTGAATGCCGGTTTAAAGAATAACCTACCATTAGGCTCTTCAATATCACAATCTATATAAAGTGCTCTTGGGGAGACAGCCGCAAGATTGACGGATAAAAGAGTTTTACCGGTCCCTCCTTTACCGCTTAGAACTGCTACTTTCATATTACTCTCCGTTATGTCCGTGAAAGCCAGCGTGTGTCTGTGAAAGTACAGACAACTGATTCTTTTGAAAAGCAGCGATATTATCGTTAACAGAATCAGTAATTGTTTTATATAAGATAATATTGGCGGTTTTGAATACTCTTGCTGCATTTTCACCGCACCGAGGAGTAAGCAGTGCATCGACTCGGTTGTCAACAATCATTTGTGCTGCTTTGATACCAGCTCCTTCTTGCTCTTGAATGGCATAATTCTCAAGAAAGAGAGAAGCTTTTGATTTAGTATCAAAAATCAAAAAATAGGGAGCTCGACCGAAAGAGCAACAAATTCCTGATTCGACTGAATTGTCATTAACCGGCAAGGCAATTACCATGATTAATCCTCCTTTTGTGCATCTTGATCTAGATAATTTACTATTGCTTTCTTTAACGCAATAATTCCCAAATTGGAACAATGTGCTTTTTCTGGAGGAATACCATCGATCGAACAAAATACTTCCTCTCCCGTAATCTGGCTTGCTTCCTGTAAAGTTTTTCCTTTAACCATTTTCATTAAAACACTAGTGGTAGCAATGGCACCACAACAGCCAAATACAAGAAAACTGATTTCTTTGATACAGTTCTGTTTTATTTTGAGAAAGACGACGACATGGTCTCCACAATCCGGTGTACCAAACTCTCCTTTTGCATCTGCATCAGACATATAATAAGCATTGACAGGATTAGTGTAATGCTCAACATAAGAGTAACGTAAAGTATTCATTACTTATCTTTGCTCCATATCTCGATGATGCTTATGACAAATCCTACAGCGATACTGGCATTCCCGAGTATCGTTTAAGCTATAATCGCCACCTTCAATTTTTAGCACTATGCCATTGATGAGTGAGTCAGCTAATTTTCTCCGTGCATCGGTGTATATCCTTTGAACGGTTGTTCTGGCGACATTCATTCTTTCCGCGCATTGTTCCTGCATTAAACCTTCAAAATCAATTAATCTAATCGACTCATATTCTTCAACACTCATCAGCACAACTTTTTTTTGACATATCTTATTTAACGGACCAAAAGATGAATGATTGGGTAAAAAACAAACTGAACGAAATTTTCTTGGTCTAGCCATTATAGTCTGCTTTTTTTCATCATTATTCATTATGAGAATTATCTGTCAGAATTGGTTGTGTCACTTTTTTCAAATTTTTCCAAACTATTATTGATCTCTTGTATTCTTTTCTCAAGAAGCCTTTTTTGTTCAATAAGATTTTCAAGTGAGTGTTGGCTTGTATTCGATGAAATGGCAGAATTACTTTGTCGATAGTAACCATTGCCAAAACCTCTTCTGCAACCATACCCTAATCCACGACGTAGCTTAGTTCGTAAGCCATTACCAGTACAGAAACCATATCCTCTTCCTGTCATAGGACCCTCTCCAAAAGGTCCTGTACCATTTTTACCTGGCATAATTTCCTCCTTTTTTGAACATATGTCAAATACTATATATAGCATATAAGTTTTTGAACATATGTCAAATATATGCTACACTCTTTTTTGAGAAAGAAGAAATACCTTTAGCAAGGAGAACAAAAATGAGAAAAAAAATACTATCATCCTTCCTATTAGCATCACTTTTTTGGTTGACGTTATCAGTCTGTTCCAGAGCGGATAATCCACCAATTCTATCGAGTAAACTATTTTGGATGCCAGTAGCTTCTCATTCCGTTCAAACGATTACTACACCCTTTTCAGCCATTGACGTTGATTCACCCTATCAAATCACAGTAACGAAAGCACTTCCTTCACCCTATAAAAGCAAAATCTGTCTTCTTCAGACCTGTGTTCAGAATAACTTGATCCTTGACAATATCCCTGCTAATACGAAAGATGAACTGCAGATACGAGTATATTCTGAAGAAATCACACCGGGGCAAGAGACTTTATGCCGTTTCATTCTTGGTCCGACAGAAAACTCCTCCAGCTCGGTGAGTGGCACGGTGTATGTGTACCCAACAGAAACAAAATCTATTCTTTTTCACATTGATTCAAAGGATGTTTTGGTCAACAACAAAAAAGAGGTAATGGATGTCGGTCCAGTAATTGTGCAAGGAAGAACCTATGTCCCGTTTCGTTACTTAAGTACAGTTTTCGGTGCTAAAGTAACATACACAATGGATATGTCCACCAAACTCGTAAATACTGTTACTTACACTCTCGGGAATTTCTCCCTCACTCTGATGATTGGTTGCACAGAATATATAGTGCAAATACAAAATGAAAAACAAACTAAAACTTCGGATGGCAAACCTTTTATTCTAAAGGGAAGAACACTGGTTCCGCTTCGGTTAATTTCTGAATCTCTCTGTTCAATGGTAGAATGGAATCCATCAGAAAGAGCTGTTCGTATACAGTTTCCTCGGGAATGCCATCCAGATGCTTTCCATGATATATTCTATCACAACATCTCTGCAGAAGAAGTCCACCAGAAAATTCAAGCTGAGGAAACGGTTACTATTATTGATTTACGAACAAAAGAGGATTATGACAAAAGTCACATTCCAGGTGCGATCAATATTCATATCACATCTCTGAAAAGTGAGATGGCAAAGAAAGGTAAGAAAGAAAAAGAACAGCCAATCATCGTATACTGCAAATCCGGTACCCAATCTGTCTATGGATCTGAAATCTTAGTCAATTTGGGGTATACTTCAGTATGGAATTTAGCTCTTGGTTTTTCTAGCTGGAAATAGGATACTGAAAAACCGGAATAGGCAGGATGAAGAATGGACCAGGATCTTGAAGTAGTACCGTTTACGGGATTTGTTTGGATGTATGGGTTGTTTGTATTGATCGCCTTGTTGTATCCCACCTTGGCAATACTGCAAAACCTGGGAATCATACATGAATCAAATCCGGGTCCGGTTTGGTTGAACTGGGTGATGGCACTATTATTTATCGCACTGTCAATTTTCTTGTACCAATTCCGCGAACTACAGATTGAATACCGACTTGGAAAGCTACAAATACGCTACGGACTTTTACGCTCTGTCATTCCATTCACTGAAATAGAAAAAGTCTACCTGGACCAGTCCAATCCGTTTCTCGCTTATGGCGGCTGGGGTTTGAGAATGAGATATTTCGGTGGGAAATACCGATTAGTTTATAACATGCCAAGAAAACCTTGTGTAGTGATTACGTTAAAGAACAAAAAAAGAGAAGTGGTATTCGCTACCAACCGACCGGATTACTGGATAGAAAGATTACAACAACCAATCTAACATCTCCGGACTGGTGAGGATTATCTTGGCTCCGCTTTCCACTAACTGATTAGCGGAACGAAATCCCCAGCTAACTCCTATTGCTTGCATTCCGGCATGATTGGCGGTATGCATATCAATCGACGTATCCCCTACATAAAGCACTTTGTTTGGCTCCAAGTGCAATTCAGAAGCTATCTGCAGCACAGAAGCAGGGTCCGGCTTTTTCGGAACACCTTCAACTGCTCCCACCACTTTTTCAAATCGTATTTCCGGGAAAAAATGTCGTACACATTGTTGGGTAAACGCATCCATTTTATTCGAGAGAACCGCCATTTTGATTCCCTTCTCTTGTAACGAGTGCAACAACGGCTCTATGCCAGGGTATGGTTTTGTTTTGATATGCCAATGCTGTTCATAAATGTTGATAAATTCCTGAATGAAGGGGGTCAATACATCTGAATCATACGCAATGTTCACCGGAACGGACCGTTTCACCAATTGTCCAATGCCGTCCCCGACTTTCTCTTTGTAATCAGCAATGGAAAATATAGGCCATCCATGATTCACCAACACCTCATTCATCGAATCTCCCAAATCGGCAATGGTGTCTAGCAATGTTCCATCCAGATCAAAAATCACTCCCTGCCACATAGCATGCCCCTTTTTTTACCATACAATTTTTTTACTTTGGGGACAGTCCCCATACTTTGGGGACAGTCCCCAAAGTAAAAAACTTCATCTCATTTAATACGAATGGGGCACGGAACTTGTTCCATGCCCCATTCTGAGGTTTAGTAATGTGACTTAATTTTCTACATTTTTACATTTTTGTAAAGTTTTTCAACTAATCGAGTCGCTCTCTGATCCTGAGTAAAAAAAATAAACAACAATGAGCAAGTCCAAATGTTTTGCAATGATTCACAATTATAAAAAGATATCATCCCTTTTTAATGCGTATGGGAGTTGAGAAGGCTCTCATAAAACCCTTCATCGTTAAAATTCCCCCCTATCATTTTTAGTACAAGGGACTTGTCCCCTGTACTAAAAATGATTAAGAGTTTGGTTCGATAATTGTCAACTCAACATTGGTTCGATGCAATAATCTTGCACCATTCAACCACAACAGGTATCGCTCTACGGGAACCAATGCAGAGTGAGTCACCTTGTTTTCAAGGAGAAGAACCACTCTCCCATCTCGGACAATCTCGTTGACTGAAGCAGAAAGAATCTCCTCTTCGCCAAGAAAAAAATGAATCCGTTTGCCTTGTAACAGGGAGGTTATTTCAGATAGTATTCGCTGCCCTTCCTCATCAAACTGCAGCAGCAATATTCCTTTATTCTGAACTCTTGAAGAAGATGCATTTTGCCGAATATCAGACACATTAACCAGATTATTCCCGGTCAACAAAGTGCTGTTGCTCTCTCCTATTATTCGGAGAAATACTATCTGACTTAAGTAAGATTGTAGATCAGATTGGGAAATGCGACCTGAGATAGTGCCTTCAATATACCAGGAATAATCATAGCTTTGTACTCGGTCTAGTACATATCGAAGATCCTTATCAATCAGCTGCTTTTCAATAATTGATTGTATACATATCATTTCTTCATCGTACAAACTAAAATACGGATATGTCGGCTTTTGGGTAACAGCAAACTGAACCTTATATGAATTCCATCCAGTACGATTGGAAACCGTAATTGTTTTACATTGACAAAGAAACATCATCAACACTGCAATGAGAAGGCTGTTTCTTGCCAGCATTATTGTTTTTACCGGACTTCAGCCTTAATAATCGTGATAACAGCAGGTATTGCGCCACCTTTTAAAAGAGCAGCGGTTTTTTGGGTAACATGTAGTGCTTCATTTTTATCACCGCCAAATGTAAGTATAACAACGCCATTTGTAATAGTATCGTGCACCACCGGAGCCATTAGCACTTCATCATCCAAATTAATGGTAATCGTTTTTCCTATGTTTCTTCTAGTGCCATCCGCAAAAAGTCGTTTGCCTTCCTCATCCATTTCAAGTTTGATAATCGGTTCCTGAACTCCGCCTTCCATCCTTGCTTGTATCGTATAAGTGATTTTTTTAATATGATCACCTGTCACGATTAATGATCCTTGCTCATCAGTAAAAGTCAGTTTACCCGGTTTTCCAAGAACTGATTTCACCTCTTCCAAATCTGTATACCCAAGAATATCAATCAGAAGATTCTGTTCTTGAATCGAAATGCTATTCGAAGATGCACCAAGAGAGTCAATTCTTTTTTTCATAATAGCTTTAATGCTAATCATTTCTTCCGCTGAAAAAGCAGCTTTTTCCTCATCAATCGGAGTAACGTTGATCTCTAAATGCAAATCGGGATTCTTGATAAGCTTATCAGTCAATTCTGAACAACTACAGGAAATCATCAAAAAACACAAGGTAGGAATCATGAAAAAAAGGAACCGTCTTTTTCTATCTGATTGACTCATGCTATCCTCCCAGCTTACTATCATTGATGCGTAAGATTGTACTATAATTCTCTACTTATTTCCAAAAACCCACCCCCCAAAATTTAGTACAAGGGACTGTCCCTTGTACTAAATTTTGGGGTTGACTAGGAGGAAGGGATCTTTATACTCAAAGTGTATCTTCGAGCAGAAATGCCTAAAACAGTAAGTCATGGCATACTGCCGGTAGGGTTGGACAGGAAACTGTTTATACCTTCCATAATGAAAAGGAGATGTCAATGAACAAAAGATGGTTTGCGATATCTTGTGCATTTTTCTTAGTTTTTTCTTTGTTTACTCAATCTTCAGCCGCTCCAACACTTCGTGATATCAAGAATCACTGGGCAAAGGAATATGTGGAGCGTGCTATCGACCAGGGGATCATCACTGGTTATCCCGATGGTACGTTTCAACCTGACCGGGCTCTTTCTCGGGCTGAATTTGCCACGATACTTGTGAAAGCAGATAAATTACCTAGTACAGATAAACCCCTCCCCTTCAAAGATGTCAATACAAAATTCTGGGGATACGAGTACATCCAGAAAGCCTATGCCAAAGGCTGGATCACAGGTTTCCCCGATGGTACGTTTAAACCAGACAATCCTGTCACCAGAGAACAAGCGGCGGTCATTCTCGCAAAAAAAATGGAGGCGGAAACTCGCGGTGTAGCGTACCAACT
>Ga0302252_1000858_pt1 | contig 21241 bp, 12 predicted proteins | sample AAG_RA_Leu_MG_FD_193511 | JGI IMG/M metagenome (GOLD analysis project Ga0302252, IMG submission 193511) | Enriched activated sludge microbial communities from anaerobic digester in WTTP, New Holstein, Wisconsin, United States - AAG_RA_Leu | ecosystem: Engineered > Bioreactor > Anaerobic >...
ACGGATAGAGCTTTTGCCGGCTCCGATACATTAGCTACTTCCATGATTTTATCCGAAGCGTTACGAATGACAGGTCCTTACAGCTTCGTTTTCTGCGGAAAACAAGCTTTGGACGGAGATACTGCCCAGGTAGGACCAGGGGTAGCTGTTCGTATGCATTGGCCGCAAGTTCTCAATGTTCAAAAGGTAATCAAGCGATCGGACAATGAATTCATCGTGCAAAGAGACTACCAGAATCACATTGAAACGCTTTCGCTGCCCCAACACTGTCTGGTTTCATTTTGCAAGCACGCGAATGTGCCGAGATTACCGAGTTTACATGGTTTGTTTTGCTGTCACTCCTATCAACCGAAGGTGCTTACCAACCAAGAATTGAATATATCGACAGAAAAAACAGGGTTGGAAGGATCACCTACCAGAGTTGTCAATACATTCACTCCCCAACTGGACAAAACCATTCAAAAACTGGTGCCTGAAAACGGACAGGCTCTATTCCAGATAATTCAAGCCAAAATGAACGAGGTAATGGGATGAGAATCGAAGTAGATCCAGCTAAATGCAATGTTTGCCAACTATGCGTGAAAAAATGTCCTTATAAAGCGATCCAGATACAAAACAAGTGCGCTCATATTTTACCTGCCTGTATCCTATGCGGTGTCTGTGTTGAAGTCTGCCCGCAGCATGCCCTCACGCTGATCGGAGCAAAGCAGCAGTCACTGGATCTGACCGGCGATATTTGGGTATACTTGGAAACTGAGAAAAATGCAGTCAGCGTTCCCAGCCAGGAAATCGTATCGAAACTTCACTTGATGCTGCAGCATTACTCTCAACCAAAAAAGGTCTTGGGTTTAGTGATGACTGACAATCCAACTACATTGGAAAATTATGAAACATTGTGTCAAATTGGTCTTCACGGTCTCCTTGCTATGCCATCCTTGTCAGACCTACCTGTCGAAAACAAAGCCGAGTACCTGGCAGGAATGATTCGGAAAGAAAAACCGTTCGCCCTTTTGTTTCCAGCTTCTGACGAAGGAAGAGACTTGGCTCCTCGGCTAGCAACGTTATTAGAAACCGGTCTCACCGCGGATTGCACGGAATTATCCTTTGATCCAAGAACCCATCTGCTTGTTCAAACTAGACCTGCGTTTAGCGGAGACCTGATGGCTAGTATCGTATGCCCTTTCCATCGACCGATGATGGCAACAATTCGCCCTCACTCTTTTCCTGTTGTACCTATCCAGGACTCCCCCGCTTCTTTGCCGGTCCAGATGATGGCATTCAAGGATCCTATTTCAGAAATGACGCTGCCTACTATCATCGCCCAGGAGCCAAAGAAATCCCTCTATCCGCCGATAGAAGACAAATCCATTGTCATTGGTGTGGGAAGGGGAATTGGTTCTCAAGAAAATATCCGCGTCGTGTATGAGTTCGCCCAATCTATCCATGCTGGCATCGCTTGCTCCAGGCCGATTGTCGATCAAGGTTGGCTGCCATCAGAGCTTCAAGTGGGCATGTCAGGCAAATCGATTGCGCCTAAAATCTATGTTGCGTTGGGCATATCCGGTTCTGTTCAGCACCTGACAGGCATTAAAGGCGCAGAATTGATTATCGCCGTGAACAAAGACGAGGAGGCGCCGATATTTCAAGTTGCACATATAAGCTTAGTGGGAGATATCAAAACTTTGCTTCCGGAACTGAAACGCTATCTGTCTCAGGAAGCGAAATAAAAACCTTAAACTGACTCTCAGGCATAAAGCGAACTAGATTTTCATTGATTTCTTCCCATGTTATGCTTTGGATGAGAAGAGTGTACTCCTTCCAATCCCGTATGCCGAATCTTCGAAGGGTTTGCACCTGAAAAATCAGCTCTTTCGGGTGGTACGCTTCTATGAGGCTATTGACGAGAGAGTACTGCTTATACATTTGGAATTCGTTTTTCCGAATACCGATTTTTTGCCTTCTTCTCATCTCTTTCTCAACGATTTCTACCACTTTTTCTGGCTGACGGGAAAAGCCTGACATATACCAGCAACCAAAACAGGCATCCCAATCCCAATCCAACGAAAAAGAGTCGTCCACCAGAGATTTCTCATATAAAGCATCCTGAAATCTGGTTGTACTCCCGAAAAGAATGGCAGAGATCATCTCGCCAATCAAGCCATCCTTATAAGAAAACGATTGACGCAATGGTTTCCATCCAGCCATCCAATACGGTATGGGAAAATTGATTCTCCCGAATTGAACCACCTTTCCGGATTGTGTATCGGGATCCGGAGGGATAGTAAGCTTTTTTTTAGAAAAAACCGGATTGATATCCAATTCCGGTAATATTTGAAATGCCGGTAACCAAAAGGATTTTGGTAAATTCGTCAGTATGATAAGGTCACTCTGCTTCGGATGATAGAATTGATCATAGGCATGCTGAAGGTTTTCGGGAGTGATCTTCTCGATACTCTCCTTGGTTCCGATCGGGAGCCTCCATGCGGGATAGTGCTGATAAACCAGCTTGTTCCATGATTCAAAGGTGGTATATAGAGGATCATCCAGGCTGGCAAGAATCTCGTTTAAAATAATCTTCTTTTCTTTTTCGACCTTGGATTTTGAAAAAGCTTTCTTCTGGAACACCATCTGCAAGAGTATCTTGAGGATTTCCGGATCTGGCTGTACAAATTGTGCATAGTAGCATGTCTTTTCCCTGCTGGTTAGCGCATTGACATTTGATGAATAAGTGTTCAAGAGCTCCATCGCATCTTTCCCCGACTGCAATTGAAAAGCTTGATGCTCCAAGAAATGGAAAATCCCGGCATTGGCATCAGGCAAGTACTCTTCCGTTTCATATAACGATCCGGCGTTGACTGTCACTACAATACTATTTGTTACAAATTGGTCAGATAGCAGCCATGTTACAGTCAGATCATGAATTGTCTCTTCTTCTATCTTGAATGGTATACGAATCATCTTGAGTGGTTTCCTTTGCACACATACACCGTATCCAACCATATGTGTCTGCTGACTTCCGCTACCTCATCCCAAGTAACTTTTTCGATGGCTTGCTTGTAGGACTGGAAAGTATACTCAGCTTGACTCATCCTGATTTCTAGTTCAAAATTCAAACGAGACATAGGATAATCCCGCCATCCTGCCATATTTGACAAAATCCGCTTCTTGGCCAATGCCAAGATTGTTTGTCGCTTTTTTAACAAGGGAATGGATTGCATGGCTTTGTTGAGCTCTTCTAAAAAGATAGCTTTGTCTTGATACGTGATACCGGCAATAATAAACAACACTTCCTTGCCAAAGGGCAGTGAAGAGCTGATATAGTAGCATAATCCTCTTTTTTCCCTAAGCTGAGAGTAAAGAACAGAGGCCGGTAATTTGCCTATAATTTGGTGATAGAGTTGCAATGCCGGATACAATCTGTGGTTCTGCCCGATATCATGTCTGTAACCAAGAAAAACCCATGTCTGTTGATAGGTAATCTCTTTTTCAACTGTTACAACCTGCATGCGTTCGATTTGGTCGAATCGGTTAGTTGAAGATAATGGCCGGTGTTGAGCCATGCTTACAAAAAACTCTTTTTCTGCAGGAGCAAAACTGCCATACAATACAGGCACCAAGGTTGCATGCGTTACAAAATGATGATATGTCCTTCCAATTTCATGGTTGGAGCACTGTTGAACCTGTTCCATCGATCCCAATAATGAAAACCGGAAAGGATCATTGACAAACATGGTTTCCATAAACAACTGAAATTGCCACTCAATCGGATTATTCATCTGCATCTCGATCTCTTTTTGAAGGCTCTGTTTTTCTTCTTCAAAATAAGCTTGAGGGAAAAGACCATTTTCGTACTGACCTTTAAAAAGCATTTCCTGGGCTACATCATATAGCTTAAAGCGTTTTTTAACGGAGGTGGCTTGGTGGTATAAGTTATACTCGACGTTCAAAAGAAGTTTTTCTCCCCATTTCACCACCACGATGTCCAACTCCAAACCTGCCAATTGATAAAAATAGCGGTTCAATTGATAGGGTTTCCTGTACTTTTGAGTGCTCTTGCTGGTGATCCTGGCAGCAAGATAGACAGCATAAGCCTCACTGTTCATATCGGCTATAAAAGACAAGATAACATGCGAAAACGGATAAAAAGAGGGGGAGGGGATCTGAATATCAGTGGAGGGATTGGATGGTATCAAGGATTAAAACCAATAATCATCACCGAAAAAGTACCTATTTTTCTCTGCATATTCATCGCTTTAAAAGTAAAAAGATTATACCCTGACTGAATTTTGACCTTATACTCAAAATACCCTTCCAGGTCAACCGGAATCTCCTGATCAGCCAAAAACAACCTGTAACCATCTGTTTTCCCATGAATTGTAACGGTCATGAGCGGCATAAAGAGAGGGAGTTGTTCAAATCGAATCAGTGGATAGTCTGGTTTAAAAAGAGATCCTTTCACAGGTATGTCAAAATTTCCAGCTTGAGTAGAGAGCAATAAAGAGGCACTATTCACTCCTGGCTTCATCATATCGGGCTTGATGCGAACCATGATCGTCTGTTTTGAAGCGGTAAATAACGGTTCATCGACCACAATCCATGGTACTTTTGAGACGACTTTTACCCGTACCGGCACCCCGTGGGTCTCTTCCAATACCAATGGGTATGCGGGCTTATCGATTGGCCACACTTCGCCAATCGCCAACTGCGACTGAGAGAGCTCGATAGTCAGGTCCGGATTTTCCGATGTCAATAACGGTAATATGTAATCTGTACGAAGGTACCGTTTCGAAGAACTCGATAATGAGTTTCTACCTCCTTCGATACGAAGCATATATCCGCTATTCTTTTTTAATAAATCCAGCGGATAAATGCGCAATAGCTTTTTGACCGTATCATACTCCCACTCCAAAGCGTGTTTCCCGCCATCCTGATCCATTAGCTGGAAAACACTATCTTGCAAGGTGGAGACTACTAATGCTTCCTTAAAATAAACCTCAAAAAAAGTATCTCTCCTGACTCCCGATTCAAAAGGCATCGGTGATGTTTTAAACAGGGGGAGAGAGTTAAAGGAATAAAAACAGCTATTATAAATCTTGCTGGTGGAAAAGTTCTGAAAAAAGCTGACAGCTTCGAACTGTGTTGCTTTTTCCATATCCTGGATCGCTTGCCGAAATTTCAGATAGTAAACCGTTTTAGGCTCAAGCGTCATGGCTAATCCCTTAAAATCCGGAAAAACAGACCGGCTGACAAAATTAAAAACCTTCTCATCGGTATCCATGACTTGGCTTTCTGTAAAGACGGTTAAAAACTGTCCGGTTAAAGGAGTAGTGAGATAGTTTTGAAGAATCACAGTCATCACAAGATACTTTCCTTCCACCGTTCCGAAGCTATTCATACCCATGGCAGGGCTTTGCATAAGCAAGTCATCCACTATTTTCTTCACAACTGGATAGGTGGTTGCATCAGCACCCACGATTTTTTTGTCGCCGTTAAATACCATCGTGGGAAATCCGGTAACCTTATAAAAATCTGCTCTTTCTCGAATAGTGGGCATTGTGAGTGAATCTTGGTTGTGGTAGCGAATGTGCTGTATTTTATCCCGATTTTCTGCGTATAAACTATCGTAAATATCATAGGAATAGTGGCACCATCCGCACCAAGTTGCGGTAAAATCTTCGAAAAGGACATTTTGCTGAGGTTGAATTAGAGAAGGAAACTGGCTGACAGGAAAAGACTGCAGATTATAGTTTAACTCCACCGAATTCCCTGATATAGGCAAAAAAGGTAATAAAGACGAAAACAAAACCACTGCCCATGCCATCAGTCTTTTTTTCATCCCGGACCTCTTCCAAACCTATCTAGATTTCACTATACTCTCTACATGAAAAAGATAGGTAACTCTATTATACACAAGCTTTTGATTATACAATTGATCCTTTTTTTTGCAGGGGGTTGTACTTATCCTAGGCTCTCCCAGGATCATTACGAATCAGCCCTTTTCTATGCAATGCCGGAAGGGGGATTACGCTTATATTACCTTGATAGCAACAAAGCTATCACGTTGACTGAAGAGAAAGATTATTATCCCTATTTTGACGCCAAGACCCAATTGGTTTCTTTTGTACGGTTACTCCCCAATGAAGAAAAAGAGGGTATTATTTCTTATTCTGCCAAGATGATGCTGATGAGTCTACACTCGAAAAAACCTCAATTCATTTGTGACATTCCGCTGTATAACACCTCGCCCTCTTTGCCAGACCAGCTATTCTATCTGGATGGCGGAAAAATACTGCTGATCCAAAATGAGCAGAGAATCCGAATGATCGAAGTCAAAACCGGGAAACAGGTAGAGGAAAATCTAATTCCCCATCTTCCTGAGTTAAACCAGTATAGCCAAGATGGCAAAACCTGGTATATCAGAATCAGGCACGGTAAACATGCCTCTTTCTTTAAATCAGACAATAACTTATACCCGCATCAATACCATGACACTATCCTGTGCTTGCAGGCAGACGGTAAAATGACTCCCTGTTTGTCGATACCCAAAGACCGCATATACCAGGATTATATTGACGGATTCTCTTTTTGTCAGTCACAAAAAATCCTTGCCATCGGCAATACCGGCACAATTGAGCTTCGCAATGAAGCGAATCAGATGATTCGGTCTTTTCCCGGAAAACACCCATTCTTTTGCAAAACAGACAGAGCTGATTTTGCACTGAATCATTTTCCATTCTATAAAGTGCAAGCTTTCGCGGAGTTTCAAGATCAATATGTATTTGGGACTCTACACTGGGCAGGCAGAATGAAAAAAGGAACGCAAGATTTGCAGTTGTTTACGGATTCCGAGCTATCCTTAACTTCACGAGTCAGCGATGATACCACCAATCTTTTTGACCATATCAGCGTGATCCGAGTGACAGAAACTCCACCCTTGTTGGTACTCACCTCCATAAAAGATACGGAAAAAGAAGCCAGTGCCAGCAACATTATGGCGCTTACCGCCATTCCCGACCAGCTTCTCATTCTTTCCCTTCAAAACGAAACCTGGACACCTTTATTGCAGCTCGGTGAAAAGATTAGCTTATTGATGGAATGGAAAAATCTTGACAGAGATGATACAGACGAGTTACTACTCCAGTATTCTGCCTCCTCCTTTACCTGTGAAGGACGTTTTCAATCTGCAGGACGGACCCTTTTATGGGTTGATGTCTACAAGTACCATCCTGATACTCGGCAATTGCTCAACGACTCGGCTCTCTATCCCGCTGTGTACTCCGATCTATTGAAAAAGCTGGAACCTCTTTACGACAGAGCCTTAACAGCGATACGGCTGAAAGATCCCATTTTATGCCAGGATGACTTGGACAGGCTCCAACAGATCATCCAAGAAGCCAAAACTTATGTGACACGGGGACGGGGTTGATGTCACGAATTAATTCGTGACATCAACCCCGTCCCCGTGTCACATTCAAGGAAGGATATTACTGTTTTAACCGGGATTTTTTTCTTCCAATATCGTAAAATCTTTATCTTAAATTTTAAATAAGCACCGATCAAATTTTAATCGCTCGAGTATTATAGTAACATAAAACTGAAAAAAAGTTGTTCCCGCAAATCACCATTCTGAAAGCTTTTTCAAAAAAAACATGAAAAATATATTATAATTTAACGATTCTATTCAAAACGGTATAATATATATAGTCTTTTGTTGATGCTTCATTATTTTTTCTATCTTTTTTCTTGACAAACTTTTTTTCCCGCTTATATTCTAAAATAGAATAAGTAATTATACTTTATTCCTACTCAATATAGCTGAAGAGCTTTAACTGACAACAGCTAACAGGATACCCCATCACATCCGGTTTCCTTGACAACTAGGAAAGGAGGTGATCATAACATCCAGTGTTTCTATGGACAAAGTGTTGTACCAGTTGTATCTATCATTTTGCTTTGTCTCTGTAGCTAGCAATTTATTGTTGCAAGCAGTTTGTTTTAGTAGGTTTGGTTTCTTGGTTTTTGTTTAGTATTCATGTTAAAATAAATAAAAATAGGAGGGTAGTGATGTTTTTACGACATCAAAGGTTAGAAACTGTTTCTTCTGTTTTTGTTCCAAGAGAGAAAGAGAGGCTTAATAGGAGTTCTCTTCACTATCCTGTCTTTTTGAAGCATATTTGTTCTGTTCTGGCATCATTGTTAACCATTTTAATGTTATTCGCCTTCTCCATTATTCCCATGGAGTTCTGCCATGCCGTGGGGACCCCTTCCTACTTTGATTCCAGAGTGTATCCTCAAGGTTTGATCGATGAGGGAGATACCGAAGCGGGTCTCAAAGGAAGAAAAACAGAGTATCTATACCAATCCACCAGCGAGTGGACGACTCAGATTGCCGACCTGGAAGACGGCAACTTTATGATTCAGGTCAATCCGATCAGCTTGCCTGGCATTCCTTATCCGGTTAGTGTCTCTTTGACCTACAACCATATGAACGCCGGAATCGATATAGGATTAGGGAAAGGCTGGATGACGAATCTCCATGCTTGTGTCTCCGAAGATCCTAATACCCATGACCTGACTTATATCACAGGCACGGGTGCCGTCCTTGTCTTTACCTGGGACAGCCAGACCAGTACATATAATAATCCCTCCGGTTTTGTAGGAGAAGCAAAAGAAGAAGTCGGAGGCGGGTATACGATCACCCCTCTCGGGGAAGGAAGCCTCCATTTTGATACAAACGGGAAACTGACCGGTATCACCGAACGCTGTTCCACAAACGGTTTGGAGATCACCTATGACTCGGGCAAGCCTGTCAGCGTAGAAGATATTTTGACCGGCAGGACCGTCACCCTCACTTGGAACGGAAGTGGGAAGCTAACCACCCTGACCGATTCGATGAGCCAGAGCTGGACTCTCGGCTACAGCCAGAGCGGAGACGATCTGATCTCCGTGACCCAACCGGGCACCACTCCTCCCGATGCCGAATTCGGGTACGATGCAAATCACCGGATGACAAGCCATAGCGATTTTGCAGGCTATACCTATGAGATGGCCTACATCGCTAGCGGGGATCATGCGAACAAGCTCTATACCCTGACCGACCCGAACGACCACGTGACTGCCACCCTGACTTATGCCGTCAATTCGGGCGGGTATGCAAAGAAAACCACCCTGACGGATGCAGAAAGCAGAGCGACCGATTACTATTTCGGTGCAACCTCCGGCTCCTTGGAAAAAGTCTCGGAAGTGGTAGACTCCGAAGAGATCAAGGAAGAGTATGCGTACAATGCCTTAGGGCTCTTAAGCACCTTTACCGACTCTCTGGAGAATGAAACCACCTATATCTATGACGATGTCGGGCATTTGGAGTCCATTACTTATCCGCCTCCTACCGTACAGGGCACTCCGTTTGTCCAAAGCTGGACATACTCTCCGACAGACAGTTTTTATGGTTTGATTACCGCCTATGCGGAGAAAGTCACCTCCTCCGTCTGGGCGACCACCACATATGAATACAACGATCAAGACGCTCCGTGCAAGCCTTCCGACATCACAGACCCGTTGAACCAGGAGACCTCGATCGACTATAATAATGCCGGGCAGGTGGTGGAAGTCGAAGGCTTGACCGCCGGAGGCGTGGGATCAATGTATCTATTCTACACCCCAAGTATGTCGATTGATAAAATCACTGACTTTTCCGGGAATGAGACAGCCTATACCTTTAACGGAAATGGTTTCTCCACCAATGTCAAGCAGTATGACGGCTCTGTCAGTACCGGTGTCCTGATTAGCGATAAGGATATCACAAGGGGACCGACATACAAGGTAACCTTTACCGAGGACAATGTCACCGGATTGACCACTACAGCTACTTTTGCAACGAATGGCAATCTTACCTGCGCTACCTCTGCACTAGGTTGCGAAACCTGTGCGTATGCCACCGGAACCTCTGGTGAAACCAGCTATATCAATCCTTCGGATCCGGTTGCAGAAATACCGGAGAAACCACTGCCTCCGGGAGCGGTTGTCTTGAATCCGAGTTCAGCGGGTAGGCTTCCTGGAAGTTTGCTCACTCCTGTTGCCAGCCTGTATTCTCCTCCTCCTGCTACCACGACCGATTCCCAATCCCACACGACCACCTATACATACGATGATTCGATGAAGCTTTTGACCTCTTCCGATTATTTAAGTCGAGAGACAGGGTATACTTACGATGATTACGGCAGGCTGGAAACCGTCACCCTTCCCAATGGAAAGACCACTACGTACGCCTATACCGACAATAGCCAGCTCTATACGGTAACGACCGAAGGAGAAGGTAGCAAAACCTATGCATATGACAACGCAGGCAGAATCACCTCCTTGACCGATCCGGTTCAAGGTACTTTTGACTACACCTACAATGTCCGGGGTAACAAGATAACAGAAGAGAACAATTATGAAGAGACAGAATACACGTATGACCTTTTTGGAAGAGTGACCAACGTCTCTTATCCGGACAGCAGCTCCGATTCGTTCTCCTACTCCCCGGAAGGCTATCTTACCTCCAAGAACGGAGATAGTTACGAGTATGATTCTATCGGCAACCTGACCGAATGGGTCAGGGGATCCGATGAGGTGGATTATACGTATACTTCTCCCGGTTCTGATGTATTGGGGCTTCCCAACACTTCTACGGGCACCAACAACATCGGGGATTATTCGTTTACTTACACCTCCCAGCACTGGCTGAATACTATGACGGATACATCAAAGACCAACCAATCATATAGCTATGCTTTTTCGTCATCGAAAGAGCTGACCGAACTGGATTACCCGAACACTTTGGAGCTTCACCAGACCTGGAGCTCTAAGATGCTGGATTTATTGACCGTCACCGATGCGAACCAACAAACCACCTACCTTTCCTCGGATGCGACGTATAATGGAAATGAACAGATGACTGATTATGATTTCTCGGTGAATGCCGGGCAGAATACTTTCTCCGAAGCGTATGACATTGCCTATGACTCGCTTGGAAGGCTCTCCACGATGGAGACCGATTCTACCAGCCGGACAGTCACCCACGGGTATGATGCCGGTAACGGGCAACTGACCTCGCTTCAGTTCTCCGACTTAGGGACCTATTCGATTGATTATCTGACGAATGGGAACATCGATACGATTACCTACCCGAATAGCCAGGGAGAAGAGACCTATACGTATAATGGCGGAAAAGGCAGATTATCTCAGATCGAGTACCCGAATGACGATACGCTGGAGTTCCAATGGAATGATAAGAATGAGATCACCCGTTTGGAGTATACTGTCTATGCGACCCAAATAGAGACCCGGTATACGATGACTTACACCCCGAATCACCAAGTTGCGACCCTGACCCAATCCATCGACAGCGTACAGCAATATGTCTGGACCTTCTCTTGGGCACCCAACGGACTCGAAAAAGCTGTCAAAAGTGTGAACGGCACACCAGTTCTTACCCAGGATTTTACCACCGATCCTCAGGGGAGAATCCTCTCCATGACCTATGATACCGCTGGAGAAGCAGGCTATGACGGAGAGCTCTACTTCCATTACGACCATCTAGGGAATACGACACTGCTGACGAATACTAACGGGAATCCGGTCTATTCAGCCCAATACGATCCCTGCCGAGGAACAACACTGCAAACCTGGAATACGAATAACCTGGAAATCATCAATAAAGGACAAGGGAAATTCGGTACTATCTCCATGGACCTTCCCGGCAGTAATACTGCTTTGTTAGCTTCTTCCGGAACCATCACCATCTCTGAAGAGGTAATTGCTGCTTTTGTTGCCAGAGTTGGCACTGGCTTAGCTTGTTATTTTGATGGATATGTACAAGGAGGAGGTTCGGATGAAAGTCCGTGCCAAGATATTATAGATAAATGTATCGAAGCAAATAACCGTGTAGATATGGGGTTTGAAGAAGGTGTAGTTTCTAGCGATTATTCTGGAATGAAGGGTGAAGGTAGTCAGGATGGAACAAAATACGGTGGTGTAGATACAAAAATCGAAGATATGCCTTGTGAAAATTTAAAGCAAGGCATGGAATGGGCAAAGGAAGATTTTTATGACAACTGTGATGATGATTATAAAGATGCTGACATTGATAATGCAGAAGAAATGCTCAAAATTGTTGATTTTAATAGTAAAGAACCTTTTAAATCACATGCACGTTATTCCGCTTGCGAGTACTGGCAAATGAAAGAGGAGTATGAAAAAAGATGTAAATAGCTTCAATTTATGTCATATGTAAAGTAAAAAAGGAGGATAGGATGATAGAGAGATGGAGAAAAAACACATTACTTCTTATCTTGATTTTGTTATTTGGAATTTCTATGATCGTGAAAGAACAAATTAAAGTTATTGCCATCAGTAATTTTTGGGTAGACATTTCTCCCAAAACAACATCAACAATTGCAGATTATTCATTTCATGTTACTCTGGAAAAAAAACTTGGGACATTCGATTGGATGCATTTATACTTCCCAAAAGGTACCACATTTCACCCACCCTTACCTGATGATGAAGTAAGTAGAAAAAAACGAGCTCGTGAAATTCAAAAATACATTACTGTAGATAGCGATGAGGAATGTGAAAAGTGTTTTGGTGTTGCAATATACATTAAGGAGGATGGTCAGATAAAAATAGCATTTGATTATCCTTTTCATATTGATCCGTCTGCTTCTGATTACAAAGAAACTATTATTCACATTTCTAAAGATGCTGGTATTATTACTCCCTCTACGCCCGGATCATACCAATATAAAATAGCAACTGTTAAAGAACCAAAGCTTGTTGACAGTCAACCCGTAGAAATAACCGAAACAGAGAATGATACCAAAAAGAAACGAATTATCATGATTACCATTGGGTCCAACAAAGCTATTGTAAATGATCAAATTATAAGACTGGATGATACTTTTATCCCGATCTTAAAAAATGGTAGCACCTTTGTAAGTGTTAGATTTATGGGTGAAATCGTATGTAATAATAAAGCAAAATTTGAATATATTACCTCTTCAAGATCTGTAACATTTGAAATTGAGTCTAAAAAGATTAACTTCTTTGTCGATCAGCATTATGCACAAGTAAATGGAAATCAAATGGACCTAAACACGCCTTGCTTTATTGACAAAGGTCGAGTCTTTGTTCCGCTACGATTTCTTGCTGAAAATATTGATATACCAGTTGGGTATGATACAAATACTAAAAGTATCTCTTTATGCTTTTTAGAGAATAGTTAATTGGTTATTCAGTAAATTTTTATAGTTAGCAATGCTATGTTTTACATACCCGAGGAGCGGAAAGAAAGAAGAGAGATACAAACAAAACTGAGGACAAAGATTGATGTCACAAACAGAGACTGCCAGCAATATGCTGGCAGTCTCTGTAAATCAAAGGCAGAAGCCTTTCTCACCAGACGACGTAATGCGCATCAATCGTCTTGTTTTCTGCGTCTATCGGACCATAAACAGTCACTTTGTCCTCTTTTTGCAAGTCCGGTAACCGAAACCTCTGTGCTTAGTGCAGGAGGCTTGATATGCAATGCCTGAAACGCCAGATAGGAAATCCCGGGGAGTCCTGCTCGAACAACGCTGGTTTTTCCATCCGGATAGACCAAAAAAGAAGCCTGAATCTGTTGAAGGTCTTTCATCAGATCTTTAAAGTAACAATTTACGTGTTGGTCTTTCAGTTTTTTTCTCAGCAAGCTTTCGTATTTGAACCAATTTAGCATAGCAGATGCTTTGTTCAAAACACCTTCACCCAATTGGAAAACTATGCTCATATCAAATTTGATCAGCGAATCGGAATAATAGCTCAGAAAATCCGGAATAAGCAGGATAGTTCCAATTTATTGGAAAAATGGATCAAAATGGGGTGAAATAACCATTCCCTTTATTAAGGAAAGAAATATGGTATAGTATCCTTATGATAAGGAAAGATCTTGTTAAAACTATTTTAGCTGATAACCAGACTCGTGCTCTTCCAATGATATGGAAAAGGTCATTAGCTATACCCACTGCGGTGGATAAAATTGTTTCTCTTACTGGTGTCAGGCGAAGTGGTAAGACTTATATGCTATATTCTCAAATGGACAAGCTACTTCAACAAGGTATCGCTAGAGAACAGATCATTCATATCAACTTTGAAGATGAAAGAATCTCTTTTCGTGCTGAAGAATTAGATCTTATCCTCCAAGCCCATAGAGAATTACATCCTTCCATTGATGTATCAGAGTGTTATTTTTTCTTTGATGAAATACAGGAAGTTCCATTATGGGAAAGATTTATCGTTAGATTATATGAGTCGCTGTGTAAGCATGTTTATATCACTGGATCCAATTCCACTTTACTGTCCAGAGAAATTGCTTCATCACTACGTGGAAGAACTTTAAACTATGAGGTATATCCTTTATCATTTCGTGAATTAGTAAACATTCTTTATCCTTCTATCAATCAAATTACGAGCGTAGAGCAAGGGAAAATTCAAGCCTTATTTCAAAGTTATATTCATCACGGGGGCTTTCCAGAAATCATAAAACATAACGAAGACCTTCGAATAAAAGTTCTTCAGGAGTATTTCAACGTGATGATTCTCAGAGATCTGATAGAACGATATCAAATTCCTCAAACTGCTGCTTTAAAGTACTTTTGCAAACGGCTCATCGCTTCAAGTGCCTGTGATTTTAGCGTGCACAAAGTTTTCCTTGAACTGAAATCTCAGGGTTACAAAGTGAGTAAAAATACGTTGTATGAATTTCAATCGTTTACCGAATCCATCTACCTCAACCGTTTGCTTGATAAATTTGATGAATCGATCATAAAATCAGAATTTTCTCGTAAGAAAACCTATGTGGTTGATCAAGGCTTGGGGAGTGCAATGGATTTCAAGCTTTATCAAGACCTGGGAAGACTATTAGAAAACACGGTATGTCTTGAATTGATCAAACATGGAAAAGACATTGCTTATTCCATTCAAGATCTGACTGAGTGTGATTTTGTTGTAAAAAAAAATAGCCAGATCATAGAAGCTATTCAGGTGACAGTCCATTTAGAGGATCAGCAGACAAGGAATCGTGAAATCAAAGGCTTGATCAGCACATGCAAAAGATATCATCTGAGCCAAGGTATTATTCTTTGCATGGATCATGATGAAGAATTTTCCATGGAGGGTATTTTCATCCGGGTTATCTCTGCCTGGCGTTATCTTTTAAATCTTTAAGTTGTTATTCCCTCTAAGAAAGAAAATATTTATATTTAGCTTCCCTCAAGAAAGGAAATTATTGTTTAAATTGAAATCCTTTTCCTCAAATATCGTAGTTATTTTATCTAAACTTTTAAAAAGTGCTGTATTAATTTTTAATCGCTCGAGTATTATACTATCACAAAACTGAAGAAAAGTTGTTCCTGCAAATCACCATTCTGAAAGCTTTTTCAAAAAAAACATGAAAAATATATTATAATTTAACGATTCTATTCATAACGGTATAATGTATATAGTCTTTTGTTGATGCTTCATTATTTTTTTTCTCTTTTTTCTTGACAAACTTTTTTTTCTGCTTACATTTAAAACAGAATAAGTAATTATACTTTATTCATGCACTCTACAGCAAAAGAGCTTTAACTGATAATAGCCTACAGGATACTTTATCACATCCGGTTTCCTTGACAACTAGGAAGGGAGGTGAGTATCAATACCAGCGTTTCTGTGGACAAAGCATTGTACCAGTTGTACTAGTTATTTAACTTTGTCTTTGTTACAAGCAGTTTGTCTTAGTGGATTTGGTTTCTTGGATTTTGTTTCTTTATAAATAAAATAGTAATGAAGGAAGGTTTAATCATGTTAAGAAAGCATCAAGCATCAAAAGATTTTTCTTTAGAATTAAAAGAGAGAAATACAAAGCATGTTCATTTATTTCTTTCTTTCGCTTTAACATTTCTTCTCCTTTTTTCCTTCTCCATTATTCCCCTGGAGTTCTGTCATGCCGTGGGGACCCCTTCCTACTTTGATTCCAGAGTGTATCCTCAAGGTTTGGTGAATGAAGGGTCAGTCAACGCAGGACAGAAAAACAGTCAAGCAGAATTTGCATTCCTGCCTACCTCCGAGTGGACCACTCTTTCCGCTAACCTGCAAACTGGCAACTTCATGGTGTTAGCTCCTTTGGTCACCGTTCAAGGCGTACCGAATTCCCTCTCAATTTTTCTGACGTACAACCATTTTAATGCCTCGGTGGACATCGGAGTCGGAAAAGGGTGGATGACCAACCTCCATGCTTGCGTAGAAGAAGATAGCCAAACCAATGATTTAACCTATGTCACCGCTACCGGTGCCAAACTGGCATTTACCTATGCCGGACCCTCAACGCCGTATATCAACCCCTCCGGTTTTGTCGGAGAAGCCGAAAAGAACGGCGACGGCACTTACACCATTACTCCTCTCGGGGAAGGCAGTCTCACCTTTGATAGCACCGGCAAACTGACTACCCTCTCCAACCGTTGTGACGACGGAGAGCAGACTGTCTCCTACACCTCCGGGAGACCGACTGCGATCACCGATTCCCTTTCGGACAGAGCGATTACCTTAACTTGGAATGAAAGTGGCAAATTAACCGGTATCACCGACAGTATGAGTCACAGCTGGACACTCGGTTACAGTCAAGCCGGTGACGATCTTACCTCTATCACCCAGCCTATCGCTTCCACACCACCCAACTGTGAATTTTCCTATGATGCAAACCACAAGATGGAAACCCACACCGATTTTCTGGGTTCTGTCTATGAGATAGACTATATCGCAAGCGGTGACCATGCTGGCAAACTCTATTCCGTCACCGATCCGAACGACCATGTCACGTCCTTTGCTTATGCGGTCAACGTGGACGGCTATGCCAAACAGACCATCCTGACCGATGCGGAAGACCGGGATACGGCGTACTATTTCGGTAGCACTTCCGGACAGGTGGAACGGATCCAACAAGGCTCCGGAGCTACCTCTCTCCAGGTCACGTATGCCTACAATGCCCTCGGATTGGTCAGTACGGTGACCGACAGCTACAGCAAGTCCTCTTCGTATACGTACGATACGGTTGGCCATCTTCTGGTCTATACCGCTCCCGCTCCAGCCGAAAACGAAGATTCGTATGCTTCGACCATGACGTACTCTCCTTCCAACAGCGTCGATGGTTTATTGGTCTCGAAATCGGAAACGGTTACCTCCCAAACCAACGCGACGACCAATTACGAGTACGAAGACGAAGACGCTCCCTGCAAGCCCTCCTCCATCACCGATCCGTTAAGCCAGGAAACCACTATCGACTATAACTCGGTCGGATTGGTCACTTCCGTGATCCAACCGATTCCGAACAGCCAGACCAAAACCACCTCTTACGCCTATAGCCAGACCACCTATGACCTGACCAAGATTACCGATGCAGAAGGCAACGATACGGTCATGACCTATAACAATAACGGGCTGGTCTCCAACCGAACTGTCTACAACGGCACCCAGCTCGGAGGAGTCATCGCTGCCAATGTGGATTATACCTATTCCGACCTGCTCCTCATCACCGGTACCGAAGACAATGTCACGGACCTAACCACTTCTGCTACTTTCAATGTGAATGGTGCTGTCTTATCGACCACTTCTGCACTCGGATGCGAATCGTCTAAAAGTTATTCTACTGTCACTGATAAGGCTACTCAATGGTGGAAACATATCTTTGATAGAATAAAGGATGGTTCTTACCGTCCCACTCCGATTACCGTCTCTCCCGGTTGGGGAGGAGGATCAATCCGTCTTCCCGTCACGTTTCCAATCTATGATGATCTCGCTCCTTGTTCTGCTACGGATTCCCAAGGGCATACCACGACTTTTACCTACGACGATTCGGGATTAGTCACCCAAGCGACCGATTACCTGGATAACGATACAGATTATACCTATGATGCGTACGGTCGTCTTGACACCGTTACCGGTTCGAATGGCAATACCGTCACCTACGGCTATAACCGTAACAGTTGGATTACCAGTGTTGCAAATGAGAGCACCGGCACCACTGGGTATACTTATGACTTTGCCGGCAGAGTCACCGATGTCACCGATCCGGTCAAAGGAACCATCGAGTTTGAGTACAACACCCGAGGCGATCTTCTTTCCGAAACCTTTGGCGATGAGACCAACTCATTCGGCTATGACCTACTGGGCAGAAAGACAAGCGCTTCCTACGAGTACGGCTCTTCCGAGACCTGGACCTACACCCCGGACGGGTACTTGGCTTCCCATAACAACATTTTTTATGAGTACAACAAGATCGGTGCGGTCACCGAAGCCGATCTGGGCGGTGACGGCTCCCTGACCTATGCCTATACTGATACGCTCTCTGAAGTGCTTAAGCTCCCGAGTTCTGTAACCGGCACCGATGACTTGGGAGACTATACGTTCACCTACAATACCCAGCACTGGTTATCGGGACTATCCGACACATCGAAAACCAACCAATCGTATACCTATGCATACTCCTCTTCCAAAGAATTGAACGAGCTGGATTACCCGAACACTTTGGAGCTTCATCAAACTTGGTCTTCTAAAATGGTGGATTTATTAACCGTGACGGATGCAAATCAGCAAACCACCTACCTTTCTTCGGATGCGACATACAATGCGAACGAACAGATGACCGATTATGATTTCTCTGTGAACGCCGGACAGAATACTTTCTCCGAAGCCTATGACCTGACGTACGACACCAAAGGCAGGCTCTCCACGATGGAAACCGACTCTTCTAACCGCACCCTCACGTATGGGTATGACGCCAGTGACGGACAACTCACCTCGCTTCAATTCTCTGATCTGGGGACGTATACAATCGATTACCTGACGAATGGAAACATCGATTCGATTACCTACCCGAACAGCCAGGGAGAAGAGACCTACACGTACAGTGGCGGAAAAGGTCGACTATCGGAGATTGCCTATCCCAATGACGATACATTGGATTTTCAGTGGAACGCCAAAGACCAGGTTACACGGCTAGACTATTACGATTTCTCCGCTGATAGCACCACCAGTTATGTCCTAACCTATAATGACTTGGGTAGACTGGCTTCCAGTACCCACTTGGTTGACAGCATCACCCAATCCATCTGGACCTATGCCTGGGGTCTCCATGGACTTGAAAAAGCCACCAAGACAGTGAATGGACAAACTGCCCTGACCCAGGATTTCACCACCGATCCCCAAGGCAGGATACTCTCCATGACCTACTCTACCCCCGGAGAAGGTTATGATGGGGAGCTCTACTTCCATTACGACCATTATGGGAACACGACACTGCTGACGGATACCGATGGGGATCCTGTCGCTTCCTTCCAGTATGACCTCCACAGCGGAAAAATGATCAATGAGTGGAATGAGAACAATCTGGAAGTAGTAAATTATAAAAGTAAATATAACATAATATGTTTTAATATTAATATTGTTTTAATGATAATTACTCAAACAAATTGTGCTGGAACGTATTACAATATAGTATCCAACAATTATAGAATAAAATTTGATAATATTGTGGCTTTTATAAGTACATGTGACGATGAGCCTGTTCAAAAAAATTGTTGGTGCTATTATGCATCTTACGATCATGAAGGGAACGTAAGAGATTCGGCTTCGTTAATTTTTTCAGAAACAGATTTAGAAGGTGATCATCTTAAACAAATATACAAAAATGATTTAAAACAGCATGGATTTACAGATCAAGAAATTACAGATATTGAAAATGCAACTTCGAAATGTTCAAAGAAAAATGGTTATTTGCAATGTATAACTATGCAAGATAGGGAGAATTTTCCTAATTGTTGTCTCAATTGTACATGTCATCCCAATGATTCGACAAAAGACAAGCAAGACATTGGTAAAAGTATCATTTGTGAAGGAAAATCTCCAAAGGAGAGTGGGTGGTAAGCATGTATAAATCATTTATAGCTATATTGAATATAATGATATTGATCGGGTCTACATTGTTTATCAATACTTCTCAGGCAGTCGCTAAACAGCTTTTTGTTTCGACTAATTATATCAATTTTGACAGGTGCTTGAGTAATGATATACCAACTATATTTTTTTCAGTTTACAATCAAAACGATGAACCAATAACCGTTGAATTATCAGCATCAGAAGATTGGATATTACTCTCACCAAAGCGATTTGAAGCGAAAATGAAGCGTGTCGAAGTATCTATAAATGGTTCCATGCTTGATACCGACAACGGACCGTATATTGGCTCCATTACAATTAATTCTGATGGTGGTAATCGATCAATTTCTGTAAGGATCGACATCGTCGACGTGAAAACGACTATCACAATGAACATCGATAGTACAGTAATGAGCATAGATGGCAAGAAAATATTAACTGATGTCCAACCTTTTACTCTCTCGGGCGAGATAAGAATTCCATTAAGGATTATATGCGAAAGTTTTCATATGAAGGTAGATTACGCAATCACTCTATATCAACAACAGATTGTTGATTACAAGATTTTTTTGATATATAAAGATCAGAAATACGAATTTTGCCTTGATCAGAATTATTGTTTAATGAATGGAATCAAAAAACCTTTAATTCATCCTTTAATCATAAGAAGCTCTAGAGCATACATTACACTTAATGATTTAAAAACACTTTTTGAGAGTATTATATTAGATTATACAGATTCTCAAAGAACTGTGTTTTTATTGTATTGATTTACATTATCAAAAGGTAAAAAATGAAAAAACGGTATGTACATTTGTTTATCATCTCAGTTTTGATATTTCACATTCTTTTTCAAACGACATCCTTTTCATTGGGATCCGAGTCACGAAACCATGTGATAGCAGGTTTTGGTCCGATAGAAGGAACGCTTTGGAGACCCACATTACTCAGTTATTGCAATGATAAAATGTTTGTCTTTGATTATTTCGGCGTTTCCATTTTTCAAATGCCTGAAAAGGCATATCTAAAAAGGATTAACTTACACTTCAACGATAGCGAGAATAACAGTAGCAGGGCATTTTGGAAAGAATGGTTCACAAAAGAACACAACAACAATAGGGTTTCAAAAATACTCAATACCCCACGCTTTATTCTTGATGAGAACCGATGGTATTACATTGATATGGCGTTTGATTCAGATGGGAATCTATATGTAATGGGCAAAGGGGAGATTATTGTTTTCCAGGTC
>Ga0302252_1000860_pt1 | contig 21183 bp, 20 predicted proteins | sample AAG_RA_Leu_MG_FD_193511 | JGI IMG/M metagenome (GOLD analysis project Ga0302252, IMG submission 193511) | Enriched activated sludge microbial communities from anaerobic digester in WTTP, New Holstein, Wisconsin, United States - AAG_RA_Leu | ecosystem: Engineered > Bioreactor > Anaerobic >...
TCCGAAGCCGACTTTCGAAGAAGAAGAGATCACTTGCGAGACCTGGATTGAGGGGTGGACAGAAGAAGTATATGACAAGCCGATCCGTATCCATTTCCTGGAAAAAATCCGTGAAATCAAATCCTTTGCGAATGCAGAAGGGTTAATTGAGCAGATAAAATTTGATACCGAGATAGCTCACCACTACTTCGAAAGAAACCCCGAAGCGATTGCACAAGCGATGAAAATGGCAGCGTTATTCGACTAAATCGTCGAAGCTTTCTTCTTTTCCTCTTCTGTTAAAGGTCGAATACGGTCAAGGAATTGCTCGAGCGCCTCTCCTTCCAACACCTCTTCCTTTATCAGATGATCGGCAATTTCCAAGATTACCTCTTTTTTGTCGGTAATGACTTTTTTTGCCTCTTCATATGCTTGGTCTATGAGTTGTTTGACTTCCATATCAATCACACGGCCTGTCTCGTCGCTGTAATCTCTTTCCTGCATCAAGTCTCTTCCGAGAAAAACAGGACCGGTGTCTTTGCCATATGTGCGAGGACCCAATTTTGTACTCATGCCGTATTTGGTGATCATGTCCGTGGCAATTTTCGTAGCTCGGGATAGGTCGTTCTCTGCGCCGGTAGAGATGTCTCCTATGCAGACGTCCTCTGCAGCTCTTCCGCCAAGCAGAGAGGTGATCATATGAAGCAACTCGTTTTTGTTTCGCAGGTAGCGGTCATCGTGCGGTAGCTGAAGGGTGTAGCCCAACGCCATTCCACGCGAAATAATGGATATTTTGTGGACGGGCTCCTGGTCTGGGAAATAACGAATAATCGCGGCGTGACCTGTCTCGTGCATCGCTATCGCTTGTTTTTCTTTTTCGCTGACAACACGAGTTTTGCGTTCTGGTCCGGCTACTACACGGTCAATGGAATCCTCGATGTCATCCATCTCGATTTTTTTCTTTTGTCTTCGGGTAGCAAGAATCGCTGCTTCATTCAGCAGGTTTTCAAGATCGGCTCCGGAAAAACCGGATGTCCTGCGTGCAATAACGGTCAGGTTTACATCGTCTGCCAAAGGTTTGTTAACGGCATGAATCCGTAAAATCTCATCTCGCTCGATACTGTTGGGGGAATCTACAAGAATCTGCCGGTCGAATCGTCCAGCTCTTAACAGGGCGGGATCCAGAATATCGGGACGGTTGGTTGCAGCGATAATGATGATGCCTACATGGGGATCATAGCCATCCATTTCGACGAGAAGCTGATTCAAGGTTTGTTCACGCTCGTCGTGCCCACCGCCTAATCCGGCACCACGCTGGCGGCCCACTGCATCGATCTCGTCAATAAAAATGAGAGCGGGAGCAAATTTCTTTGCTTGGATAAACAAATCCCGTACTCGGGAAGCGCCTACTCCCACGAACATCTCGACAAATTCCGAACCGGATACGCTAAAGAATGGTACCTTGGCTTCTCCGGAGATGGCTTTGGCAACCAAGGTCTTGCCACAACCGGGAGGGCCTACCAATAATACTCCTTTGGGCACTTTGGCGCCCATATTGGTAAATTTTTTCGGCTCCTTCAGAAAGTCGACAATTTCGAGCATCTCCTGTTTCACTTCATGCAAACCGGCGACATTCTTGAAGGTAATCTTGGTTCCATCCTGGACGAATAGCTTGGCGGTCGATTTGCCAAAATTAAAAACTTGTCCGCCTCCGCTGGATTGAAATGACCGACCGAGGATGATCCAAAAGAAAACAATGATCAACACGATCGAGCCAATATTAAAAATGGTACTCCAAATCATTTCGGAATTACCTGGCAGTTTGAGGCTAAAGGATATTTTCTTGTCTGTCAAACGCCGGGTGATATCTTCTACAAGATTGGGCATAATGACAGTCTCGAACCTGGATCCGTTCGATAGCATTCCGGTTACGCGGTAATCGAGTATCTCCGCTTGTTTGACTTGACTACTCTCTACCAGCATAATGAATTCGGAATACGGTATTTTATTGACTGTCGGGGCGGTTGAAATACGATAAAATTGGGAAAGAAGAAAGATGCTTACGATTAGGATTATGAGGTAATATCCATTAAAGAATTTCTTGGTTTTTTTGGGCGGTACGGATTGCGTAGCCATTATTCATTGCCTCCTTGGGCGGTCGGTTGGGCGACGGCGATATAGGGGAGCTCGCGGAAGTGTTCATCTACATCCAGACCATAACCGACAACAAAATGGTCCGGGATGGTAAAGCCGGTATACTCCACGGATAGCGGTACTTGGCGACGATCAGGCTTATCGAGCAGGGAGCATACTTCGAGGGTTTTGGGCATTCTGGTCTTCAGGAATTGCTTCAAACGGAAAATTGTTCGACCGGAATCGATGATATCCTCGATCAGGATTACATCTTGTTGTTCGATCGGTATCATGATATCTTTGATAATTTGAACTTCTCCCGAAGAAAGAGTGCGGTTGCCATAGCTGGTAGTTTGGATAAAATCGATTGAGGCAGGTATCTGTATATGGCGGATCAGATCAGATAGAAAGACAAAAGCACCTTTCAATACGCCGATTAAAATCACCCGGGAGCACTCTTTTTTCTTGAGCTGAATCTCTTCGGCCAACTCTTTGACACGTTGCTGAATGTCCTCTTTCGAAATCAGGGACCGGACGATCTCATAACGATTCTGATATTGGTTCATTCTCTCCCCGCTTTCTTACTTGAATCTGCTCTTCCGTGCACTCCAAGGCCATCCATTTATCTTCATATCGAAAACATACATTAGTCATTATACCCATTTGCAGGGAAATTAGTTGCGAATAATAAAAATCACGCTGGTTTCCAGTCAGAACAACCTTCATTTTTCGAAGTAACCGTAATTGAATGGCAGGAGGAAGGATACACCAAGTTCGCTTATCAAAACTCAGGGAAGACTTGTCCTGAGATAACAGACAGATCTCCCAGGCTTTGGACACCTCGTCAGACATTACTTCGTCTTCCCAACGAAGAATCTGGATAAAACGATCCAGTGCATCGCGAAAATTGGGATTGATCTCTCGAATCAGCGGAAGCAATTGATGCCGGATCTTGTTACGACTGAAAAAGGTATCTAGGTTGCTCTCGTCCTCGTGGGTAGGCAGGTGAAAATGAGCAGCATACTCGATTAGTTTTGATTTGGGAAGGGTTAGCAACGGTCGTAACAGATGGTGTTCTCTGTCAACAGACAGCATGACATGGGAAAGGTGAGACGGACTACAACCGCGGATAAAATGAAACAAAGCTGTCTCTGTTCGGTCATCCAGGGAGTGTCCCAGTAAAATCCAGTCAACGCTGCCCTGTTGAATCAACATTTGAAAGATTTGACGGCGAAGCTCTCTGGCTTTTTCCTCTATCCCTGTCCCGGGTGCACTATCCCAATCCCTTTTCGTAAAATGGTGCACTTGACAGGAAAGGCAGAGAGATTCGCAATAAGAAACTACCGACGCTTCCTCTTCTACCGATTGCGCACGCAGGCCGTGATTAAAATGAATAACACTGATTCGGTGGCCGAAATAATCGGCAAAACGATGAGCCAGGTGGAGCAACACCATCGAATCCACCCCGCCGGAAACAGAAACACCTAGGCGTAGAGGGGATGGTGGGGAGAACTGCCGAAAAAAATGATAGTAGGTATTGGCTGTGATATCCATCATGATTTACGTGGCGGCACAGGGAATCGAACCCCGGACACTACGGGTATGAGCCGTATGCTCTAACCATCTGAGCTATGCCGCCGTTTACTTTTCGCTCTGTAATTTTAGTATAATTTCACCGCTTTTCAACATGTCCAGTTTTTCCCTTGCCATTTTTTCCACAAAAAAATCTGTCTTGGTCTGTTGAATTTGCTTATCCAATGCTTCTTTTTCGATTTTCATCGCGTGTACTTTTTTTTGGTTATCAGCCAGCATTTTGGCAACCCAGATATTTTTGATCACGGATTGGAGCAGAACAAGGATCATAACGAAGAGAAACAACCGATAAAACAAGTTGATCAGATGCTTTAACTGGAATGTTTTCTTCTTTTTAACACTTCTTTGACGATTTGTTCTGCGCTGCTCCATTCCGAATCCTTTTCTTTTTGTAATTGGGAGTGTGTTTCTGCGATCTCGCGCGGTGTCAGACCTAAACTCAGCAAGATCTCTTCGGCTTCCTCCCAGATAGGCACATGAAGCGAACAAATGGCATCTCCCTCGCTCTCATCGGACCATTTTTTAAATTTGTCTGCCAAGTATGGAATGATCTTTTTGGCGGTAGAAGCGCCCACTCCGGGTACCTGTGTCAGTGCTTGGCTATTTTGCTCCCGAACGATCTGCAGCAGAGAGGGGATGTCAAATGTATTGAGTACGCTTAGAGCGGTCTTGGCACCGATTCCAGGGATATTCAATAGCATTTGAAATGCTTGAAGAGACTCTTCTCTGTCAAAGCCATATAACACTATCTTATCATCACGGATAAACAACTGTGTAAACACTTGCACCGTACTGCCCGATTGGTAAAGGGCGGTGTTGGCGACCTGCACCTTTAGTACGAGACCGGATGAGATCCGGATGAGTACCGCATCGGGCAGAAAACCGCAAACCGAGCCGCTAACCGAATAGATCATCCGAACCGTCCTCGCTTTTTCCGTTAAAATAGTGGCAAAGTGCTACTCCGACCGCATCACAGGCATCATCTGAAGAAGGTAGTTCACACTGCAGAATCTTCTCTGCCATCCACTTCACTTCAGTTTTTTCCGCTCTGCCAAACTCTGTTAGAACTTTTTTGATCTCGAGAGGCGTATACTGCCCGATCTGTAACCGGTGCATGGAACCTGTCAGGAGCAATACTCCTCTGACTTCCTCGATCGTAAGCGCGGTCTTGACATTCTTGTTAAAGTAGATTTTCTCCATTGCGAGCGATGTAAAAGCTTGTTCGCTGATTTTTTGATTGAAAAAATCAAAAATAATCCGCAACCTGTCGCTGGTGATGCCTTTTTTGGTTGTCAACACATCCGCTTCCAACAGGGAAAAAAGACCGTCTTTTACCTGAAGACAGGCGTAACCGACATTAGCTATACCGGGATCAATGCCAAGAATCAGCTGATCCTTAGTTACTCCCGTAGAACTTCTCCATCTCTTCGTCGGAGACATCGTAATTTCCGAAAACCTCGTCTACATCATCATGATCATCCAGTTCATTTACCAGCTTCAATAGCTGTTGTGCTTTGTCCCCTTCCAGGGTAACCCAGGTGTTCGGAATTTTAACGAGTTCGGCGGATTCCACTTTGATCTTATTCTTATCAAGCTCCTCTTTGCTAACATAAAGGTCTTTCGGATCCACCAGCAGCACAAACCGGTCGTCCTCCTGCTGGATATCGTTGGCATTGACCATGGATCCGTACTCAAAGGCTTTCTCTTCGTCGGTGACTTCTTCGCCGAGGACAATACGTCCGGTCGGGGTGAACATCCATGAAACACAGCCCTGTTCCCCCATACTGCCTCCGAATTTGCTGAACACTTTTCTGATTTCAGCGCTGGTACGGTTTTTGTTGTCGGTGGTGACCTCTACCATCAAAGCAACACCGTTGGGACCGTATCCCTCATAAGTAAGTTCCTCAATCGTGACACCGTCTTTTAATTCACCGGTACCTCTCTTGATCGCCCTCTCGATATTATCCAGCGGCATACCGCCGGCTTTTGCTTTTTCGATAGCCGAACGTAGACGCGGGTTGGAATCGATATTTCCACCGCCCTCTTTTGCGGCTACCACGATCTCCTTCCCTAATTTTGTAAAGAGTTTGCCTCGTTTCGCATCCTCTGCTTGCTTTTTCCCTTTAATATTATGCCATTTTGAATGTCCTGACATGGTTTCCTCCTAATTTTTCTTTTGAATGTTCTCTAAAAAAAGGCGATGTATCCTGTCATCTTTTGTCAATTCCGGATGAAATGTCATACCAAATTGCCTGTTCGTTCTCACGAAAACAGGATGACCAAGATGATCTTTAGCCATTACCTGAACAGCAGGACCTGTTGACAAAATGACGGGGGCTCGTATGAAAACCGCTCTGAATGTCGTCTCAAAGCTCTCAATGCTAACCTCCTCGCAAAATGAAAAGTATTGTGGGCCATACCCATTTCTTCTCACGGTAATATCCATTTGACCCAGGGATTTCTGAAACGGACTGGTGGTCTTTCTGGCTAGCAGAATGAGTCCGGCACAGGTAGCCATGACTGGCAACCCCTTGGATAAAATTGCGTGCAATGGTTCAAATAACTGAGCAAACTCAAGCATTTTCAACATTGTGGTGCTCTCGCCTCCGGGAAAAATCAAACCATCCAACGAAGCAAGGTCTGAAGCTTTTTTGACACGGAGAGAGTCAACACCTAATGAAGCTAAAACAGCTTCATGCTCCTCTATGGCTCCCTGGAAACCAAGCAAACCGATCCGCATGCTGTTTATTGTCCTCTGGAAGCCAATCTGTCAGCATCAGCGATCGTGTGGATGTCTAATCCCTTCATCGCTTCTCCGATGCCTTCCGAGACCTTGGCAAGTACCGAAGGATCGTCCCAGTGTGAAACGGATTCTACGATTGCTTTGGCTCTGACAGCCGGATCGCTTGATTTAAAGATACCGGAACCGACAAATACGCCATCGGCACCCAACAGCATCATCAACGCAGCATCGGCGGGTGTTGCCACCCCGCCGGCAGCAAAATTGACGACCGGAAGCTTGCGTAAATTGCGTACTTCGCATAGTAGCGGATAGGGTACCTGCAAATTTTTGGCCTCAGTAAAGAGCTCTTCCTCTGCCATGTTGGCGACTTTGCGGATTTCGGCTTGTACTTTGCGCATATGACGAACAGCCTCAACTACGTTACCGGTACCCGCCTCTCCTTTGGTCCTGATCATGGAAGCACCTTCTGTAATTCGCCGTAACGCCTCGCCAAGGTTTCGACATCCGCAGACGAATGGAATCTTAAATTGAGTTTTGTCAACGTGATTCTCTTCATCGGCCGGGGTAAGCACTTCACTCTCGTCGATATAATCGACCTTGAGAGCTTCTAAAATACGGGCTTCCATAATATGTCCAATGCGGCACTTCGCCATAACCGGGATCGTCACGGCAGCTTGTATCTCTTTGATTTTTAAGGGATCGCACATTCTAGCGACTCCGCCTGCGGCTCGGATATCAGCCGGTACTCGCTCTAACGCCATAACAGCGACAGCGCCAGCTTTTTCGGCGATAACGGCTTGTTCGGCATTGGTGACATCCATGATGACGCCACCTTTCAGCATCTGAGCCAATCCACGATTTGTTACCACTACATCATCCATCTCATCCTGCTCCTCATAATATATAATTCTGCTTGTCCTACTCGCTTTTCATCCTATAGTATAGTACAATCAAACATTCTATTCTATAGATTTTTTTTCATCTTTCAAAGGGGAAGCGGCACTCCTATATCTCTCCTTTTGAGAAAGAATAAATTGAACGGCGTCATCTGCTGTGACGAGTACTCCTTCGGATTCCTTTTCCATCAAGTCTTCCATGATCATGCGGATTAACGGCGACGGCGAAATCTGTAAGGTTTTCATGATCTCATTACCATCCAAGAGGGGCTTGCGGATATTCTTCTTCGGAGAGTAGGCAAAATCCAACCACTGCTCGATAAATAGCTCATATTCGGTTAGGGTACCCATTGGCAACATCCTAGTCGCATACGCATCTGCCAGTGCCAACAGTAACGAACCGATTGCTTCCTCCCCGAGTTGACGGAAGAATCGAAACTGAGCATTTGCTGAGACATAAGGAGCCGAAGAAAGCCCGTGAGGACGCATATGCGTACGAATCAGATGTAAGATGAACTCGATCTCCCGTCGAGACCATCCCTGGTGATCCAGAAAAGGTTCCGCTTGTGTAGCGCCGGATTCCTCATGACCGAAAAAGCGTAATCGGTTCTCTTCTCGGGTGACAGTTTCCGCTTTGCCTATGTCATGCAAAAGAGCAGTCATTTTTAATAATTTTTCTTTGGTTCTATTCTCTACCCATGCTTCCTGCAGATAGTTACTAACCTTTTCGGAATGTGGAAATTCTCCTGAATCAATTCTTTGAAAAATCTGTTCTAAGTACTGTAGGGTGTACAGGGTATGCTCTCTGACGCTGATTGGGTTTGTAAAGTTTTTATCCAATTCGGCTAACGAAGAAAGAAACGGAAACCAACTGCCAAAAAGGTGTTCTCTGTCGCACCAGAAAAGCAAATTAGCCAGATCTGAGAGTTCAAGTAATCGAATCCACTCTTCACGAATCCTTTCTCCGGCTACGCGAGGTAGAAAAGGAAGCGAAGCTTGCGCCCAATGTAGTGTTTCCGACTCCACTTCCAGCGAAAAAACACCTTTAAAACGGATCATCCTTAATAAACGCAGAGGATCCTCTTGAAAAATACCGGAATGGGGTGCTCGTAGCGTTCTGCTGAACAGATCCGCAATACCCTGTGAGAAATCGAGCACGACATATTGCTCTTCTTGCAGGGAAAGCGTTCGAACCACTTCTTTCAGCGGAATCATCAAGCTATTCAACGTGAAGTCACGGCTTTGAGCGTCTTCTGTCAGAGAGTTGGCACGAATGGCGTTCACATCCAAATGAAGGCCTTTGGTTTGTATCCGCACTATCTTTCTCTCCTGATCCAGCCAAAACGGAGAACAGCCTATCTCCTGCCCGATGAATTCGGATACTTCCCACACATGGTCGGGATTAGATATGATCATATCAAGATCGAATGGATCCCGGTGCCTACCAAAATACGAGTCTCGTATACATCCGCCAACACAAGTGATTTCATCGGAATAACGCGATTCAAGCTTCTGTAGGAGGGAAAACAGATTCAACGAGAGCAATGTTTCAGTGAGTTTGGGTAAGTGTAAGGAGGAATTAGGCATCGAATTCCTGCACCCAACCACTCTCAAAACCGAGATCATGTAAAGCGTTGACTGCCATATCGTACTCCTCTCTCAAGATTCGCCTCTTCAGTACAGGATGTTCCAGGGCTTGGTAACAGGGAAAGTACTGGCTCATCAGGCTGATTGGCAGAGAAACACCAAACCAATCTTTCAATCGGTACAGTATCTCGACTGCATCCTTGGCATGTCCTGGCAAAATCAGTACGCGGACAATCATACCCTTTTGAAGAATCCCGTTCTCTTCCTGCCAAACCTCTTCGGGCTGGTACTCTCTCATTCGCCTTAACGCTCTCTCATTGATCGCCGGGTACCGGAAAGCTTTTGAGTATTCAATCGCCGGTTTCTCTGAAGCATAACGGGCGTCAGGTAGGAAAATATCGACGATCGGTTCTAAAAGACGGATCGTATCTTCCGTTTCCCATCCTGATGAATTATAGACGATGGGGATATGCAATCCTTTTTCCCGTGCCAGAAGCAACGCATGGAATGCTTGAGGCAAGTACTGGGTGGCACTCACCCAATTCAGGTTATGGCATCCCTGTTGCTGCAACCAAAGATAGGCTTCCGACAAAGACTCTATGGTGTACTCTTTTCCGTGATGCAATTGGGAAAGAGGGTAATTCTGACAAAACAAACACTGCAACGTGCAATGCGAAAAAAAAACCGTGCCAGACCCGTGAGTACCTGACAACGGAGGTTCCTCTCCATGGTGAACCGCAAAACTCCCCAGTTTGACTCGGTCGGTTGCCCGGCACACCCCTGTATGACCGCTTATCCTATCTGCACCGCATAAGTTGGGACATAACCGACATTGATGCAAATGATGATCCAGCTCCTCGACCGCTTTCAGTAGTCGAGATCGGTCGTACAGTAGGTAATTAGGCGCTTGGGACTGCAAGGAGAGCTTCCACTCGTTGGAAGACTTTCTGGAGGATTTTCACGGCTCCGTTTCGCACGGTTTTGGTATCTTCCAGCATCGTTTTCGCCATCGATTTATCTTTCAGCGAAGCGGTGTTAATCAACACATTCAGGAACGCGCAGTGAATGGCCGATTCCAATAAGGAGGCAGCAGAGCCAAGGTCGCTGATCATGTTTTTCTTGACGTCTTTTTCGAGGATTTCCAGAATAGGGATACACTTGGCACAGGCTTGTATGGTTTTGAGCGGTATCGAAGCGGCGTACTGCAGTGCCTCCTGCATTTTTTGGCTGCGGTACGCTTTTTCTTCATCATTGCTTTTTGGCAGGCGTATCGCATCCATATACCCGTTGAAGGACCTGGCGTCTTCGTCGATGAGGCGGACTAACTGCTTCTTCAGACTCTCCAGCTCGTTGATATGGTTGCGCAAGGCAGGCGTTTCATCCAAAAAACGAGAAACCATCAACAACAAACCAACTCCCATCGCTCCGGTGGACGCTGCCGCAGAACCGCCTCCGGGAGTGGGTTCCTTCGTGGACAAGGCTTGTACAAAATCTTCAACGCTCAAATCTTTTAAACCCATTCTTTTTCTCCCTTTTGCACTATAATAGAAACACAGTACAGTTTAATTATAACAGAAAGCAGATCGGAGCAGACATGAAAATTTTCTTAATCGGTCGTTTTTCAGTGGGAAAATCCTCCCTATTCAACAAAATTGCCAAAAAACGGAATATCGTGATGGAGGAAAAAGGAACCACCCGGGATATACTGCGCGAGGATTTTGAGTTTGAGGGACGAACGTGGACCATTACCGATTCCGCCGGAATGGAAACGCAAGCTTATTCTAACTTGTTTGAGGACCAGAAAAAGATGATCCTTGAGGAGTTGCGCACATCCCAAGTGATCTTTTTTGTCGTGGACGGGGAAGCGGGATTGACTCCGATGGATTGGGATGTTCTGCAGTTACTGCGGGAAAACCGTGTGACCGATAAAACCATCTTATTGATCAATAAACTCGACAAAGGAAAATTCTCTGAAACTGACTTTTATGAGCTGGGTTTACCTCTGCAATTCCCTGTATCGGCGATGTCCGGCACGGGAGTGTATGATGCGTTGGAAGCATGCAAAGTCTTTGAAAAGTATCCTGCGTTATTAGAAGAAACAGACCAGCCTCCCAAGGTGGCGATTGTGGGCAGGCCGAACGCTGGCAAGTCCACTCTTCTGAACAGCTTCATGAAAACCAACCGATCTCTAGTCAGTGACCAAGAGTTTACTACACGGGATCCGATCAAAGAAAGAATCAATACAAAATACGGTTCGTTCGATTTGATCGATACCGCCGGCATACGGTTCAACCGGTTAAAAGAATTCGGACCGGTCTACCTGGGTATGAAACGCACCCTTCACGTTATCGAACAGTGCGATGTCGCTCTATTTGTATTGGACGCTTCCGACCATGTCTACCGGGAAGATCAGCGTATCATGGACGCGATACGGGAGCATAAAAAAGCTTGCATACTGCTTTTGAACAAAACGGATATCGTGCCGGACAAGGAAGCGTTTGACAAAGAAGTGGACTTGAAATTCCGTTACCTGGATTTTGCGCCTCGTCTCTCTATCTCTGCAAAAACTGGCAAATTCATAGAAAAAATTCCCGCTCTGATACAACAAGCCTATGCTTCCTTTACCTCTCGACAGAATACCCATCAAGTCAACAAAATGGTTCAGCAGATACTGGTTGATGGCTCTCTGCCGATGAACAACCGAAAGATACTCTACACGACCCAGGCGGATATCAAGCCTCCCACCTTTGTTTTTTTTGTCAACAAAACGGCTTTGTTTGATCAATCCTATGTTAATTTCTTCTCCAAACGCATCATTGAATCGCTGAAGCTGGTTGGTACACCCGTAGAGATCATCTTCAAAGGGAGGCGAGACAATGATTGACAAAGTTGCTGTCATCGGTGCCGGCGCATGGGGCACCACGATTGCCAATCTATTAGCCTACAAAGGAGTTCGGATTTTACTTTGGTCCCACAGTGTGGAAACAGTAAATAAGCTGAAAAAACAGCAGAGTCCTTACCTGCCGGGTGTTACCCTCTTCTCTTCTATTGAAAGCAGTACTTCTCTTGATACGGTCTTGGCGTTTTCACCGTACTGGATCCTTGCCAAACCGTCGAGGTACTTGCCTGATCTGGTGCCATTACTGCGTCCTCATATCAACGAACGGATCCATGTCCTCTCGCTGGTCAAGGGTATGGTGCTGAACCGTGAGCAACCCCTTTGGGTGTCTGACTACCTTCTGCAGATGCTTCCGGAACTCACTTCCTCTCATTTTTCCATGTTATCGGGACCTAATTTTGCGTTGGAAATAGCAAAGGGTCTGTTCGCTGCCTCCGTGGTGGCAAGTCTTGACGAGGAAGAGGGAAAATGTTGGCAATCTGTACTGTCTACTCCCTTTTTCCGTGTCTACACCAATACGGATATCATCGGAGTGCAACTCGGGGGAGTCATGAAAAATATCATCGCGCTGGCTGCAGGGATACTCGATGGTATGCAACTGGGTACCAATCTGAAATCGGCGCTGATTGTGCGCGGTATATATGAAATGAAGCGATTAGCTGCCTTGGTGGGAGCCAATCCGGAAACGTTGGCAGGTCTCTCCGGATTAGGCGATCTGATCGGAACTTGCACCAGTCCGTTGAGCAGGAACTTATGGGCGGGAACCTTGATCGGTCAAGGCAAAACCATAGACGATATCGCAAAAACGCAAAAAACCGTGGAGGGTATCGACGCTTTGCCAGCGGTACTCGCAATGGCGAAGAATCGAATCGAAATGCCTATCAGCGAATCCTTGTACGCCATCTTATTCCAGCAAAAGCCAGTCATGGAAGCTCTCTCCGAACTCATGATCCGTACCGCCAAACCTGAATAATTTTTTACTTTGGGGACAGTCCCCAAAGTAAAAAAATTTATCTTGGGGACATATCTGAGGAGCCCAAAGTAAAAAGGGATTGGGATGGTTGATTGACAATTTGAAAATTTTACTGTTTCCATTATAATAGTGAGGCGTTTGATTCAGTCGGGGCGTGGCGCAGTTTGGCTAGCGCACTTGCATGGGGTGCAAGGGGTCGGAAGTTCGAATCTTCTCGCCCCGACCATTGTTGTTGCCTGTATCGGGAAGTGGCTCAGTTTGGTAGAGCGCTTGGTTCGGGACCAAGAGGTCGTGGGTTCGAATCCCGCCTTCCCGACCATTCATTTGAATTTGCATTTTCACTTTATTCAATCTATGTTTTTTTATGAAAACAGCTTTTTCATCAAAAAGAATCCGAGATGATGGCTCATGAAAAGAAAAATTTCACAGAGAGTGCTTTAAATCAAACGAAAGTCGTTATAATGGTAAGAAAAGAAAACCATACATTGAAAGGAGTGGGCGAAATGGATGAATCTTTAGAGATATTACGTCATAGTGCGTCACACTTGTTAGCGCATGCAGTGAAACGGTTGTTCCCGACTACCCGCCTGGGAATAGGTCCTGCGATAGAATCGGGCTTTTATTATGATTTTGAGCCCACTACTCTCTGGACTTCGGAGGATCTTCTCGCAATAGAAAAAGAGATGCTGGCAATCAAGAAAGAGAATATCCCTATCCAGAAATTTATCTGGACCAGAGACCAAGCGTTGCAGTATTTTTCAGAACACAACGAACCGTATAAAATTGAGCTGATTGAGGAGCTTTCTGCTGATGAGCCGATTTCTGTCTATCAACAGGGAGATTTTCTCGACCTTTGCCGCGGACCTCATCTCGAATCCACCGGAAAAATCCGTTTTTTTCATCTGCTCTCTCTCGCTGGCGCTTATTGGAGAGGTGATGAGCACAAACCGATGCTCCAGCGAATTTACGGCACCGCATTTTACACCAAGGAGGAGCTCGAAACGTACTTGCTCCAACTAGAGGAAGCCAAGAAACGTGACCATAACAAACTTGGACGCGAGTTGGAGTATTTTACGACCACCTCTTATATCGGACAAGGATTACCGATCCTGATGCCAAACGGCGCAAAAGTGATTCAGATTTTACAGCGTTTTGTCGAGGATGAAGAGGAAAAACGTGGGTATCAACTCACCAAAACCCCTTTTATGGCTAAAAGTGACTTGTACAAAATATCCGGTCATTGGTACCACTACCGAGAAGGAATGTTTGTGATCGGTGACGAATCCAAGGATGAAGAGGTGCTTGCCCTTCGTCCGATGACCTGTCCGTTCCAATTCCAGGTGTACCTAGCCAAAACAAGAAGCTACCGGGATTTGCCGATGCGTTTTAATGAAACCTCTACCCTGTTCCGTAATGAAGCTTCCGGTGAGATGCACGGCCTGATCCGCGTACGCCAATTCACGATCTCGGAAGGTCATGTCGCGTGTACCGAAGACCAATTGGCAGACGAGTTTGCCGGTTGTGTCAACCTTGCCAACGACCTCTTGGAGGCGATAGGATTGCGAGAGGATGTCACCTACCAATTCTCCCGGTTCGATCCCAACAAGATGGATAAGTATATCGGCTCACCTGAGCAGTGGCTGCATGTAGAAGCCAAGATGAAAGCTATTCTCGATACGATGCCGTTCGCTTATAAAGACGCTCCGGGAGAAGCTGCTTTTTACGGTCCGAAGCTCGATTATCAGATGAAAAACGTATTTGGCAAGGAAGATACGCTGATCACAGTGCAGATTGATTTTCAGCTAGCCAGTCGTTTTGGAATGGAATATGTCGACCAGGATGGCAAAAAACAGTACCCATACATCCTTCACCGCACCTCCATCGGTTGCTATGAACGCACCCTCGCGCTGCTGCTCGAAAAGTACGCCGGCGCTCTCCCGCCGTGGTTGGCTCCCTTTCAAGTTTGTTTGATTCCGATTACCGACCAGCAGAAAGCGTATGCACAGGAGATCCACGCTCTCTTGAAACAAGCCGGAATCCGCGCATGGCTGGATGACCGTGCGGAAACCATGCAGAATAAAATCCGCCAAGCTGCCCACCAAAAGATACCCTATATGCTGGTGATGGGTGGGAGGGAAGCCTCTAGCCCTGAGAAAATGGTGTCTGTACGCCAGCGAAACGGAGTGGATCTGAAAGCGATGCCGATTGCTGATTTTATTTCTAAATTGCAGCATCAGATACAAGTCCGGGATCGAAATTTACTTGGGTAAATCCTGCTTGACTTTTGCACTCGATTCAAGTAAAACTGGATAGATTTTTTTTTGAGGAGGGGATAGTATAGTAGAAAAGCATAGAATAAACGAGAAAATTTCTTCACGAGAGGTTCGCTTAATTAGCGACGATGGTAAACAAGCCGGAGTGGTGGACACAAAGGAAGCGCTTCGACTTGCACGTGAAAAGGGGCTTGATTTAGTCGAGATAGCCTCTACCAGCACACCCCCCGTATGCAAGATCATGGACTACGGAAAGTTTCTCTACGATTCAACCAAACGAGTCAAGGATTCCAAGAAAAAACAGGTATCCAACGACCTAAAAACGATGAAAATCGGTTTGAACATCGGAGAGGGCGATTTCGAAGTCAAAATAAAGCAAATACGGGATTTTTTGGAAAGTGGTGACAAGGTTAAAATTGTTATCATGTATCGAGGAAGAGAAATCATTTATAAGAATCAAGGGTTTGATATGTTGGATAAAATTGCGAATGCAGTACAAGAGATGGGTAAGATAGAGCGCCGTCCCAAACTGGAAGGCAAGAATTTGGTGTCCATCATATCACCGGTTTCAAAGAAAGGGTCTTAGTATGAGAAATAAAATCAAGTCATCGAAAAGCGCATCCAAGCGGTTTCGTATTACCGGTTCAGGCAAGATTTGCTATCTTCCCGCCGGTCATAGTCACCACATGGAAAAGAAAGGTTCCCGTCTAAAAAAGAGCCAATTGGCCAAACGTATTGTCGGTCCGTCAGACTACAAAAACGTACGTCTGCGTTTACCGAATGTGAAACTGTAAAGGAGAATTTCGATGCGCATAAAAACTGGAACAGTCAGAAAAAAAAGAGTCAAAGCGTTATTAAAGAAAGCGAAAGGTTTTCGCGGTTCCTCCCATACCAGGTTTGCGAACGCGAAAGAAAAAGTACTGCAGGCAGAACGTTACCAATATGTCAGCCGCCGTTTGTTCAAGCGTGATGTCCGCTCTCTATGGATTCAGCGGATCAATATCGCTGTTCGTTTGATCGAGCCAGAGATGAACTACTCTCAGTTTATCCACGGTCTAAAGTTGGCTAATATTTCTCTAAACAGGAAAGTACTTGCCCAGATGGCCGTTGAGGATAAACCGGCTTTTGAGAAGCTGGTCAAACAGGTAAAAGCCATCGCCTGATGGACCTTCTTTTTGGGACAGACGGGATTCGGGGGCATGCAGATACTAAACTGCCCGATGAGGTTGTCTATCGGATAGGAAAAGCTTTCGGGCACACGCTGCACCGTCGTTTTTCGAACATGTCTGTCCTGAGCGTAGGCATTGGTAAAGATACCCGACTATCTGGTGAACGGATAGAGCAGGCGATGATTCGTGGATTGGTAGACGCCGGCATCCATGTGACCCGCTTAGGTATCGTCCCCTCACCTGCTGTTTCCCGCTTGGTGGTTCATTTCAATATGGTTGCCGGAGTGGTCATTTCCGCTTCTCACAATCCGATTCATGATAATGGTATTAAGTGTTTCGATCAAGCAGGATATAAACTTTCCTCCGAGTGGGAGAGCGAGATGGAGGAGCTGCTTCGTTCCACGGATTCGCAGTGGGCTGAAGAGAGAGCGACCGGAACTGTACAATCTCTCGAAGAAGAAGCACCGGAGCTGTATGCGTCTCTGGTGGCTTCTCTGTATCCGGCGGATATGCTCAGAGGATACACGGTAGCGACCGATCTGGCTCATGGTGCGACCTGGTTCACCACTCCCCGGATTTTGCGACTGCTAGGTGCCAATGTAGTTGAGATCAACCAAACACCTGATGGGAATAAAATCAATGTTGGCTGTGGTGCGACCCACCCGGATTTCTTTACCAACTGGACGAAAGAGCACAAGGTATCCTATCATTTTGGTCTCACCCATGACGGAGACGGAGACCGCGTTATGATGTTTACCGACCAAGGGACGTTGATTGACGGCGACATGTTGATCTCGTTCTGTGCGCTGCACCGCCATAGCAAAGGGATTCTGCCAGGTAATGGGGTCGTCGGCACTACGATGACGAACACCGGTATCGAGCATTTTTTATCCGGGTATGGCATTCGTCTATACCGTTCGGATGTCGGAGATAAATATGTCTTGCGGGATTGCTTGCGTTTCGGATTTACTCTCGGTGGAGAGCAGTCCGGGCACGTGCTGTTTTTAGACAAGGTGCGTAGCGGGGATGGGATCATCACCGCATTAGAATTTATGCAAACGTATATTGAGAGTCAGGGAAGATGGATGCAGGACCTGAATAGGATTGAATTCTTTTCTCACAAACTGACGAATATACAGGTAGGAGACAAATTGGCCGTCACCAATTCTGCCTGGTTAAAGACAGAGGTAGCCAAGATTGAAGAGCAGTTTCCTCTCGCGAGAATCAACATTCGACCTTCCGGTACGGAACCACTCGTCCGGTTGTTGGTGGAAGCCCGGGAAAAAGATGTCGTTCAGGCTCTCACTGACAAGATCAGTGCCCTTATTCACTCTGCTTCCTGACAGAATCAGGGTATAATATCGTATGGCATTTGTACATTTACATAACCATTCGGAATATAGCATTCTGGATGGAATGAACAAGATTACGGATCTGGTCAGCCGTGCGCGTGCTTTGCAGATGGACGCGGTGGCTTTGACCGATCATGGGTTTATGTATGGCGCTATTCCGTTTTATAGAGCATGTTTTCCGGAAAACGAAAAAGAAAACTCCGGTAAAGAGCTGCTACGTCCTATCAAACCGATTATCGGTTGCGAGATCTATACCACCCCGTATTCCCGCTTTAAAAAAGAGGGAAAAGAAGACGCGATCAATTATCATTTAATCTTGCTGGCAAAATCCTGGAAAGGTTACCAGAATCTGTGTAAGCTTGTTTCCAAAGCAAGAATCGAAGGATTTTATTATAAGCCGCGAGCAGATTTTGAGCTGCTTGAGGAGTACCACGAAGATATCATCGCTCTCTCCGCATGTATCAAGGGACAAGTGCCGTATCTGATCAACGAGGACCGCACCGACGAAGCGTTAAAAATCGCCAAGCACTTTAAGGACATTTTTGGTTCGGACTACTATTTTGAGATTCAAAATCACTTTCTTCCGGAAGAGAAGAAGGTGATGCCTATTCTGCGCGACATGGGCAAGCAACTTGGCATTTCCTTGGTTGCTACTCAGGATGCACACTATCCCGAGAGAAAGGATGCATTTGCACACGATATTCTGTTATGCGTCCAGACACTCGCCGATCATGACGATCCCAATCGTTTGCGGTTCAGCTCGGATGACTATTACCTGAAATCCGAAGAAGAGATGACCGCTCTGTTCTCTGAATTTCCGGATGCCCTTCATAACACCAACGAAATTGCCGATCGCTGCAATATTACAATCGAGTTCGACAAACCGCACCTCCCTAAGTTTCAAAAACCTGGTGTCGAGACAGTCGAAGAGCGTACCCAGTATTTGCGGGCTTTGTGCGATCAAAATCTCCCTCGCTGTTATGGCGACCATCCGAGCCAAGAAGTCACGGATCGGTTGCAATACGAGCTAAAAATCGTCGAAGAGATGCAATTTGTAGATTATTTTTTGGTTGTGCAGGACTTTATCAATTATGCCAAAAGAAACAAAATCGCAGTAGGTCCCGGTCGTGGATCTGCTGCCGGTAGCGTAGTCAGCTACCTGTTGAATATTACCAGTATCGATCCTTTGCAGTACCACCTATTCTTTGAGCGTTTTCTGAACCCGGAACGTATCAACATGCCCGATATCGACATCGATTTTGAGGATGTGCGCAGAGGAGAGGTGATTACCTATGTTCGGGAGAAATACGGACAAGAAAAGGTAGCACAGGTCGCCACCTTTGGAAAGATGGAATCGAGAGCTTCCATACGCGATACCGCACGTGCCTTTAAATTCACTCCAACCGAGATCAACATTATCTCGAAAACCATTCCCTTCGGTTCCTCTCTCGAGGAAGCCTACCGTATCTCACCGGATTTTAAGGCTTTCGTCGACAAAAACGACCGAAACCGCCAAGTGTACGATACCGCTCTCCAGCTCGAAGGTATCACCCGGAATTTCTCCGTACATGCCGCTGGGGTTGTGATCGGCGACGAACCTCTTTGGAATTATGTGCCTCTCACGATGGACAAAACAGAAGAATCCTATGTGACTCAATACGATAAGGACATTATTGAGAAGATGGGACTGCTAAAAATTGACTTTCTCGGGCTGCGTAATCTCTCGATCATTAATGACTGTATTCGTCTTGTCGAAACGGAGAAGCACGAACCGATCGATCTCGAAAAGATTCCGATGGACGATCCGAAAGTGTTCTCTCTGTATCAGAAAGCCGACACAGCCGGCATGTTTCAGGTGGAGAGCCGCGGGATGCGTCAGATCATGAAAGAGCTGCAACCCAACACCCTGGAAGACATCATAGCTTTGATTGCGCTGTATCGACCCGGACCGATGGTTCTGATTAAGGATTTTATCAAGAACAAGCAGAATCCGGAGGCGATCCACTACGACCTGCCCGAATTAAAGCCGATTCTTGAAAATACCTATGGCATATGTGTTTACCAGGAACAGGTCATGCAAATCGCCCGAACAATGGCGGGATTTTCGCTTGGTCAAGCCGACATTCTGCGAAAAGCGATGGGAAAAAAGAAGAAAGAGCTTATGGACCAGCAGCGGAAAACATTTGTCGACAAATCGGTGGAACGCGGGTATTCTATAGAGATCGCCGAGAAAATATTCGATTACCTGCAAGCGTTTGCCGGCTATGGATTCAACCGTGCTCATGCGGCTGCATACGGCGTCATCTCGTACCAGACCGCCTATTTGAAAGCCCACTACCCGATGCCCTATATGGCGTCTCTGCTGAATAGTGTGAAAGACGACGAAAAAAAACTGATAGAGTACATCCAAGCTTGCCGTGAAAGCGGCATTGAGATACTCCCCCCCTCCATCAACAAAAGCGAGTTGAATTTCTCGATGGAAGAGAATGGGATTCGGTTCGGACTTCTTGCGATCAAGAGCGTTGGTAAGATCGCTCTGGATGAGATTCTGCTTGAACGCCAATCCCATGGACCTTACCTCTCGTTCGCTCAGTTTCTGAAACGGGCCAAAGGTACAAAAGTCAACAAGAAAGTCATCGAGAATCTCGTGAAAGCCGGCGCATTTGATACGCTGGACTCCGATCGTAAATCGCTTCTGAATGAGATCAGCCAGACACCTGTTCCGGAAACAAGCTTGTTTGACACGTTTGATCCTGCCCCTCAGTCTGTTGTCCCCGAGAACAGGACGACGCTGGAAGATAAAATGGCTTATGAGAAGGAAGCGTATGGTTTCTACTTGACCTGCCATCCGTTCACTTCGTACAAACAAGCTTTCTTTGACCTGGCTTGTACGCCGATTGAAGAGCTGGAAGCTGTCACCGATACGGAGAACAAAATTCTATTCGGTCGGATCGAGGACATCCGACTTTTAAAAAAGCGGAATGGTAATGCTCCTCAAGACGAGGAGTCCCAAACATGGTTAGTCACGATTGGCGACTTGACCGGATCCGTCGAATTATTTGCACGGGGAAAAGTATTCCAGGACATACTTCAGATCAAAGATGAACCAGGCGCACTGGTCGCTGAGATTCGGATTCGTTCCGATGCAGAAAGACAGTTCGCATCCTTGCTTGAGATCAAGCGTTTTATCCCTCAAGAAGAAATGCAGCGTGAACTGCAGAAAACTGCAACAATCAGCCTTCGGATTAACCTAGACAAACATGATGCCAAAACAGTAGAAAATATTGTGGCTATGCTAAAGAAATATCCCGGAGAGTGTCCGATCGACTTGAAGTTGATCAAGTCCAATCACTTGATCCACACCAATGGTCGAAACTGTTTTTCAATAAACCGCAATCCCTCCTTGCTGCAGCACCTCGAAAAGATTCTCGGACAGGAGAATGTGTGGTACCGCAAATGCTAAGGTTACTCCGTTCGATTCGGTTTCAGGTTTTCTTTTTTACAGTATTGTTGGTTGTGGTTGGGAACTTAACACTCGGATGGTTTTTAACGGAGACTATGACTACCCACTTGATCCAGGAAAAAC
>Ga0302252_1000861_pt1 | contig 21181 bp, 16 predicted proteins | sample AAG_RA_Leu_MG_FD_193511 | JGI IMG/M metagenome (GOLD analysis project Ga0302252, IMG submission 193511) | Enriched activated sludge microbial communities from anaerobic digester in WTTP, New Holstein, Wisconsin, United States - AAG_RA_Leu | ecosystem: Engineered > Bioreactor > Anaerobic >...
GCTACGCAATAACAAAGGGACCTCGATTCACGAGCGGATCATGACAGCACTGGCAACATGGGGACAGAGAGGACTGGATAGTCTCCAAATGCTAACGGCAAGACTCGCCAGCTAAACACGTACAAAATCACATCCCCAAAGTAGGCATAGCCGTTGAAGGTACATTCATGAAAGTCTGCAGTACCGTTGAAGACCGCATCCTCGAAGTAGGAATTGCCGTTGAAGACTGAATTCTTAAAGCAGGCATCGCCACTAAAGATTGAGCTTCCAAAGTTTGCCGTAACGTTTAATTTCGAAAGTCCTATGCCCAAAAAAAGCCAAATCCCAGAAGTAAGAATCACCAATATCTCTGCCCCAGAACTTGGCATTGCCGCTGAAAGCAGAGTCTTGGAAGTAAGCATCACCTTTGAATTCCGAATGCTGGAAGTTGGCGGAACCATTAAATTCCGAATGCTGAAAGTTGGCAGAGCCATTGAAGGTAGTATAGCTGAAATTAACAGAATTTTGAAAATTAGTGCGATTGAAGTGGACGGGTCCTGAAATTATCAGTGCACTGAGATTTAAATCACCTGCAATAGTGCAGTTATCGAACTCTGCTGGCTCTCCTGCCTTAACTTTTGTCTCAACCTCACTGGCTGAAACGATCCGATCATCTGGCATACCTACTGCTAATCCGATTATAAAAATTGGAATTATCAGGATTGATCCAAAAATTTTGATCAAGAGTCTACATCCTCTAGAAGATATAGATGCTCTAACTATAATAATTTTATCAAGGATTATATGAAACAGAAAAGAGAATTGAAAAAAGGAGAATCACAGCAGCCTATCCCGCCCCGCCCACCGTGGCCTCTCCCACCAGCAGGTGCGGCGATCCGTCGCTCACGGGAACCAGCTGCCCCGCCTTGCCGCAGCGGCCGGAGTTGAATTTGAGATCATTGCCCACTGCTTTGACATGCATCAAGGTCTCCAGGATTTTTCCGGAGAGGGAGACATCTCTTAGCAAGCCAGCCTTTTCGCCATCTTTCACCAGGTAGCCCCTCTTGGCATTGAACTGGAATACGCCTTCGCCTGTGCTCACCTGGCCGCCCCGGCTGCCTGCCAGATAGACTCCGTCTCCCAATTCTTCCAGGATCTCCTCCAGGCGCCAGTCGCCATTGGCGATGTAGGTGTTGCTCATCCTGACCACGGGCCGGTCCAGGCCTTCGGAGCGGGCATTTCTGGGCGTGCCGCCTAATCTTGCCGCCGTCTCCCTGGAGTTGAGATAGGAGAGCAGAATGCCCTTTTCCACCAGCACCGTCTCCTGGGAGAGGCTGCCTTCATCATCAAACGGATAGTAGCCGTTTTGCATCAAGGAGGGATCGTCCTTGACCGTCACCAGCTCCGAGCCGATTTGCTCTCCGAGTTTGCCCTCCAGGCAGGAGTCGCCCTCCAGGACGATATCCCCCTCCGTGGCATGGCCCACCGCCTCATGCACAAAGACCCCAGCCAGCTCCTGATCCAGAACCACAGGGTAAGTCCCCCCCTTGGGCACGGCAGCATCAAGCAGGGCCACGGCTGTCTGTCCTACACTCCTGGCTAGAGCAACTGGATCATGCCTCTCCAAGACCTCCAGGCCGCCCACACCGGAGCGGCCCTCCCCGTCGGTCTGGTAGATGCCGTTCCTCTGAGCCACGGCGGTGATGTAAAAGCCCATGCGGGTCATCTTCGACTCCAGGTCTAGGCCCTCGGAGTTCTGATAAGAGAGAGCCAGATCGGACTCCATATAAACCGCCTGGGTGGAGGAGACGCCTGCGACTTTTGCCGCGTTTTCAATCTCCCGCAAAAGAGCCACCTTCTCTTCTAGTGAGAGGTCCCTGGGGTCCTTTTTTGCCGGCAGGGCCAGACTCTTTCCCGGCATGGCTACAGCCAGGCGAAAATCCTCCTGCCGATCGATCTTTCTGGCCATATTCCGGGCTGACTCGATCTCCGGCCCCAGATCATCCACAGCATCCGTGGTCACAAATCCCCAGGCCCCGCCGGAAAGAGCCCTCACTGCCGCACCCTGAAAGGGAGCCTGGGAGATCTCCTCCAGCTTGCCGTTGTCAAGAACTATCCTGGTCCTGCTGCCCCGCAGGACCCGGATATCATAAAATTCCGCCGCTGCCATTGCTTTCAAATGCTCCGGCTGGGGGAGGGAATGCTCTCCGGCAAGCTGATCCCAATCTTCTTTTCCGCAGCAAACCACTTCAGCTTCTCTATGAGCCGGTTTCTCTGCCCGCCCATCATGGCATACTCAAAGACCTCACTGATGTTGGATACGGGGATAATCTCGATTTTATTCTTGAATGCCTCGTCTATCAGGACATCGCCCATGTTGGACTGGGGTATGAGCACAGTCTTGATCCCCGCCTGGGCTGCAGCCTCGATCTTCTGGGTCACGCCTCCCACGGGCATGACGTCTCCCCTCACCGATAGCGAGCCGGTCATGGCCACAGTCTGCTTTACCGGCACACCTTCCATAGCCGAAATTACAGCAGTGGCAATGGAGATGGAGGCGCTGTCTCCTTCCACGCCCTCATATGTGCCTATGAACTGGATATGCACATCCTTTTTGGTGATGTCCTCGCCCAGGAATTTCTTGATCAGCACGGAGACATTGGTCACCGCCTCCCGGGCGATCTCCTGCAGCTTGCCCGTGGCAATGATCTTGCCCTCCTCCTTGGACTGGGCCGGGGTAATCTCGGCCATTATGGGCAGCACTATTCCCGAGTCGCCCATAACCGCCAGGCCGTTTACCCTTCCCACTTCATCTCCCGAGGAGTGGAACATGCTGTAGTCCTTGCGCCGCTCCATATATCTGTCAGCCAGCTGCTGCTCCACGGATCGGGCCATCTTCTTGGCCTGTATCACATGATCCGTCTCGGTCAGGCTGGCGCCATTGGATCTGGCTATGTCTCCCGCCACCCGGATCAGTCCGCCCAGGTCCCGCAGCATAAGAGTGAGATGACCCTTCCTGCCGGATCGCCTCTTGGCCTCTCGCATGACCTCGGCCACGGCATCGCGGGTAAAATGAGGTATCTTGCCGTCCCGGACGATCTCCTGGGCCACAAAGCGGATGAGCTTGTTTCTGTTCTCCAGGGTGTCGTCTATGCTGTCTCTCATATAGACCTCATAGCCGTAGCCCTTGATGCGGGATCGCAGGGCCGGATGCATTCCCTGTACCGCATCCAGGTTGCCGGCAGCAATCATAATGAAATTGCAGGGCACGGGCTCGGTTCTGACCAGAGCCCCGGAGCTCCTCTCGCTCTGGCCGGTAATGGGGTACTCCCCCTCCTGCAGAGCGGTGAGCAGGCTCTGCTGCGACTCCGGTCTCAGGGTGTTGACCTCGTCTATGAATAAAACGCCCCGGTGGGCCTTGTGAATGGAGCCGCACTCCACCCGCTCGTGGGACGGCGTCTCCAGCCCTCCCGACTGGAAGGGATCATGGCGGACGTCGCCCAGGAGAGCCCCGGCATGAGCACCGGTGGCATCAACATAGGGTGCCTTCTTCTTGTTGTTGTTGTCCACAAGGAGCTTGGGGACCATGGCATCCTCTTTAGGGAGCATATAGCGCAGCGATAGGAAGATTAGCGCCGCGGCTATGACCCCGAAGAGAAGCTGGCCGGTATAATAGGAATAGACTATCAAGGCCATGACAATGAGCATGAGGAACATATTACGGGTCTGAACCTTCTTTCTGGCCTCCATCTTCTGAGCCTCGACTATCTGCTTGCCCCGCCCGGCAGGAACCACCCTGATGCGTGGGGTGTTGTTGTCCTCTGGATTGGCATAAACCAGCACATCCTGCAGCTCCTCCACAGGAAGAAGCTCGCTCATGGCCTTGCCCAGCATTGACTTGCCCGTCCCGGGAGAGCCTATGAGCATGACATGCCGTCTCTGACTTGCTGCCTTCTTAATTACCTCTACAGCTTCGTCTTGGCCGATAACCTGATCTATGAGGCTCTCAGGCACGGTTATGCTGCTGGTATCCTTGAAATCGATATCTCCCAGCAGCTCGGTTGGCTCATCATCAGAGGTCAATTTTTCTGCCCTCATATCTCCTTTAAATCCTTCTTGACTATATATCTGGTGCTTTGCATCCATGCTTCTCTGGTCCTCTGGGTGCCATCTTTCTAGGCTTTGAACTCGCAGATCATCTTCTGATACTCTTCCATTATCTCTTTGGATAGATGGGGCCGAACCAGCTCAAGAGCCTCCTGGAAGTGCTCACGGGTGACGGCTATCCGGTCCAAGATCAATTCCTCTCTTCTCATATCCGGCACGATCTGCTCTCTTAAAGCCAGCATTCCCGCCTCGTGGCAGACCATCTCCAGGTCGGCACCGGAAAAGCCCTCGGTCAGTTCAGCCAGCCACTGTGGCGAGACAGCAGAGCAGGCCATCTGGGAGAGGAAGATCTCCAGAATCCTCGTCCTTGCTTTGATGTCAGGCATGGGGATATAAATCAAACGATCGAATCTCCCCGGCCGGAGCATGGAGCTGTCCAGCAGGTCCGGCCTGTTGGTGGCTGCCACCACCACCACATCTTTGAGCTGGACCAGGCCGTCCATCTCAGTCAGAAACTGGCTGACAACCCTCTCCGTAGCATGGGAATCCGATCCGCTTCCCCGACAGGGCAGAAGCGAGTCTATTTCATCAAAGAAGATAAGCGCCGGTGCTGCCTGGCGGGCCTTTCTGAATATCTCTCTCACCGCCCGCTCCGACTCGCCCACCCATTTGCTCAGCAGCTCCGGTCCCTTAACGCTGATGAAGTTGATATGGCTTTCAGTGGCCAGTGCTCGGACAAGCAGGGTCTTGCCCGTTCCTGGCAGGCCATAGAGCAGTATGCCCCGCGGGGGCCGGACCCCCACCGCAGAGAAGGCCTCCGGATATCTCAGCGGCCAGTCCACTGCCTCGATCAGGGCCTGCTTGGCGCTCTCCAGGCCGCCCACCTCATCCCAGTGCACCTCGGCCACCTCCACAAAGACCTCTCTCATGGCCGAGGGCTCGATCTTTTTCATCGCCTGCAGGAAATCCTCTTTAGTCACCCGCAGCCCCTCCACAACCTCCTCCGGAATCTCCTCTTTTACATCCAGGTCCGGCAGAGCCCTCTCCAGGGTGCGCATGGCCGCCTCCTTACAGAGGGCGTAGAGGTCAGCTCCCACAAAGCCGTGCGTGGCATCTGCCACCTCCATAAGGTCTAAAGACTCGTCCAGGGGCATGCCCCTAGTATGGACATAGAGTATCTCCAGCCGGCCGTTTTTATTGGGAATGCCTATTTCTATCTCCCGGTCGAAGCGTCCCCCCCGCCGCAATGCCGGGTCCAGGGCATTGGGCCGATTGGTGGCGGCGATGACTATAACCTCGCCCCTTGAGGACAGCCCGTCCATGAGGGAGAGAAGCTGGGCTACCACCCTTCTCTCCAGATCTCCGGAGACCTCCTCCCTCTTGGGGGCGATGGAGTCTATCTCATCTATGAATACGATGGAGGGAGCGGTCTTGGCCGCCTCGTCGAAGATCTGGCGCAGCCTCTGCTCGCTCTCGCCGTAAAATTTCGAGACTATCTCCGGGCCGGATATGGATATGAAGTTGGCATCGGTCTCCCCGGCTACCGCCCGGGCGATAAGTGTCTTTCCCGTGCCCGGTGGGCCGTGAAGCAGTACGCCGCGAGGGGGATTGATGCCCAGCCGGGAGAAGAGCTCTGGATGGCGCAGAGGGACCTCGATCATCTCCCTGATCTCTCTGATCTCCCTGGCCAGACCGCCTATATCCTCATAGGAGATATCCCGCACATGCAGCGCCAGCTCTTCAAGAGTCTCACGAGTGATGCTGATTATGGTCTCCGGCGTGACCAGAACGGCGCCGGCGGGCATGGTGCTGACCACGGCAAGGTTAAGGCTGCTGCTGATCATCTCCACCCGGAGCATCTCTCCTTTGACCACTGCTCTGCCCTGCAGCATGCGCAAAAGATAGGCCGGCCCGCCCATGAGCCGGATGGGGCGGGTGGGGGCGACTACGATCTTTCTAGCCGGCCTGGCCTGGGCCAGGGAGACGGCCACCTTGCTGTCTATTCCCACTCCCAGATTGGCCCGGGTATTGCCGTCGATTCGGATCAGATCCTCCGCATCCTCCGGGTTGCCCGGCCAGGCTATGGCATAGAGCTTTTCCTTGCCCTGGATCTCCACAACGCCTCCGTTCTCCAGGGAGAGGGAGACCATTGCTGCCGCTCCAATTCTGGCCACGCCCTTTCCTGCATCCTTGTGATAAGCCTCAGCAACCCGCAACTGAACAGAAAAACCGACTTTCTGCGCCTCATCGACCAACTCTTGGCTTGTCATCTTTTGCCTCTTTATTTTGATCTGTCAGATGATAGGGGCAGCATCTATCTGATGCTCCATTTCTGGTCTGCGATATGAACTGCACCTCGATCCTTGAGCTGCCTCAGCCGGTCTGCCACCACAGCCTCTGCCATCTCCAGCTTCTCCGCCAGCCGGGAGGAGTTGTCATCTCCACATAATAGGGCAGAGAGGATCTCCGCCTCCAGCTCGTCTTGCGCATAGCTATGGGCTGCCTGGCAGGCCATCCTCTTGATCTCCATCTCTCGGCCCTCTATCTGCTCCAGAAGGCGGCGCAGCTCCTGCCTCTTCAGCTCCAGTCTGGACAGCTCATCTTTCAGGTTTTTCAGATCCTGGGCCGGATCCTGATCATCTGCTCCCGGAGCATCCTCCGAAAGATAGGCCCGGACGCCGTAGGAATGGGGCGATAGAGCCACCTCCAGAACCGTCCTTCTTTTTATTCGGAAGTACTTTCGCCTTCCCTGCTCCTGGTAGCACTCCACCAGGCCGGCCCGCTCCAGCATCACCAGATGATCAATGATCGCCTTGGGTCCCACATCCAGCCTCTTGGCCATCTCATTGAAGTAAAATGGGCGAAAGGACAACAGCTGAAGGATGCGCCTTCGGTTCTCATTTCCCAGGATATCTAGAAGCTCAACCGGATCCAATATCATCACTCGATCATCACTTTAACGAACTTAAGGTTACTAACAATAAGTTAGATAAACCTTGCGGTGCGCTCCTCCTCAGCGAATGCTCAATACCAGCCAGAAGAAGGATGTTCCCGCCGCTATAAGCAGCAGGTCCACCAGCTTCTTGTGCCCCACCCTCCACCGGGCCAGGGTGAAGCGAGTGCTGATCAGCACATGGACCAGGAAAAGGATCACCAGCAGCAGGTCCGGCTCGGTATGAAGCCGTCTCGCCATATGCAGGGGAAGCAGGGTCATATTCCACCAGGCGTAGCCGGAGATGATGAATATGATCATGAGAATCAGGAGCAACCAGGCGGATATGCGGTTGACCTTGACCAGAATTCTGCCGACATTCAAGCTATTCACCTTGTCGCTCCATCGGGGCTAGGAATTTATCAATTCTTCTGCAAACCTGCGGACCGCAACCTAAATCCCACCGGCCTTCTCAATGGAGCGGGATAGAACAATGCTCGGAAAAGTCATATCCGGCCTGGGTCAGGGTGGCCATTTCCTCTCCCGGGAGGGCTATCGCCAGCAGTTTCTGAATCGCCTGGGCTATGTCCCCTTCCCCGGCACCCTCAATGTGCTCCTGGATGAGCCCTTCCCTGCCTCGGCTCCCGCCATTTTCATCCAGGGATTCTCTGAGAGAGAGAGCTGCTTTGGCAGCTGCAGATGCTATCGCATCCGGATCAACGGCATAGAAGCCGCTGCGGTCCGTCCTGAGAAAAGCAGCCATCCCCCGGAGCTGATAGAGGTGATAGCGCCTTTGAACCTGCGCCTGGCACTGCATCTCAAAGACGGCGACAGCGTCGAGGTGGCATTATTCTAGCTCCGGCAAATGGTTCAGGGTCCTACAGCTATGCAAAGCGCTGATGATAAGCGCTGGTAATATATCTTAATCATCACCACTCCTCAATTCAATGATCCGCCTGATTGACCCAATGCCTCTGCTGCGAATTACATTGTCTCTGTTCATATCCTTCTTGCTGCTGATCGTAGCTACAGCGGCAGCGCCTCAAGAAGATTTGGGCTCAATTCTGGAGCAAGGCTACTCTGCTCTGGAAAACGGCAGTTTTCGCGAGGCGGTGAGCAGCTTTGACCGGGCACTGAAGATCGATGGCGGCAACGCCTCCGCCTGGGGGGGCAAGGGCATGGCCCTCTCCCGGCTGGGCCGCTACAAGATGGCAGAGATGTGCCTTGGCTTCGCTCTCAAAGAGGAGGAGGCCAATCCCGATTACTGGCTGGAGGATGGCAAAATCAAAGAGCGGGAAGGCAGATGGATCGAGGCCAAGGAGAGCTATGAAAGGGTCCTCACCCTCGATGAAAGCCTGGCTCAAGCCTGGCTGGGGATGGGCAATGCCTCTTTGGCTCTCGAGAATTATACCGATGCCAGGCGGCTGTACGAAAATGCCCAGAGCCAGGGCCTGGTCCGGGCCGGTAAGAATGGTCTGATCAATGCGCTTTTAGCCCAGGGCCAGCGCTCTCTTGATAGGGGCAGCTTTGCTGAGGCCTATAACATCAGCATCCAGGCTCTGGCCATCGATTCCCGGGATGTCCGGTTTATGGAGATGAGATGCTCCGCTCTGGCAGGCAGAGGTGAGATGGAACAGGCCCTATCCTGCTACGATCAGATGATCTCCTCCGGCCAGTCTTCCGCTCCGGTGAGAGAGACCAAGTCCATTCTGCTTACCGAATTGGGCGGCAGAGAGCTTGCGGCCGGAAACGTCAGCCAGTCACTGCAGCTGCTTCAGGAGGCCCAGAAGCTCGACCCTCAGAACCAGGATGCATCCCGAATTCGCACTGAGGCTCTGATCCAGGAGGCTGACCTGCTTTTTAAGGAGGGACGTTATGCCCTGGCGGCAGAAAGCTATGAGGCTGCTTTATCCCTCTCTTCTCAGGAGCCCTTGGCACTGGAGGGAAGGCGAAAGGCTCTGGAAGCCCTCTCCCCCAGATTGAAGAGCAATGACTCTGCGGTTCTCGCTGGAAAAGAAGAATCAGAGAGGCCTTCCAGCCAGAAAGAGGCTCGAAAACGCCCTGATTCTCTCCTCCATCTCCAGCAGGCAAGAAAATACCTGGAGAGCGGCTCGCTCTCTTCTGCCCTGCAGAGCATAAATTCATCGCTGGAGATAGAGCCGTCAAGGGAAGATGCCTGGCTGCTCAAGGCAGAGATCCTCCACTCCCTGGGAAATGATTCCCAGTCGCTTGCAGCCGTTGACCGGGCTCTAGAGATAAATCAGTCCCGCCTGGAGGCTCAGGCTCTAAAAGGGCGCATTCTACTGGGGATGGGCAGATACAAGATGGCCGGACTGTTCCTGGACTCTGCCCTGAATCAGGCTCCTGAGGATATCTCCCTGTGGATGGACAAGTCTCTGGCACAAGAGGAGTATGGCAACTACCAGGGAGCCCTGAAGAGCTACGATGCGGCACTCTTGGTGGATAAAAACAACACCAAGGTGCTTCTGGCTAGGGGAGAACTGCTCCTCAGGATGAAAGAGTACCAGAAGGCGATGCAGAGCTTCTCTTTTCTTCTGGAGAGAGAAAAGAATGATGCAGCTGCCTGGAGGGGCAAGGGTATGGTCCATTTGGCCATGGAAGAGTATCCTCTTGCCCTGGAGAGCTTCGATGAGGCGCTGATTCATAGTCCATCTGATGCGCAGGCTCTTTTAGGAAGGGCCAATGCCCTTTATGCCCAGGGCAGCTACAGCAGCTCCTGTCTCTCTTATGCCAGGGTCCTGGAGATAAAGCCGGATTGTCTGCAGGCATGGCTGGGCCGGGGCGGCTGCGCTCTTATGCTGCAGGACCTTCCTTCCGCTTTAATGAGCTATGAGTCTGCCCTGTCCTTGGATCCAAAAAACGTGACTGCACTGGTGGGCAGAGCGGATATCCTTCTGCAGATGAATCGAACCGAAGAGGCTCTGGCCGGCTACGATCTGGCCCTGACAGAGGATCCTTTGAGCTCCGCTGCCCTAGCGGGAAAAGGGGACGCCCTGGCGGCGAAAAATAATGCTTCTGCTGCCATACCGGCCTACGAAAAGGCTCTCCAGGCAGAGCCGGAAAATATGCGAGCCCTTATGGGAGCATCTTATGCCTACCTGGAAAGCGGGCGGGCAGAAGAGGCCCGTCCTCTTCTTAACCGGGCTCTGGCTATAGATCCTCAAAGCAGCAGAGCATGGCTGGCCCAGGGCGATGTGAGTTATGCAACTGAAGACTGCAATGCATCTCTACAGCAATATAACCGGGCTCTGGAACTGGAGCCAAACAGCTCTCTGGCCTGGACCGGCCGGGGCGATGCGCTTTATTGCGGAGGCGATCTGAATCAATCCCAGGTCAGCTACAGCCGGGCTCTTACTCTACAGCCGAACAGCAGCAAGCCCCTTCTGGGTCTTGCAGACATATATTACTCCGAGGGAGACTACAGGCAATCCCTGCGCTACTACAGGCAGGTTGCGGCATCAGATCCCGGGAGCATCCGAAGCTATAACGGACAGGGCAATGCACTGTGTGCCATGCAGGAGTATGATCTCTCCCTGCCCCTGTTCGACCGGGCCCTGGAGATGGATCCAAATAACGGCGAGGCCCTTATGGGAAAGGGCCTGGCCCTTTCAGCACAAAAGAACCTCTCTGCGGCCATGGAATGCTTCCAGAGGCTGATTGCCATAGATCCCCGGAGCTATGCCGCCCACTCCAATTTGGGAAGCCTTCTGGCGGCCATGGGCAGATACGATGAAGCAGCTCAAAGCCTGGAAAAAGCCTGCCGGATCGATCCCGCAGTGGCCGACATCTGGCATAATCTTGCTGCGATTTACTATGTATCTGGCCGCTACAGCCAGTCGGCCCAGGCCTTTAAAAAGGCTGCCGATCTCGATCAAGAGGATGCCTCAGCCTGGATCGGCCTCGGGATGGCCCAGAACCGAAGTGGTGAGCCCGATCAAGCCCTGCAGAGCTTTGAGAGAGCAATTTCAATCGATGCCCGAAATAAGGATGCCCATTACAATCGAGGGCTCGCCTTGGCCGCCCAAGGCCGCTTTAAACAAGCTCTGGAGGCCTTTGAGAGGGTGCGGGAGCTGGATCCAGAGGACACTCTTGCCGGATATGCTGCCAATATAACCCTGTCCAGAATTAAAGATGCCTGAATTTCCGAAATAAATGGGAAGATTCTCATCCGCTTCGCTGATCCATTTTGATATATTGCCAATTTCGAGCCTCAGTGTGAGAAACTCCTCATAAGCCAGGGGTGGGGCTCATGTCCAATGGACAAATTTTATTATGTTTTGCCAAATCTTGCTTGATATATAATTCCACTTAAATAGGCTCTTAAGAAGTCTTTTCTTGCCTGGGAAGCTGGAACTCAAATTCACCTTCCCTTGGAGTATGTTCCCATTCAACATTCTTCCTTCCAAGGGTGTCTGAAATGGCAAGCATCACAGGGACAAACCACAACATGCTGTAGAATAGGGCGGTTATAGGATTCACGCGGGCGTAGAACAATAATTCTTCTCTTTTGCTGTTGAATGCATATACTTTCTTCGTTGAATTGACAAGATAAAATGATCCATACACCCAATGCAACAGATTAAAGACGGTAATAGCTGCCATAATGATACCCAGATTTTGGGCATTCCCAGTAATTGTCTGCACCAATTGGTATATTCCCGCCGGCACACCTATTACGCTGATAATGGACATCAATTGGGAGTTAAGCGAGTAAGTCCAGAAGTTCAATCTATTTTTCAGGGTCATAAATTTAGTGCTTCCAGATAGATATTCGCTGGATATAGCCTTTTGGTGTCCCCTGGCCCATCTCCTTCTCTGTTTAAACCAGGAGCTGACCGACTCCACTCCCAGTTCGGAAGTATAAATGTCAAGTAATGCTAATTTTTTCCCCAAGGACCATGCTTTAAATCCAAAGTCAACGTCCTCTGATGTGGTAAATGGACTCCATCCCCCAATATCCTCCGGCAAGTTGGATTTAAAAAAGTAGGCAGGACCCAACACCTGAAATGGCACATCGGGATGTGATGTATGCGGATATATCATATTGGACCAGATCACAGGTTCCGATGCCTCCAGAGCTGTCAAAAGGCTCTTGGATCCATTGCGATATTTTATCTTTCCTTGTATTATATCATAACCATCCTCTAAGCCGGCTATGGCGTGCTTAAATAGAGATGGATCAACGATATCTTCGGCATCAAATACAGAAATTGCTTCTGCATCTCTCACATCGCTCAGATCCGAATAGTAAGCATATAAAAGAGCCCTACCTTTTCCGAAAGGAAGATCAAAACCGGCATTCTTATTCCATTTTTTGATTACATCTGGCCAGTCTCTCTCACCATTTGGCGGCACGACTATGGCATGTACATTATCGAATTCCCTGCAGAGATCCTTAGCGTTATTGATAGTTGATTCATCATCTTGCTCCACTATTAAATATATATTTACTTTATCCTTAGGATAATCTGTATCTAATAAACTCAATATATTATTTTTAATTATATTAATTGGCTCATGATATAAGCAGATTAGTGCTGCTATTGATAAATAGGTATCTGGTTCTCTCTTTTTGATAAAGGAGGGTTTCTTGATGAGCAAAGCGTCATAGCTTATATTCGCTATGGCATACAAAATTTGCGAGATATAAAATAAATCCATTTTAATATCTTCCCTTCATTTTTCTTCAATAATGGTCTGGGGATCAATCAGATATTTGCTGGCTCCTCGCATAGGTGCAATTAGGACATTTCTATGGTATATAAATTCATCCCTGCTTGCCTGCATGTGAAAGATCTTTTTTTCATCATAATCCAGCTGCAATGCATCCAGTTATATTATATAATTGGTTAGAAGACCTGATCAACAACCCATTCCAATGCGTCATGGCCGATATATAATTTGTTCCATCTTTGAGAATACTTGGAGAGAAGAGGCTTTACTCCTTGGAAAGTCGGAAGCTATTTGGCTTTAGTTAGATAATGAGAAAAAAGTTGTTTTAGTAAAGATATTTTAAAATGATAAAAAGTAAATTGAATCAGCTTACATCAGGCGAAAGATATTTTATCCAATCAAATTTTGCGAAAATCGGCTCCTTTTTGCTATAATTGAATTCTCCAGCCAGGCTCCAATTTTGTGCCGCCCAAAGACTCAAGAAAATCTTGCTCTGGTTCGAAGGTAGGCTTCCTTTGTAAGCATTGCCAACTTCAATTATCTCTCCATTTTCATCAAAAACCTCTGATTGGACATATCCTTTTGCATCAAGCCATACCTGGCGCCTGAGCTTGCCGTCTATATACCATTTGATTGCGCTGCAATTCTCCCCTTCGCCTATCCATGAAATATTATAAATGTGATATGACTCAGTCGGATCAAAATCGATCGGAATTACTGATACATGACAAGGTTCAGGTATTCCATAGGGTTCGCTGCAGTTCCCCTGGCTACCCTTAACGTAATAGTTGGTTTGAACTTCCCATGTTCCTGGCTCAACCGCTTTTTTGCCAAATACCTCCACATCTATCTCATCCTGACTTCCGGCTGATCCGCCCAATAAGAACATGCCTGTCACAACGCCCTCACCTTTTCCTGCCAGGATTCTAGAAGAATAGTTTCCATACCGGTGGTGATCGCATATTGTAGAATACTCGCCTGATGCAATATCTCTATTTTGACATTGTGATTTGTTGTTGCGGCATGGATAATCGTCGAGGTTCAATAACAAATTTCCATCCTTGATTCTATTGTGCCATGGATCAGAAGACCATACGTTAAGGTATATTGGATCATGATTCATCCAATTAGACTTGATCCATATGCTGGAATTCTCCTGGTCAAAGCCATAATCATTTAAGCAACAATCACATCTGTCTGCTGCCGGAACAGAGATCTCTGTTATGCTCTCGGTCAGATCTTTATCCGCCAAGCAAGATGGCATTGACCAAAAAATAGTCAGCAAAATCAAAGCCGCCAGAGCTTGGTCAGAGGTTGCATGCGGGCCACTCCTCACATGATTCTTTAATTTCATGGTCTAGAATCAATTTTTAATGATTAAAACTTTTGGGCTCCTGGCGGTTTTGAGCCGGTGAACTTCAATCCTGAGGCCATATCTGGCCTATTGCCAAATTGTCAGGATACTGCCGCTAAATGATCCGGAAAATGGATTGCTTATTAAGCCAAACTCATTAAAAGATTATAGCTATTCCCGCTATTCTACTCTCTCCTTCTTAACCTTGGATTTCGAGATCTTCTCCAGCATCCGGGCTGGCGCTCCTTTGGGCTTGGCCGGTGCACAGGCAATTCAATCCTAAGCGAATAAAAAAATTGCCTATTCATCCTGCAGCCGGCAGAAGCTGCAACTATGATGCCACATGGGCTCGGCAAGGACATAGACCGGCATATCACTCTGATAGCGGCCGGCGGTCATATCAGCCACGAACCGTTGTACCTCCGCCGCCGGCATTCCCAAAGGCCTGATCCTTCCTACCTCCCGGCCGTGGACTCCGTGGTGGCCCTCGGTGCGGTCCACAGTGATGACCGCATATTCGGGATGGTCCTCGCTGTCCCCATCGCCCAGATAAAGCAGATTTCCATAGTAAAATCCGTAGCAGATCGGCCACTTATGATTGATCATGGCCTCGATCAGATCTTCCTCTCGATCCAACTCCTTGAAGGAGAATATGCGGTCGGGATGTATCATCTTCTTCACCTTTGCGGCTTATACCTCTACCCTCTTAGGAAATAAATAGTCTCTCCGGGAATAATCGGCGGAGGGGAGGAAACCGGCAAGTTATTTAAGAGAAAATCTCAATCTCAAGCCATGATCTTCCAGATCTTGGATGCCAATTACACCTATGACTCCCAGAGGAGTCCTCTGGTGCAGCTCTTCGGCATCACCAAGGAAGGCGAGAGCATAGTCTGCCGGGTGGCCGGCTTTCGTCCTTATTTTTATGCCCGGGTGGAGCAAGGGCTTCTGGAGACGGCTGTCCTCGAGCTGCAGGCTATGGGACTGGAGGTGGAGGTGGTGGAGCGTTTTGAGCCCATAGGCTTTCAGACCTCTCCCAAGAAGATGCTCAAGATCACCACCCATGATCCCAAGGAGGTCAGGAGCCTCAGGGAGAGGGCGAAAGAGGTGGAAGGGGTACAGGCAGTCTACGAGACGGATATACTCTTCAAGAACAGATTCCTCATCGATTGCGATTTAGGCGGAATGAGCTGGGTTGATGCGCCGCTGCCGGAGTGGATGGCAGGACAAGGGAGCGCTGATGCGGGCTTGAAGTCTGCATCTTCCTCTTGCTCCCCGCTGGTGGATGTGCAGTCTCTGCGTACAGTGGAGAATGAGGCCAATGCCCCGCTGCGCTTCATGAGCTTTGATATCGAGTGCCTGCCGGATCATGGAGAGATGCCCAGGCCTGAAAGCTCCCCAGTGATACTGATCAGCATGGCTTTCTATCCGCCTTACCAGGGAAACTCCGATCTGGTGCTCGTCGGAAAGGAGATCGAATGCCCCCGACAGGATACCCTCTCCTGCAGCAGCGAGTACGATATGCTCTCCCGCTTTTTTTCTATCATCAGGGACTACAATCCCGATATCCTGGCCGGGTACAACTCCAATGAATTCGATTTTCCCTATCTGGCCGAGAGGGCCAGGCAGAACCGAATGGAGGCTCGGTTGGGCCGGGACGGCAGCTCCTGGTACATAAGAAAGATCATCAGCCGCACCGATGTCTCCATAACCGGGCGGGTGGTGGTCGACCTGCTTCCCATCATCCGCTCCACCTATAGCCTCAAGCAGTACACCCTTAGGAACGCCGCCTCCGAGCTTTTGGGAATGGAGAAGCGTGATGTGGATCCCAAGGAGATAGAGTCGCTCTGGGAGGAAGGCGGAGATGGGCTGCGCCGCTTCATCAGCTACTCCCGAAGGGATGCTGTACTGGCCCAGAGAATGCTCCTCGATCTGAGGCTGATGGACAAGTTCATCGCCCTCTCCCAGGCCAGCGGCTCATTGCTGCAGGATGTGGTCAATGGCGGACAGTCGGGGATGGTGGAGAGCCTGCTGCTTCGCCGCTTTCGCGAGCATGGAAGGGTGGTGCCCCCCAAGCCCGATTCAGAGGTCTCTGAGGAGAGATACGGGGAGAACGAAGAGCTGAAGGGAGGAGCGGTTCTGGTTCCGGAGAAGGGTCTGGTGGAGGATGTGGTCATCCTGGACTACAAATCACTCTATCCCACCATTATGATGGCCCATAACCTGTGCTATTCCACAGTCCTTAGCCGCTCCGACTCCCTTGCCCAGGGCCAGGATGAAGTGGCGGAGATCATAACCTCTCCATCCGGGGGCAGGTTTGTTTCCGCTGCCGTCTCGCCGGGAATTATGCCCGCCGTGTTGCGGGAGCTCCTGGAGCAGAGGACGGAGACCAAGAGGATGATGAAGAAGGCGGGCGATGAGGAGCGCCTCTTTTTAGATGCCAAGCAGTATGCCATGAAGATACTGCTCAACAGCTTTTACGGCTACTCCGGCTACGCCCGGGCCCGGCTCTACAGCCTGGCTCTTGCCAATGCCGTCACCTCCTTCGGAAGGGAGAACATCCTTCGTACCAAGAAGATCATAGATGATATCGGCTCGGTCTATGTCATGGATGGAGAGGTGATCTTCAAGGATGCCCTTCCCTTCGGCAAAGCAGCGGAGAGGTGTTTTGACCTATCTGTGGTCTATGGAGATACGGACAGCGTCTTTGTGCGGCTACAGGCAGCCGGAGCGGGAACAGGAGCAGTATCTCTTCAGGACGCCGAGCTGATAGGCAGAAAGATAGCCGAGACGGTGACCTCCTCCCTTCCCGAACCCATGGAGCTTGTCTTCGAGGCCTTCGCCCGCCGGGGAATATTCCTGGCCAAAAAGCGCTATGCACTCTGGGTCTTTGAGCCTATGGGAGTAGGGTGGAAGGATCGGATTAAAGTTCGGGGCATGGAAACTGTGCGCCGGGACTGGTGCGACCTTACATCTAAGACCCTCAAGACCTGTCTGGAGCTGGTTCTCAAAGAGGGAAAGGTGGACGAGGCAGTGGAGCATGTACGAACGGTGGTGCTCAGGCTCAAGAACCTGGATCTGGCCAGTGATCCGGAGATTCTCCAGGAGCTGACCCTAACCCGCCGCTACACCAAGAGCCCCGGCTCCTACAAGAACAAACAGCCTCATATTCAGCTGGTGGAGAAGATCAAAGAGCGGGGCGGCAGCTTACCGGGCGTGGGAGACCGGGTTCCTTTCGTTATTGTTCAGGGAAAGAGGGGCAAGAAGAACCGTGAGCTGTTCGTAAACCGGGCCGAGGACCCGGCCTATGCTCTGGAGAAGAATATGCCTCTGGACACGGATTACTATGTGGAAAAGCAGATCCTCCCCCCGGTACTGCGCATCTTCGAGAGCTTTGGCGTGGGGAGGGACCGACTCTGCGCGGGGCGGGGACAGAGCAGCCTTTTCTCCTTCGGCCCGGCATCAGGTAAACCGGCCAAACAGAAGTCCCTATCTGATTTTTAAGGACCTGGCCGGGGGTGGGGACACTGCCCCGGAATGAGGTGAGGAGATCTTCTAAAGGCATTGCGGCATCCAAAAGGAGCCAGTCTTTTATATGATGAATCTCTTTACCGAGAGCCATGGATCAGGGGAAGAGGAGCAAGCCGTTGGAGCTTTTAGCAGTCGTCATTTTCAGCCTGATGCTGAGATTTCTGGCAGGAAAGAACTTCCTGACTGAAAATGGAGTCCTCCTGCCGGGATATGACGAATTCTATCATATGCGCAGGATTTTATATACAGTACAAAATTTTCCAGCCACACTGTGGTTTGATTCCTATCTCAACTATCCCCACGGATGGGAGAATGTATGGCCGCCTCTCTTCGATCAGATATGTGCTGCCTTCTGCCTGCTCTCGGGTCAGCATACCAGGCCGGGCGTGGAGATGGCAGCATCCTTTGTCCCCATCATCATCGGCACCATAGCCACCATAGCCATCTACTTCCTGATCAGAGAGATCTTCGACCATAATACGGCCATTCTGGCCAGCCTGATGACCGCCCTCGCTCCTGCTTATCTTCAATATACCAGTTTTGCGGCTATGGATCATCACAGCCTGGAGGTGCTGTTTTTAATCAGCTCTCTGCTCTTCCTGATCCTGGCCTTTTGCCGAAGAGACAAGAGATACATCTTCGCTGCCCTGGCAGGACTGTCCATAGCCGCTCTGGCTTATACCTGGCACGGTGCTGTGCTATATCTGGCCATAATCCTGGCTTATGCCGCAATTGAGATGACCATAGCCCTAAAAGAGAAGAGATCCTGGCAGGAGACGGCCGTAGTTATCCTGGCGGCGCTGGCTGTGGCTATTATACTTATCCTGCCCTACCGGAATGAATCCTGGCTTGAGCCATCCTTTGTAGGAATCGGGGCCATACTTGCGGCAACGACATTGATATCCGCCTTATGCTATCTCATTGCCAGGAGAAATATGAGCTGGAAGGCATTTCCAGTCAGCGTCATCCTTCTATTCCTGGCATTTGTGCTGCTTTTATCCAGCGGGATTTTTGAATTAGGTGGCCTGATTAAATTCGGTCTGGAACTGATCTGGGGCGGCGGATGGGTAGGCAAGATATCCGAGGCCGAGCCTCTTATCTATGATATGCTGACTCTCAAGCAGGTGGCATTTTCAGGACTGGGGGCAAATCTGCTCTTTGCTGCGGCTGGCCTGACTGCTCTTCTGATCTCCATAAAAAAGAGTCAGGGATGCAGGAGACAGGGGCAGATGATCTTGCTCTTATGGGCGGCATTTGCCATAATCCTTACCTTCGGACAGCTGAGATTTCTCTACATGTCCACCATTGCCATGGGCATCCTGATCAGCATTCTCTTTTTCTATATCCTCAATCTGATAAAAAGCAGGCTGAGGGAGAGCAATCCCAGGATGATTCTGCCTGCTATCCTGGTCTTATTGCTGGTTTTGACCCTGCCCACAATTGCTGAAGTTGTAAATGCTGTCACCTACAGCCAGTCCATGATTAAAGGAGATTGGCAGGAGTCCATTGCCTGGTTCAAAGACAACAGCAATGCCACCAGCTTCTTTGACGCTCCAAAAGAGACTCCGGAGTACAGCGTCATGTCCTGGTGGGATTACGGAAACTGGATTATGTATCTAGCTGAGCGGCCGGTGGTGGCAAATAACTTCCAGGCCGGATGGGAGGATGCTGCCGAGTTCTACCTCTCCGAGAGCGAGGAGAATGCTTCTGCTCTGCTGGACGAAAGGGGGTCTAAATATGTGTTTGTGGATCACAGCATGGCCTATGGCAAGCTGGGAGCCATAGCCAACTGGGCCAATGAGGATCTGACAACCTATTTCCGGGCCGAGGATTATTCCGGGTCGCAGATTACAGTTATTCCCACCCAGCGGTTATTCAATACCACCTTGGGCAAGCTCTATTACTTCGATGCAGCGGGCACAGACCACTTCCGATTGATATATGAATCCAAGACCTTCATGGGAGAGAATCCGGCCAAGGCCATGATCAAGATCTTTGAATATGTCCCCGGGGCATTGATCAGGATTCGCACCGGTGCGGACCAGAAGGTCGGCTGTGTGCTCAATATGACCTCCAACCAGAACAGGCCTTTCATCTATGCCAATCATGCTCAGCCGAAGGATGGAGTGCTGGAGATTAGGGTTCCCTACTCCACAGAGAGCCGCTACGAATGCAGAGCCGTAGATCCCTATCTGATCTTCTCCGGAAACGAGAAGGGAGTCTCGATGAAGAACGTCGATGTCAGTGAGGATGACGTTCTCAAGGGAAGAATAGTTGAGGTCGCTTTCCCTTAGGTTTGGTGTATATGATCCATAAAATCTACCAGTAATTTTTAAGGGTCTCCGCCACTTTTTTGCATCTTTCACTCACTTCATGGCTCAATACTGCAATGGGAATAAATCCTATCATGGTCATGATATAAGCGGCCTTAATCTCCATCAATTGGCTGGCATCAGCAATAGCAATCTCCTCCTGCAATTTATGGGCCGCTTCGCAGGAGGCTCCGATTGATGCCCGGAGCTGGCGCCTGGCATCTTCGCTGCTGCATTTTGGCCTCTCCATGTCCTGGTATACCGCTCGGCCCAGCTCCTGAAAGGCCTCGATGAAGAGGCTGAATGCTGAATCGTCCTCATCACAGCGCCCATGCATGGCGGCATAGCCGCAACCGCGGCAGCTTCTATCCTGCCCGTATTGGATGCAGAAGGGGCAGCTTCCTGGCCGGGTAGGCAGGTAGCCCAGCATGGTCAGGGCAAAGGCCCGGGCAAACTGATGCAGCTTGTCATCCGGCAGGCCGTCCAGGCGGCGGGAAAAGAGATCGGCCCAGCGCATGTGCTCGGCGCAGGATGCGGCGATGGCATCCTTTGCCGCTTTCAAAGCGGCAGGGGCTATCGCCTCTGCGGCAGCCTTGAGCTCTCCGGCGCGATCGGTCATATCCGATTTGCATCTCATTTTGATTTCACCAAAAAGATAGCGGGATCAAAAGGAAAGCAGCCTGTTTAATGCTATCTTCTCCTGCTCTCCAGGATCTCGATCAGCTCCTGGGATGAAAACTGGGCTATGAGGTCCAGTATCCTGCCCGCCTCTTCATAGACCTCAATCGCCCTGGCCAGGGAAGCCTCCAGTTCCTGATCTTTCCCCTCCATTTCGTCGAGTCTCTTTTTGGCCTGGAGCAAAGCCTGCAAGATCAATTGTGCCTCCTCCTTTTTGTTGGATAAAATAGCCGGCCTCAGTGCCTCGATGTCCCTTACCAGTTCATAGCGATGCTGCTTGCTCCTATGCTGATTGCCCAGGGGACCCACCACCCGGCGGGCTATGCCCTGGTTTTCCAGGTGGCTCATGTTGGAGCGGACGGTGGTCTTGCTGTAGCCGGTCTTCTCCGCCAGAGCATCTAGGGAGAGGGGCTGGCTCTCCAAAAATAGGCTGCCCCAGAGAACGCCCATGGCATCGCTCCAGCCATTCTTCTGGGCGGATTTGATGCATGCCTCGATGATGGGCTTCTTGAGATCCAGCATCTCTTCATCATTCACAATAATCGATTCGGACATAATGGCTAAATAATTTGCTTCTCGCCGTCCTTTCGGCTAGGT
>Ga0302252_1000863_pt1 | contig 21144 bp, 27 predicted proteins | sample AAG_RA_Leu_MG_FD_193511 | JGI IMG/M metagenome (GOLD analysis project Ga0302252, IMG submission 193511) | Enriched activated sludge microbial communities from anaerobic digester in WTTP, New Holstein, Wisconsin, United States - AAG_RA_Leu | ecosystem: Engineered > Bioreactor > Anaerobic >...
GTCGTTCTCCCGTTCATAGTGCGTCGTTACATCCTCTTCATGGGAAGCGTGAAAGTGGTTTCGGAATATGCATGGACAGCCAGAGCCTGCCCCTGTTAGATGAGAGCCGGGCATGGTAGAATGGCCGGCTTCTTCAGTTGAGAAGGGAATCCTGATTGACAGGGTGTCGTGAATATCAATGCCATGATACGAAAAGAGAAGGTGAAACCTTCCCCCCTTTTCACGCATTTTGGGAATGCACCGCGATTCGCACATGTGCCGAAACCCAAACCATTATGCCATTATGAATATATATTCAAAAAGCGAGGCGAAAAAGATGCCTGGATTTGATGGAACCGGCCCACGCGGGTCTGGACCCGCCGCGGGAAGGGGGCTTGGCCCCTGCGGCAGGGGGATGGCGTTCCAAAGAGCGTATCCCTTCGGATATGGCTGTGGATTCGGACGTGGTCGTGGCTTCGGACGTGGATACCGGATGGGGTATAGACTCACGTATTCTGCGCCTGCACCTCTGAACACGGACGCGCAGAAACAGTTCATCGAGGCGGAGATCAGGCGCATCGATGCAGAGAAGGCTGAACTCGAACAGATGCTCGCCACGCTTGGATCATGCCAGGAAGAAGGCGGCGCTGCAGAAGAATAGGGTTCCAGCCCTCTTTTACCTGGTTTGGGCCCGCAACTGCAGGTCCAGCCTATCCTGAAGAGGTCCTCCTGTCGTTCGACGAATTCGAGGCGGTGAGGCTCAAGGACCTCGAAGGCCTCGACCAGAGTGCCTGTGCCGGGATGATGGATATCTCGCAACCGACTTTCCACCGCCTGGTGGTATCGGCACGAAGGAAGATCGCCGACGCTCTTACCCACGGAAAAATCCTCAAAATAGAGGGCGGACACTACCGGTTCTGACCGGACGAGTCGCCGGAATTTTCAAAACGACGTGTATCCATTCCCGGAACGCACGCGACACCGCACGAAAATAGTAGAGACGTTTTCGCAGGGAACAAGAGGTTTCTTCTCATTCTCAATGGTCTGGCAACGTTCCACGAAGGAGCGGCAAGCCCATGGTGTTGAAGTCCTTTACACTTCGCCCCCATGATCGCCGAGAATAAACTGACGGATACCTCCAGGTGGGTCATTGGGTTTACCGAGGTACCGCGGAATCATGTGCACATGGCAATGCATCACCTTCTGTTCTGCCGCTTCCCCGACGTTGATGACGATATGATATCCATCAGGTGAGAATTGTCTCTCCAGGATTTTTCTGCATTCGATAAGCATCTCCGGCAAGGCATGCTGCTCTTCGGCAGTTGTATCAAAATACCCGGTAACATGGCGGAATGGAACGACCAAGAGGTGTCCCCTCGTTGCCGGAAACGCATCCCACCGTGCATACCAGTGGGCATTGCGATACAGGATATCGGACTTGCCAGGCGAACAGAAGGGACAGGATGAATGTGCCATCTCATCTCCCTCACAATCGGTTCGATCCGGTTTTACTGTTATTTGTCAGGCGAATGCACCGCAATTCTGCTGGCATGGAGTATGATGAGCAGCCTTTAACGATAAATTCCCCCCATTTTCCCCCTTTGATGGAAGATATACCTTCTCTCTTCCCGTTTGCCCCCGCATAAAGGGGGATCGGGCATCCAACCCGGCATCCAGATCTAATCGGGTTATGAGTGTTCCCACCACCTTTCAGCAGATGTAAAAGCAATTCTCCCGCATGTCATGAACGAGACCCCCACCATGTGTTATCCTCGTCACGGCGGCACACCATTTGCTTATTCAACGAAACGATCATTCATAGTTCAGGGTTCCCGATTCAAGAGAATTGTGCGAAGGAGGCTTCCCGGCTGATGGGTGCGCATGTGCATCGCCCAGGTGACATACATTCGTCTTACCGGGTTTTCACTCGCACACGAGTTCCGAATGGAACCTTCTCTTGATTATTTTACAGATTCCTTTATTTTCCCCTGCACCAACATAACGATGACATTATGAGAATCGGGACCTTTTTTCCAATGCGATATCTGCCGATCGTGCTCCTCGGGATTGGGATCTCGCTGTATGTCCTGCTGTTTCTTCTCGTCACCTATCCTGCGACCTGTGCAAACTTCGAGCGCTTGTCCGGCGGGCTGTATACCTGCGGTCTTGGACCTGGGGCCTACCTCCTTGCATTCGGGATCGGGCTGGCACTGTTTGTCTGGTTGTATCTTTTGTATTCTGCGTTGATGAGTTCTCTTGAGTATTCGTGGGAATGATTTGGGGGGGAGTGTTCCCGAACCTTCACCCTGCATTTCCCGGGCTATGAAGCCGGCACGAATCAATGATCATTTGTAGACTGAAGGAGAATGTTATGATCCGGTAATTTACCCGGCATATATGCCCTCTCGTCGGCATGCCCAGGAACGTAACGGTTCCCGGTGAGATGAGGGATCGTATGATTGCCAGATCAGTTGAGCCGGGGGAATAGACCCGCGGGTGCGATGCAGACAGGATATACAGGTGTGAAAAACATGAATGAATCGATCGGGTGGATTGGGGGAGGCCGGGTGGCCCGGATTCTCCTCTCCGGATGGAAGGAAGCCGGGATGACCCTGGAGAACATTGTCGTCAGCGATCCGGACGGGATGGCACTCGACAGGATTATACAGGATTACCCGGGTGTGAGCGTGATAAAAGACGGGGATGCCGTAGCTGCCGGGCAGGACCTGGTTTTTCTTGCGATCCCGCCAGCGGCTGCGGAGACGGTGCTGCCGGCGATCAAGCCGGTCCTGAAACCCGGCACAATTGTGATCTCGACGATTCCCGGGCTCTCGGTTGACCAGACCTCCCGGATGCTCGGGGGGTTCGACCGGATTGTCAGGATCATCCCGAACGCACCCTCGATGATAGGGAGCGGCTACACCCCGGTCTTCTTCCCGCCGTCATTCCTCCGGCAGGATTCCGAGCCGGTCGAATACCTGATGGAATCGATCAGCCACATCATCGATGTCCAGGAGGAGCACCTTGAGGCCTATGCGGTCATCTCCGCCATGGGGCCTGCCTGCCTCTGGTTCCAGCTATACGAGCTTGTGGCAATCGCTGAATCCATGGGAATCAGCCGGGAACTGGCTTCCGATGCAGTCTGCAAGATGGCGGAAGGCGCGGTCCAGATGATGACCTGGTCCACGCTTTCCCCCTCGCAGATGATGGACCTCGTGCCTGTCCACCCTCTTGCAGAGGACGAGGCAGCGATCAGGGAGATCTACTGGAAACGCCTGCCGGACCTCCACAAGAGACTAAAGGGCTGATATATTATCGTGAATCCCCGGCTCCGGCCGAGTCAAGCGGAGGGTGGAAATCGCGTCTTCCATGGGATTACGGAGATGCATGTGGAGGACCCTTTCCATCAAATTTGACCATCCTGGAAATAGCATTTTGTTGCCCATGTAGAATATAATCCCGAGGGTGACCACTCATTCCGGCGATTCGGCCGGCTTAAGGATACACTTGAATACCCCGAATATCACGCGAAATGAAGGATACAAAAAATCATCACAAATTCCTCGTCAGGATGAACATGCGAGACGGTCCGGCATGTTCTGGCCTGCACCTGTGATAATGCTCTGCTCCGCTTATTTCACTAAATTCCGTGGAATAAAATCTGATACACCCATGAGGGATATATTTTCAAATATTTTTCAACACGGTTCCTGATACCGATCATGAAAGATGGCATTTACCTGGCTTTGTAACACATCTTCCATTCATCGAGGCAGGAAGTCGTTTCATCACGACGTTCATCCATGGCTGCAAGATCATAGAGGTCTTTCTGAAATTGGGAAATTCATCAAATTCATGTAAATTGTTGGGAAAAAATTCACAAGGGAATTGCTTCACCCTTTCCAATTCTTTTCTTCCAGGCCCCTCACTCCTGTTCCTCCCATCCTCCTGCATAATGGAAATGAGATGACAGGTGAATCCATAAACCTGAGAGAGTGCATCATCACAGATCCTCCTGAGAATGGCCAGGCTGGCCGATTGTAAGGAGAGAGAAATTTACTTGAATGCATTGAATAATGGATCAGGAAGCACTAATGCCCGGCACTCGTTCCCCCAGATGTTCCCGGCAAATTACTATTATACCACAGGATCAGTCAGTATCAGTCACAAAAAAGTGACGAGGGGGAAAAAACATGTTGCTGAGCGAATTGCAAAGGGAACACGATTGTATTGAATATGGAAACCTTCGTGACAGCCAGGGGCGGTACGATGAGGCAATCGCTGCCTATGACAGCGCCCTCCGGATCGACCCCGACGATGCAGATGCATTGTTCGACAAGGGAGAGACGCTGGAAAAGATGGGTAATCTCCTGGAAGCGAAAAAGTTCTACGATCGTGCAATGGCACTGTACAATGGGTATTGAGATTCCCACTCCTTTTTTTAGTGATTTCTGAAAGAGAATTTTACGGGACATCGTATTCTGTCCACCGAGGCTTTTCTGAAAGACACTGGTGGGCGGGAGGAGATTTTGCTGCAATGATATCCCAAACCCGGGGTGCTGTTCAGGAGAACGGGATGGCTGCATCCCGATCAGGAATTCCAGCACGATGACGGACCGCGCGATGCAGGGGATCTCTGCCCTTCGCTGGAGCGGCGATGTGACCCCCTTTCGCACCGTTGCGGTCAGTTTCATGAGAATTATCGGGTTTTTACTGTAATGGAGTGTCGAACCAAAAGATGACAAAGATATTAGTCGCGATTGGAAATTGTGGGGGGGAAGGGTTTTGGATTGGGATTTTGGGAGAGGATTGGAGAGAGGAGAGAAATCTTTCAATTTCTTGAAGCTGTACTGGATTGGCGTGTGAGATATCCCCCCATAGTCTCAACGTTTCCTGGTTGTTGCATGAGTGTTCCGTGATGAAACATACACTCACACTTCGAGGAGCCCCCGAGTGTAGCTCAGCCGCCCCCATCCGATGACAATCCGCCGAATATCCCCGCTGCCTCCCATCACCGCGCCATCAGCGCGAACACACCCCATCCAACGTATTCACGCGTATAGGTGGCGTAGCGTGTTGGTCCCAAAGTCAGTGTGGCTCTCACCTCTTTCGCGAACTCGTCGTCGGGATTCGCGTCGAGCCATCGGCGCATGGTGAGCCACTTGGCCGCTTCGTACCGGTCCCATCCTTCCCGGTCAGCCAGCACCATTTCCACCACGTCGTAGTTGAGGTGGCCGAACGATGCGAGGAGTTCTGGAAGCAGGAGAAAGTCGGAGAGCGCATTGGCTTCGCATCCCCTGGCAACGTCTTCTGTTGGGGGTACCTTCAGCCAGTAGGGCTCGCCGATGAGGATGATTCCGCCGGGGCGGAGACTCTTTTCCAGAAGCTCGATGGTGCCGGCGACTCCCCCACCGATCCATGTAGCACCGAGACAGGCTGCCACATCAACTTTTTCGTCGGCGACGTAGCCGGCAGCGTCGCCGTGGATGAACCTGACTCGATCGGCGACGCCGAGTTCTTCGGCACGGAGTTTTGCCTGCTTGGTGAACAACGTGCTCATGTCGATGCCAACGCCGGTGATTCCGTATTCGCGTGCCCAGCTGCACAGCATCTCGCCCGAACCGCTGCCGAGGTCGAGTATACGAGCACCCGGTTCCAGGCGCAATGCTGCGCCGAGAGTGGCGAGATTTTCTGGTGTGAACGGGTTATGGATGCGGTGAGCACTTTCTGATATAGTGAAGATACGTGGGATGTCCAAGGTAAACGCTCCTTTTACTCAATTGTGGTATAACTGGAATATACATTTAGAGACTGTAATAGAGAAAGGTTGTAACTGTTACACCATAGCCTTAAGGTTTCGAGTCGGATGAGCCGGATTATGGTGAATGGGGGGGTTGTGAATCCGGGGATAATGGGCGCGGTTTCCCGGCCCAGACTTTTACCTGCTCTCCGGGTTTTCACATCGCATGGGGCGGGAGCGGAGGGGCACCCCGGTACTGGCGATCGCCGGCTGGGACACGTACCTGACTGTGACCAACATACTCTTATTCTCATAAAACTACCTAAAGATTGTATCTGAACATGAAGACACTCATTGAAGTCCACAAGGAAGGAAAATATTTCGTAGCTGTGGATCTCCTTACGAATGTTGCCGATCAGGCATCATCTGAAGAGGAAGCGGTGCAAAATCTCAAGAAAGGTCTTGAGGAGCATTACCGGCTTTTAATCGAGCTTACTCCCAGCAATCATAAATTGACGTATCTCGACATTGAAGTGGATACTCTTGTCAAAAATTCCTCTGCTGTCAGCTCGTGAAATTATCAGGATCCTCGCAGATTTTGGCTATACGCCTGTACGACAGACCGGCAGCCATATTCATCTCCTGCATCCAGAAACACGGCGGCTCGTCACGGTTCCCAACCAATCGGAGTTAGCCACCGGAACCATGCTCGCGATCCTCAGGCAGGCAAACATTGACAGGGAAGAATTTCTCCGGCACGTGAAGGAATAGTTTTTCCACAAGAAGAGGGCACTCCACAGTCAAGCTCCAATGTGTGGATTGAAAAGGAAAGACCTTTTTAGGGATTTTGGGGAATACCTGAGAGGAGAAGACGAGAATCTTCGATCTCTGGCGTTACGTTGGCTCATGGGGTTTCCACGGTGGCCGGTTCAGTGGCATAGGGGAACCCCACTGCTGGGAGGATTCTCCAGGAACCCGGCACCCCAGTGATCCAGGGCTGTTTCCCGACATGCATTCACCTGCGGGCATGACATGACACACGAAAAAACGGCAACAGCATTGCTGAAGATCTATTCCACCTTGTTGGACCAGTATGGAAACCGGGGATGGTGGCCTGCAGATACTCCCCTTGAGACCATCATTGGGGCGATATTGGCGCAGAACGTGTCGTGGAGCAATGCAAGAAAGGCAATAGAGAATCTCAAGGCCGCGGGACTGCTGGACGTTCAGGTATTGGGGGACGCTGATCCCACAGAGATATCCCGGCACATCATTTCATCGAGGTATTACAACCAGAAAGCCCGGAGGATTTCTGCATTCATGCAGTTTTTGTATGCCGAGTATGGCGGGGACGTCGACCAAATGTCCGGGGATGACCTTCCCCGATTGAGGATGAAGTTGCATTCACTCAAAGGGTTCGGGGAAGAGACCGTCGATTCAATTCTCCTGTATGCCTGCAACGTTCCGGTATTTGTGGTCGACGCCTACACGAAAAGGATCTTTTCCCGGTACGGGTTCCTGGAAAAAAACGCCACGTACCAGGAAGTCCAGCATTTTTTTACCGCGCATTTGCCAAAAGAGGTCCCTTTGTATAACGATTACCACGCCCAGATCGTGAACCTGGGACACAGCATCTGCAGGACTCATCAGGATTGTCACCTGTGTCCGATCCGCTCAATACCCCCGGGTATCGCCTGTGAATATGAGAAAAACATGGAGTAAAAAGAATTCCCGGTCCATGCATCCACCCTTTCTGCCTTTTCTTACGTGAGAAGTATCGTAGATATCCCAACCCTCCTGGTTGACTGGAACACCCCTTCGCCCTTCGTTTTGTAAGAATGGTTTCTCACCATGTGATGTCCTCCAAGAGTGGACATTTGGTACATAACTACCATAGAAGGGATGGTTCTTTAAAGACGTGTACTTGATTGTGGAATTCTTCCCACCGTCAGGGAATCCCGGCGTCCAGCCAACAACGCGTGAGATGATCTCCCCGGTTCACACTACAGGGACAGGAATCACGAAATAGGTGGCGTACCCGTCACCGACGTTCCTCGTCAGGTGTCCCCTGCCGGACGTATCCTCCAGGAGGACGAGGCCGCCTGGCAAAAACCGCCTCACCGTCCCATCGGTCGTCTCCATCTCCACCGCCCCGGTCATCAGGGCCAGGAACTGCCGGGTGGGGGTAGGGTGCCAGTCACCGATCCAACCGGGCTCAAACGTATAGAAGCGAAATTTCGATGCGACTCCATCCGTGGAAACATAGAACGGGGCAGCGGGTGGTGCTGCACGCACAAGACTCTGTTCGACCGTCACGGTATCAAAGCGGGAGCCCCCCTGTGTATCCGAAGATATTCTGTGATACGTTACCTTGTTAAGCTGGGGTGGGGATGTGTGTGCCATGTTTTAGTTCCTCCTTAAAATATTCGGGCAGAGCATGCCTCAAGGTGAAAGTACAAACAGAATGATGATGGATAAAGGTTGCGAAAACCCCGTCCACGTAGTGAATCCAGGACAAAAAAACCGATACGTGCCGTTCTCCCTTCCCTCATGCATCCCGGGACCGCCAGAACAGGATCCCGAGCAGGAGGAACACGCCTATGGAGACTCCGGCATAGCCGACGATACCGATGTTCCTGATATTCATATCCGAGAGAGCAACCCCGAGAAGCCCTGCAAGACTCAGCACCCCGCTCACGATCATGAGGATCCTCACCCCCAGTTCCAGCCGGCCTTTCTGGAATACGATCGCGGCACAGAGCATCGAGAGGGCAAAGAAAAGGTCCCAGGCAAGGATGTCCAGGGCGTATGCAACCGACGGCCATGCAAATGAGAAGAACTGGGAAGCCCAGGGGAATCCCGCAGAGACCAGCGGGCGGCTCACCGTGAGAATCACGAAATGGACGCTGCAGGTGATCCCTGCCATGATGGTCATGAACGCAATCGCCGCAAGGGTGTAGAACCGGGTCTCTCTCATGGAGTGACCGTGGACCGCAACCATGACGAGGACCATCAGGGGAGCCATGACGACGATCAGCACTTCCAGGATGCTGAAGTAGGGATCACCGATGGGATCAAGAGGTGACGTGAGCGAGAGGAACCCGAGGACAAGGGTCACCACATATGCGATCAGGAGTGCGAAGACGGCAAAAGCCGCTGCGCTTGCGAGCATGCGCTGGTTCCGGGTGAAATCTTCCTGCATGATGTTTGCCTGGATGGTGATCTCGACACGGTCAGAATTATAGGTTTGCCAGGTTCGTCACTTCGGTGATATGACCAGGGTCGCTATTTTCTGGAATGGCCTGGAGGCAACACTTCTGTGACGGATGGAAAAGATTGTGACAACCTTCTCCTCAACAATGACCTGATACACGATTCGATACTCTCCCACCCTCTGCTCTCCGACTCCCTTCTTCCCGGTCACACCCATATGGCCGTCCACTGGATGCACATGCCCCGGCTTTAACACCAAGATTAAGTAAGAAAGAGTTGATATTGACCTGGAAGAGCATGGATGCCATTTCACTCCTGAGAATGCACGAACCAACCCTGAAAAAGCAGTTTGGTGTGGCACACATCGGTATCTTTGGTTCCTTTGCCCGGGGAGAGGAGCGACCGGACAGCGACGTGGATGTGCTTGTAACATTCAGAAAAGGCAAGGAGACATTCAACAATTATATGGGGTGTAAATTCTATCTGGAAGACCTCTTTCAGAGAAAGGTCGATCTCATCATGAAGGGAGCGTTAAAGAAACGCCTTAAACCTCATATTCTTGACGAGGTCATCTATGCATAGATCGGCCCTGCAGCTGCTCGATGATATTTGAGAAGCGATTGGCAATATCGAGGAAGATACTTCAGGAGAGAGACTGTTCACGGGAGGAAGGATGAAAGGCTCAAGAAGACAAAAGGATATTGCAATCGATTCATATACAACGATTCTTTTCTCTTCGCATGCACGAGTAAGGATGTTTGAGAGGAATGTATCTTCCGATGACGTCCTCGAGTTCCTCCGGACAGGAGAGATTATTGAACAATATTCTGATGATGAACCGTGTCCATCAATGCTTCTCCTGGCATATAAAAATGAAGTTCCATTCCACGTTGTGATTGCAGAATGCAAGGATCATATCAGAGTGATCACAGTTTATATCCCAGAACCGGACAAATGGATAGATGAGAGGATACGGAGGATCCCATGATTCCCGACCAATGCAGCTTCTGTCGGGGGAAGCTGGTGAAAGGCAAAACAGAATTCATCGCACGTGCAGGACACGAGGTCGTTGTGATTAAGGATGTTCCTGCTTTCGTGTGTGAACAGTGCGGAGAAGCCTATTTCGATATGGAGATCTCCCGGAAAATTGATGATATTATGCGGGATGCCCACCAGGGCAAACTCTGTGTCCGTCCGCTCGCTGCAGGCGAAGTTGAATTAAAAGTATAATCATCTTTTTTTTTAAAAAACAGCCAGGGAAATTTACGTCCCCTGCTCTCCCACCTCTTCTTCCCGGTCGTACCCATGTGGCCGGCCACCAGATATGGGTGAATCCTCTCCTCTGGAGCGTGATCTCAAAGGGACTCTTCACACGCCAGAAGGTATTTCTCCCCGCATAGGATACCAGTCCCTGTTCAGCATTGCGCTGATCTACAATCTGGGGGGTTTTCCATATGCCAACAAAGAGAGTCAATCCTTCCCGGGGGATCCCGTGATGGAGCATGAAGGAATCGAGGTTAGAACGCGGAATATAAAATTATTAATTGAAGATATTTCACAACTTATTAACCCTGTAATTTTATTCTTAGCGAACGCACCTCCCGATGCTATTCGTGAATTGCGTAGAAGAACAGGTCAATCTGGATTAAGTGATAGTACAAATGCATTACTCCTGGAAATTCATAAAATTCATCCTGATTTTAATCCAAGTGGTTTGAACGAATATATACAAAAAATTGATACAACAAACAATAAAGAGGCATATTCTGTTGTGATAGAAACATGTGAACCATTGATACAAAACCATGTGATAATAACCCTAAAAAATAAATTTGGCCCGTCTAGAAACCAATGGTGGCATGAAGGTGTAAAAGAAAATATACGAAAAGATGCCACAATTTTGGCAAATAGTAAAGGAGAATATGATTTTCCAGAAAAATATCTTTATTTAATCGATTTGAGGAACATTATATTCGATAATTGGGATCTTTTTGAAAATGTCTATACAATTGATGCAAAACAAAATGATTCAAAAAAGAAAAAATTGGCGTGGTTTGACAAATTAAATGAAATTAGGAATAAAGTTGCCCATCCTCAGAAAGGTGGCGTTAAAGATGAGGAATTGGAATATGCAAAAAAGTTATTAGAATTACTAAAGCCGAAAATCTCTGTTTGATTAAAAATATATTTTAATAATATTACAAGATAATAATTAACTCCAAAAAAAAATACTCACACTCCATTCAATATCCCATCCTTCCCGGAATCACCCCTCTCACTCCTCCCTTCGGATCCTTAACATCTCCATGATATCGGGGAATCAGGTGAATATGCACATGAAAAACACTCTGGCCAGCAGCCTCTCCGACATTCACTCCCACGTTGAATCCATCAGGGTGATACTTCTCATTAAGGAATTCTTTTCCTGCTTTCAAAAGCGACCATAATCCTTGAACTTCCTTATCTGTAAGGTCGAAGAGGCTGGAAACATGCCGGTAGGGAATGATAAGAAGATGGCCGGGTGAAACGGGATAACCATCATACCGGGCATATCCGTGATTATTTCGGAGAACTACACTCTCCTCATCCGGGTTGCAGAAAATACAGTTCATGGATTCCATGCAGCATAACCCCGGATATCAATAAGATACCAACATTTGTCAATAAGGTTCTGGAATGCCATGTCCATCATTTCTTTATCGTTCTTTGTGTATGTGCCGATTAACGCAGAAGTAATCTCCTTCCTGAAGGTATCCTGATAGGTGTTGGAGAGTAAATGCCAGTAATGAAGGATTGAATCCTCTCTCTTCTTTAAAAGGGATGGTGAAAGTATTGCATCTTTCTTTTGTGTATTTACAGAATCGAGTGTAGGCATGAGGTTCCAGAGGTCGTTATTTTTCCAGAGCGAAAATGGGAGCAGATGATCGATATGGAGATGCCGGTGTGACTGAATGAGTTTATCAGACCATATACAGGAAATCCCTTGTGATTCTGCAAGAAGCTGGTGATAAAACCTGGAGGCCTCCTGGACCTGCCGTTCAGTATTCGGAGAGCGACCCAGGAGATCAAGAATTCTCTCTTTTGTTACATTCTGTCCCTGTGCCTTTGAGATATGAACTGTGAAATCTGCCCATTTACTCACAAGGGTGCCTTCGCCAATTATGAAACTCCCGAAATATTGGAAAAGGGATGAGAGATCGCGATGCATCGAGAATTTTCCTCCATGATTGATCAGGTATTCGCACGATATATGCCCCTTCGGGAGACGCAAATGGCTGCGATCCCAGTCAAAAACAGAATAATAATCACCATGATGGGAGTATCCAAGATGCTGGATTGGCCCATCTGTAATAGCGATTCTGACCTTTTTTATCAAATCCCGCATAGGCTGGTTGAGATTCTCGGGGATGGTTCCTCTCCGGTAATCGGTATAGAATGCGGAAAATCCACCATTCAGACGATAATATTCGATAATTTCAGAAAGCTCTCGCCTGAACAATACTTTCTTAGATGGTTCATCCAGATTCTTCTCTCCATTCAGTTGAGGTATGAAGCGTTCGTTCTCAAAGATGGGATAATAATAGAGAATCCAGCGTTCAATCAACAGACCAAGGGGATACCAGACCCGTTCTTCATCGGGATCTGCAAGGTGAGAGTATTGCTGGCATATCTCAATGGTTCCACGGAGAAGGGCATATTTGAATGATGTGACGGCTTTGTCCTGCTCAATGATGGTATTCAGTATATGATATTCTTCAAGGAGACGGGGATCCATTTTTCATCTCTGTGAAAATTGTCTGATGGAGGCTTTTAGTTATCGGGATTTGTTCAGAATCACGTCTATCCCCCTCTGTTCCCACAAACTCTCCCTCCACCTCAATCCCACGCGGACCGAAGCTGTCACCAATCGTGGAATCCAGTTTATTCTCACCCTCACTTTCTCACGAGATAGTAAAATAAAAGTCAAAGAATTGCAGCAAGGGTCACACCCACCAGGGGTGCATATGTTTTGAGTGCTTTTACCACACTTTTTATGCGTTCAACCCATGGTTTCCCGGCTTCATAGGTTTCCCCGGCTGTATTGAGGATACTCGTCACACGCTTAAGATATTCTTCAACTTTCGCCGGATTGGGATGATCTTTTGCAACTTCTTCCTCTAAGTTCTTCACTGCATTTACTGATTCATCCCTGGATTGGGCCGGTACAGTCTTTAATGCTGAAATTTCTGCGCGAAGGTTCGCAAGTTCTTCACCAATTTTTCCGAATTTGGGATCCAGCAGATTCTCATTAATTGTGATCTTGTTTCCTTTCACTACTTCGATTCTACCAGTCCCAATATTCACAACAGCCCCATTGCCAATATCTCCTTGTTGTATAATTGCTCCACGCTCAACATTTCCGATTGTGTATTCTTTCTTTGTCATATGTTCTACGACCTGTAAATTTCCTACATTTTGTATAAACATTGCATTCTGAATTCCTAACTTAGTTCGTACAAAATCGACAATTTGTATCGTTTCTGTACGCGGATCCATAAGCGATTTTACTGGAAAATCAGCACCTTGAATATGACCCTCCTTCTCATCAAAATCTGTAAGAACCCGACCTTGATGCATAGTTTGGACATACTTCTCCTGCATCCAGGAAGCACATCTTTTCACCGAATCACGAATGGCAGGATCGAACTGGGAATATGTCCAATGAATCACATCAGCAGAACTATACTCGCCCTGTGCTTTGTGTGAAAATATCACTGCAGCAGTAACAGTGAAAGAACCGATAGGAATACGCTCTCGCGATATCTTATGAACTCGATCAAGAGAGAGATATACTCTAGGAACTTCTTGGCCAAAAAATAGCGGATTTCCTTCAAATTTGAACTGAGAATTCCAATAATTTAAAGATCCATCGAGGGAGCATTGGATCCCCCCCTGAGTTGAGATAATAGGGCTTATTTTTGAGTATTCATCTTCCCGCATCGCAACGATAAACCCTCTGTGCGCAATCCCGCTGCTGGTTGCCGATAAAAACTTGATTCTTTCCCCCCCAACAGTTTTTGAAGTAAGACGGAGACATCCAATGCCTCCATTGACCATCAAAGATTTTCCCCAAGGATCAAAAATTATTCTTTGATCATCCTTATTTTGAATATGATCCAGAGCATCTTCGCGTGCACTTTCTGCTTTAGGAGTGAAAAATAGACCAGGTGACTGAGGGATCCATTCAGTAAGGTAAAAATTATTAAGAGAGACCTTGACTGACTCCAATCCACGCTCTTTTACTTCTTCCCATAAATCCTTTTCATCAGTAAAGGTCAGATTTTTCGGTGATTGTTCCTGATGAAAATGGGGATTTAATAATTCTCTGTTCTGGAAATATTGTGCAGATATAAATTCTGTTATAAAAGGATTGAAGATAGTAGCAGTTCCAGATAATTGTTCATATTCCTCAAGTTGACTTTGAGTCATATAATTGAATTGAATATGAATTGAAATATATAAACAATTCGTCCTTCTTTAATGACAGGGTATCAGCAATAAAAAAGGTAGATCTATTAAAAGACAGTAAATCAAGGAATTATTTAAGAGAATAATTTGTCAACTATTGCTACAAGAAAATCTCCTCTATTCATTTCATCATCCTTCACCCCCCTCTTCACCCCAACAACTCTCCATGCACCTCAATCCCGCCCAGGCCGAAACCGTCACCAATGTCGGAATTCAGCTTATCATTGCAGGGCCGGGATCAGGGAAGACCGAGATCATCGTCGAGAAGACCCTCAAGCCAAGAGGCCACACAGCAGGACAACCTCGCACTCACATTCCCTGAGAAGACAGCATGAATATTGCTGCCAACCCTCTCTACATGAAACCAAATCAAAAAATTCCTCAATCCCCATCCGCATTCACGAACACACGCCACTCAGTACCATAAAGTGCCACAGTATCCCAGAACGTTTCTTTTGGCACAATCTCCGTTGAACCCTCTTTGAAGAACGAGAACGTCGCATAGCCAGTACGCTCAGTGTCAGAGCGATGGACAAAATCGAGGATCTCGGGGAATCTTTCGAATAATGGTTCACCGAATGCCGGCTTCCCCACGAGTTCAGAATTGGAATGATAGAGAAGGACGCCTTCAGGCTGCGCGACAGCGTACGTGAAGGGTGCCCATGTCTTTGATTCTTCTGCATAGGGTGTGACGAGGACCGAGGGGGAGAAGGCCATGCTGATCGCACCGAGGAACTCCCCGCCTGGTGAGAAGACAGGATACACAATAGCCACTCCTTCTCCTCCCTGCCTGAGGGTGAAGTATTGGCCCATTGCGGGCTGCCTGGTCGAGAGCACGTGTGCGATCACTTCCTGGTCCGCGATGTTCTGGCCGACCAGCATCTTGGAATTTTCTGGGGCTGCGGAGAGGACGGTGCCGTTGGTGTCGACGGTGATGGCACTGAGTATGGAAGGATGGGACGTTGCGAGATCCATGATGAGGGAGTCGGCCTCCGGGCCTGAAATCCCGGTGGTCCCGAGGAGGGATGCAACGTCCTCAACGGAGGAATCGAACGCTTCGAGGCTGTCCTGGAGTATACCGGTCATTCCGTTGAGGAGCTGCTGCATGAGTGCGTGCCGGATCGCGGTGGTGTCGTTCACGCCGGCGGCCTTCTGTTCCTGGAGGCACCCTGCACACAGGATCATGGTGAGCACGATCACAAGAAGGATAAGAGCATTGAACCGAGTCATTACGCAAGAGATAGGTCAGATACGCTCTTGTGTTTTGTGGAAGAAGGTGAAGGGGAATCATTGCCTTCTCGTCGCTTCCGGGACCGGCACTTCGTAACCTCATCATGTCAAGGATGATGGATTGCCCGAATTTGGTAAAACGCCAGTTACGCAGAATCCGCGTGCTTGATCAGGAGAATACTGTTAAGAGACGCCGGCTGGGACTTTGGATTTATAGAAAGTCCATGAATTCGCTTATTTTACATTGATACACCAAAGAAATGAGATTGTACTTATTTATTCTCCCAGCGTGTATACTGGGTGTGAGTTCTTACCGGATCGTCATCAGGAGACCTGCAGAAGATACACTGAAGGGTTATGATAAGGAAATCCAACGACGGTTCGTACAGAAGATCAGAAAATTATCTAAAAATCCTGACATTCATGGAAAACCGCTAAGAGGATCTCTCCACGGACTATGGGAACTCTATTTTGAACGAAAATTCCGGATTCTTTACACCATTGATTTTGAAAAAAGTGAGGTAATTATTGAGGCTATCAAGCACAAAGATGAGTTCTAAAGACCTAATTCTCCAGCAAGATCCTCAAAATTCCTCGTCGGGGCATTCTTTCTCTTCCCCTCGTCGAGCTGGATCATAAGGTCGGGGTCCGAAAGAACCTCTATGGTACGCTGCATGGATTCATATTCATCGGTGGAGATGGTAATCCATTCTGACTTGTGAGGTCCATGCACTGCCTGCTCGCTCATACTTGGTAGTAGTAGTATGTTCCAGGTTATAAATACTGATGTGGTTCCCGTCGGTTTTCATCAACAATTCACTATCTTCGGCAGATTAGTAGTGCCTCCCTATACACCTGCTTTTTTGTGAAGAGTGAAGGAGATTGTCACTCATGGCAAGGAGTGAAGGAGGGGTAGTGCTCCCCATGGAAAAGACGGGAGGCTGGTGGTGTCGTTCACGCCGGCGGCCTTCTGTTCCTAAAGGCACCCTGCACACAGGATCATGGCGAGCACGATCACGAGAAGGATAAGAGCATTGAACCGAGTCATTACCCAGGAGATAGGTCAAACACGCTCTTGTGTTTTGTGGAAAAAGGTGAAAGAATGTGTCCCCCACCAGCACAGCATGCACCTCAACCCCTAGAGACCACCTTCGGGTCTCGGCATCTGCGGGAGCATGGCGCGGAGGTGCCAGAAGAGAAGTCCGATCGCGATGCTGATCAGCACCGCATACCAGCCGAACTCGCCAAGCATTGCCTCTCCGGCTTCGGTCGTTGCCGTGATCGCCGGGTAGAATGTCTGGATAAAGTAGTTCCAGAAGCCATGGAGAAGGGCGGGCGGCCAGATACTGCCGGACGCAAGCCGGATCCACGCAAAGAGTGTCGAGCCGCCGATCATGGAGAGGAAGAACAGCACAATCGAGGAGAACGATCCGTCGCCATATGCACCCACGACCATGAGCGGCACGTGCCAGAGGAACCAAATGACTGCTGAAATGATTGCAATCCAGGTAAACGTAGTGACCCTGCCAAGTTCGGGGACCAGCAGCCCCCGCCATCCAATCTCCTCGCCCGTTGCCGTAAAGATACTGAAGCCAAGCGAGACAAGGAGGGTCAACAATGCCGGCAACGCGAGCATGGCCGATGCTTTGTCCGGCAGGAACGGAGCAACACCGGAGATCCACGCGGTGCCAAACATCACCAGCCCGACTGCAACCGGGATCACCATCGCGAGGAGCCACCACCGGAATTCGCCGATCTTCCACCTGAATCCCCCAAGGTTTCTCTGCAATGCGAGACGGGTTATGATTGCGGCGAACGCGGGACACCACATGAGAGGGACGGTTGCGTACCGGAGCAGGCCTGAATCGATCGCCCACTGTGGCCGGACCGCGATACAATACCAGAAGATGGACGAGAGTGCGAATACCAGCACGAGGTAGACTGCAATGACACGTTTTGGATTGGCTGGCTCATGCTTCCCTGTAAGTGCTCCCATAGAAGAGTGTGGAGGGCCGGGAGATTTGAGGGCATCGGGAGAAAGCAGTGAAGCTGAATGACACCTGCGTTAACATATACTATCAGCCGGATTCACGCATTCACGATATAAAAAAACGATAGTTCTTTCTATTACAAGACGCATGTGTCCACAGAGCCGTTCAAATCCTTTCTTCCTCTTTCAACAAATGTGGTTCCCACAGTGTCCTCGTTGCGGATCAAGCAATGTTCACTTCGCTGAAGCAGGCATGAAGGTGGGAAGGGTCAATCCCCCTTCCTTCCCCTCATTCCCCGAACAACATCCCGAGATCGACCCTCTGCCAGGCACTGTCCGGGTCCTTGATCCAGACCGTCCGGGATTCCGGCAGGAACACGACCTGGTGGATAGTGGAATAGAGTTCCTCGGGGTGATCCGGGGAGAGGACAGAGTTCACGAACGTGGCCCCGCCGTCCTCCCACCGGACGTCCCGGATCTGCATCATCCTCCTTGCATCAATCGATCCCTTCGCCTCGTCAGCCTCCCGGAGCAGCCCATCATAGCGGGATGCCGAGTGCTCCGCGGGTGGCGGCAGGTTCCAGGCAGGGTCGACAAAGTGGTTGGCGGCCGCAACAACGCCGTCGCCGGTCCGCTGGCGGGTCTGGTTGGGCGTCACCTCGTATACGGAGGCACCACCCGGCCCGGCGACGTTCACGATCCAGCCGATGTTTGTCGCCGACCCCCGGAGACCGACATCCAGTTCCGCAAGATTTGAGTAATCGAGCATGAACCGGAAGAATTCCGCGACCAGGTCAGGCCTAGTATCCTGTGCTGGATCGATGAAGCCCGCAAAATCGTCAGCGATGAAGAGCCCTTTGCTGTTCATGACGGTCTCGGCCCGGACCCCTGCAGGACCGAAGGTCGCAACCCCATTGCTGCCGTCCGAGGGTCGGTACACCACAAGGACGTTCCACTTGTTGAAGGGAAGGGCGACATCGTCCAGGTCCCAGTTGCGGGAGGCGATGACAGAACCGTCCGCCGTGTAGTTGCCCCAGGCAGAGAGGTAGGAGCAGGAGGCATCTGCAGGCGGGACCATGAGATAGATGACAAGCCCGTTATAGAGGGCTAGCACTTCATCCTGGGTCAGACCCGAGGTCTCGGCCATCCCGGAAAAGACCTCCTTCAACCGCTTCGAGTACAGCACTGACGCCTCCCGGCCGTCGGCTCGCAGCTGTTCGTTCGAATATCCGCGTTTCTCGTACGCAGAGGAGATGACCCGGTATTCCTCGTTCAACTCGGCCTTCATGAGGGCGCCGTACTGCCGGCCCATCTGCCGAAAGGTGCCGGAGAGGACGATCACCGGGTAGTCGCCCGCCTGGAGCCGGTGGCCTCCTTCGAACGAGGAAACGTACACAAGGTCCGGGCGGGCCGGAGGGAACAGGGGCGATACCGGCGGCAATGAGAGAGCCGCGGCGCTGCCATCAAGGATGCAGAGGGTGATGAGCACCGCAATGAGTTTCATGCAAGGGCTGTTACTCTGATATGAATTATACCGTTCGATCTGTATTTCCTGTTCACATCTGGTACAAGGCATGAGCATTTCCATTTCATCACCGCAAATTTAACTTATGGTTATACTATAACCAATAGTTATAAAATAACTTAAAGTAATATATTGAATGTGACATCTTTCCGGGAAGAATCCTCACCGAGGGAATGCATCACACGGACACCCGGCACAACACAGGGAATTCTGGAGAGACGTAAATTGAAAAGTAACATCATGCCCGACGACAGAGCACAAGTCCGTGCCTGCGTCCTCTCCTGATGACGGAGTATCATACCATGAGCATCGAATCAGCCAGACTTGTATATTTCTCGCCGACAGGAACCACCCAGGCGGTGGTCCGTGCAATTGCACGCGGGATCAACCATAGCAACTTCGAAGAGCTTGATATCACCCGGCCGGATGCGAGGGTTCAGCCGTTGCAGGCCTCGGACAACGAACTGCTCATTATTGGGGTGCCGGTGTACATGGGAAGAGTGCCGGCTCTCGTTACTGAATGGCTGAGCGTGATAAAGGCCCGGAACACCCCCGCAGTGTGTGTCGTCGTCTATGGTAATCGTGAGTATGAAGATGCCCTGCTCGAACTCTCGGACATCCTCATAAAGGGTGGATGCATCCCGATCGCCGGGTCAGCCTTCATTGGGGAACATTCTTTCTCGACCGATGAAACCCCAACCGCCGTGGGCCGTCCGGATGCGAACGACCAGGACTTTGCAGAAGTGTTCGGGAAGAACATATGGGAGAAACTTCGGTCCATATCCTCGCTCGACCGGATGTCGGAAGTCACAATCCCCGGCTGCCGTCCGTACCGGCAGGAGCCTTGTCATCCCTATCGGAGGGATTCAGTATTCTGGAATGTCGATTTCATCGAGGTCAGTGATGCCTGCATCCAGTGCGGGATATGCGCAGAGGTGTGCCCGGTCGGTGCCATCGATCCGGAGAATTGCAGGGCAATCGACACGGAACACTGCATTACGTGCTGTGCATGCATCAAACACTGCCCGAAGCATGCAAGGACGATAAAACCAGGGTTCGTCAGGGACGCGTCGGTCCGCCTGCACACCCTGTATGGTACTCGAAAGGAGCCAGAATGCTTCCTGTGAAAAATCCACTCCAGACAGTACCAGGAAGAACTTCCATGGATGCTACACGAAGATCTGATATGGAGCACTATCCACTCTACGCGGTCCACCCTCTCCATTCGGTCTTTCCGGAACCGGAGGACCTGTCGCCTGCACAACGACGCTGGATCCTGGTCCAGAATACCTCCGTCGTATTCCGGGATGAGCCAGCACCCGGCACCGTGGTCATGGGAGATCTGCTCCCCGAAGGACTTGCATCAGGTGCACCGGTGTATCTCGGCACCGATAATGACCTTTGCTATTATGCAGCAGAGGTTGCTTCCGGTGCCACACTCCCGCCCGGCTGGGAGACGTCGCCGGTCAGGGAATTGCACGGTGTGGTTCCGGACCGCGACATGGCATATGCCGCGTATGCCATCCGGATCCTTGACTTCGATCGCTCGAATACATTCTGCGGAAAATGCGGTGCAAATACCCGCCCTTCCACGACAGAGCGGGCACGGATCTGCACATCCTGCAGCCGCATTGTCTACCCCCGGGTATCCCCTGCCATTATCGCGCTCCTGAAAAAGGGCGAAAAGGTCCTGCTCGCCAGATCCCCCCGCTTCACGCCAGGGGTCTATTCGATCCTCGCAGGATTCAACGAACCAGGGGAGAACCTCGAGCAGACTGTCCACCGCGAAGTTGGCGAAGAGGTCGGCATCGCGGTGAAAAACATCCGGTATTTCGGGAGCGAGCCCTGGCCGTTCCCCGACTCTCTCATGATTGGCTTTGTCGCAGACTACGACAGCGGAGAGATCCGGATCGACCCCCGGGAGATCGAAGAGGCCGGCTGGTTTTCCCGCGAGAACCT
>Ga0302252_1000865_pt1 | contig 21076 bp, 18 predicted proteins | sample AAG_RA_Leu_MG_FD_193511 | JGI IMG/M metagenome (GOLD analysis project Ga0302252, IMG submission 193511) | Enriched activated sludge microbial communities from anaerobic digester in WTTP, New Holstein, Wisconsin, United States - AAG_RA_Leu | ecosystem: Engineered > Bioreactor > Anaerobic >...
CTATGAGATCCTTGACAGAGCGATCGCTGACGCTGAACTGTACATTCATCCTGCTGTTCTCAACGACCACCCTTACCGAAACTTCTCCCAGCGTGGGAGGATCGAGCTTGACAGTGATGAGCTCGTCGCCTCTGGCTGCCTCAACGGCGCCTGAAACCTGTCTGACAAGATCGGATATCTGTACTCTGAGGCTGGGCTCCACGGAGAGGGCTTTGTGATCCTTGACTGCTCCTGACAGGTCGCGGGCCAGATTCTCCTGGAAAGGCCTGAAGAGGGTTTCTACCATATCCGCTTCCACATCCAGGGATTTACCGACAATTCGCTGGCTGGCAGGAAGATCATCTCCGGCCGATGCAGGCTGCTCATCTGCCGAAGCCTGAGAATTCCAGTTCAGAAGAACGCCCACCGGTTCATCTGCTGTATCTCCCTGCAGTGCTGCTGCCTGAGAAGCAGTCTGCGATGAGTGCCTGAGCTCTCTGACATCGTTTCTGCCTTTCAGCGCTGCCACTCTCGACACTGCTTCATCTATCTTCTGAAGAAGCGCGGAGGAGATGTCTCTCATCTCCGGAGCCCTGTATTCGACAGATCTTATAATCGATGGCACAGCAGGCTGACTGACTGCCGCGTCTGCAACAGCCCTGCCGGTATTTCCCGATGCCCCGGCAGCCTCTTTCTGCACTGCTTCAGCAAGCATCCGGGTGAATCGGCTCAATGCATCGCCTGATGGCTGCTCGAGAGGCGGCAGCTGGCCGGCCATATTGTCGATGGGCGGCAGCGCCGCCTGCATCATCTTCATGGAAGGGTCCATCGCGGAAGAGGTCCGGGAATTCATCAGATCCGCAAGCGGAGAGAGCTCTGCTGTCTTGTTCCCGGCAGGCAGGGCCATCTCGATTGGCTGTAATGTCGTTACAGGCACTGTTAAAGCGGGAATCGTCTGAGCGGAAGTCTCTGAAGCCTGATCGCCCTTCTGCTCCACCGGGAACAGGGCATTGATAACATCCTGTGCAAGATCGGCGTCCTCGGCTTTCATAGCCTCTACGGCCTCTGCCATCTGCTGCTTTGAGCCCAGCATGGAGGCCACCATCATGGAAACCATCTCGTCGTCTGTCTCTGATTCCATGTTCTTCTTGACTGCCTCGAGCTTCTTTGTGGTGAGAACAGACGAGAAGTTTTCTGACCTGTCAGCGCTTCCCTTTACTGAAGGAGCGGAAACCGCTTCACAGGGAGAAGGGGTGGATGAAGGTGCCGTGAGCATAGATGCGAGAGAATCCATTTGTCACCTTTTGCCGTTTATTGACTTGAGAAGACTTTCCTCAAGCTATTAATAGTATCGGCAAAATGTGACTGATCTTTAAGACCCTGTTTCAGAAAATCGTTGACCTTGTTGACCATCTTGAGGGCGAAGTCTATCCTGGGGTTGCTTCCCTTTACATAGGCCCCGATATTGATGAGGTCCTCGGCTTCCCTGTATGACGACAGGATCTCGCGCACTTTCTGCGCCATTACGATCTGCTCTTCGCTCGATATTTCGAAGAAGAGCCTGCTTATGCTACTCAGGATGTCTATCGGAGGGTAGTGGCCTTTCGAGGCAAGATCCCTGGACAGGGCGATATGCCCGTCCAGGATTGCCCTGGAGGCATCAGCAATCGGCTCGTTGTGATCATCGCCTTCCACGAGCACCGTGTAAAGCCCTGTAACGCTCCCCTTGTCCGAGTTGCCGCACCGCTCCAGCAGCTTGGGAAGAGTGGCGAAAACAGAAGGCGTGTATCCCTTTGTGGTTGGAGGCTCACCGATCGAGAGGCCCACTTCGCGCTGAGCCTGGGCGTAGCGCGTCAGCGAGTCCATCATCAGCAGCACATCCTTGCCCTGATCCCTGAAGTATTCCGCCACAGAAGTGGCCACCAGGGCGCCCTTGATTCTGATCAGCGACGGCTGATCGGAAGTGGCGCAGATTACCACCGAGCGCTGGAGCCCTTCCTCCTTCAGATCCTTCTCTATGAACTCCAGCACCTCGCGGCCGCGCTCTCCTATCAGGGCAATCACATTGACGTCGGCCTGCGTGTATCTCGCTATCATGCCCATCAGCGTGCTCTTGCCGATACCGCTTCCTGCGAAGATGCCCATCCTCTGGCCCTTCCCCACTGTGAGGACGCTGTCGATTGCCTTTATGCCTGTGCTCAGCCTTTCATGGATCCTCTTCCTGGACAGCGGGTGAGGAGGAGCGTTGAAAGACTGCACCTTCGAATAGTGTACGAGATCGCCTTTCATGTCTATCGGATTGCCCAGGCCGTCCAGCACTCTTCCCACCAGATCCGGCGAGACCTTCACCTTGAAGCTGCCGCCTGTCGAATATACGAGACTGTTCGGCTTTATGCCCTCCATCTCGCCGAGCGGCATCAGCAGCGTGACGTTGTCTCTGAATCCCACGATCTCTGCAGGCACTTCAGTCCTGTCGTCCTTCCGGATCATACAGAGCGTCGATATCGACCCATTCACACCGCAGGCCTCTATGACCGTGCCGATGATCTGCTTCACCCTGCCGTAGATCTTCAGCGGCTCTATAGCATGGAGCGCTTCTATGTATGGCTTTAAATCGACATCGCACGTATCCATCTCACCGAGACCTCATGTTCAGTGTATCGAGTATTACGCCTTTGACGCTGTCGAGCTGTACCGTGAGCTGCCCGTCGAGCATGCCTGATTTCGATTCGATGACAAAGCCGTGGATCTCGACTGTGTCATCTTCAACTATGTCCATGTCAGGTATCATCAGCGAGTTTATGAAGTAGTCCCTGCCGAGCTGGTTGAATTCATGGGGGTTGAGCCGGATCACGAGCTTCTCCGTATCCTCCATCGAGTGCACGGCGTTCCTGATCATCCTCAGTATCAGCAGCGAATCGTCTTCGCATTTCTCCCTTATGATCTTCTCGATTGCCAGGATCACGAGCTGGATTATGTCGCTCTCAAGGCCTTTGAGACACTCTTCCTTCCTGGCTCCGTAAGCTTCGTACAGACTCTGGAAGAGCTTCTGGTGCTCCTGCATCAGCGCGATCTGCTCCTGCTTCAGAAGCTCGCTCTCTCTTCTCGCCTCGGCCCTGCCTTCGGTGTATCCCTTCTGATAGCCTTCCTCGAACGCGCTCTGCCTGGTCTTCTGAGCCTCATCGGCAGCCTTCGCCATGGCTTCCTCGACGAGCCGATCGGCTTTCTTCTTCATCATCTCGAGAAATGCCGTGCTGAGATTCCGCGATTCGACGAACTCTTTCTGGCGCTTTATGTTGTTGAGGATGAACTCCACATTTTCCTGTCCCCCGGGCACTAGACGAGCTCCTCCTTCTCCTTGTTTATTGTAATCTCACCCTTCTCCTCGAGCTGCCTCACTACCTCTACTACCTGCTGCTGCGCCCTCTCGACTTCCTTGATGGGAATCATGCCGAGGGCCTCTATCTCCTCAGACAGGATATTCCTTGCGCGCTCAGAGAGATTCTTCATTATCATATCCCTGATCTCGGGCGTCGTCTTCTTCAGCGCCTTCGCCAGTATCTTCGTATCGATGTCGCGAAGGATCTTCTGAACGCTTGCGTCATCTAGAAGAACGAGATCCTCGAAGATCAGCATCAGGTTCTTGATCTCGTATGCCAGCTCAGGCTTCTCCTTCAGGAAGTGATCGAGTATTATGCGCTCGCTGTTTCTTCCGGAGCCCTTCATGATCTTTACCAGGCTCTCCACTCCTCCGACCTGCATGGTCTTTGATGTGAGAAGCTTGATCTTGTTGCCGAGCATCTTGTTCAGGTATTTGATCATGTCCTTCTGCGGAGTTCCCATCGTGGCTATTCTCATGGCGGCATCGGCCTGCATCTCCGGTGACAGGAGGGGCATGATCTGCGACGAGATATCTGAAGGGATGAAAGACAGAATAAATGCGATCACCTGGGGGTGCTCATTCTTGATCAGCTCTATGAGCTGCTTGTGGTCAGCCTTCTGCAGGAATCCTATCAGGTCTATTTCCTCTGTCTCATCGTTCTCTGCCTCTTCGAAACGCTTGAGGTAGTTGTTTGCCTGCTCGGCTGTAAGGCGGTTTTTCGCCCTCACCGTGGGAGTGGACACCCTGTTGAGGGTCTCCCTGATGATCTCGTTGATGGTGTCTTCCGAGACATCGTCGAGGCCCTTCATTATGTTGGTCAGCTTCGTGGCATTGTCCCTGCCCAGCAGCTTCAGAACGCCCTGAACGTTGTCTTCTCCCAGATACCTGAGGAGTACTGCTGCCTTCTCAACAGGCTTCAGCATGACTATTCACCCTCCTTAAGCAGCGCTTCGATAACTCCGGCGAGTCTCTGTGGATTCTCTGCAGCCATCTTTCTCAATGAATCGGCATCGGCCTTGCCTGTTCCGTCACCTGCAGCTCCGAGAAATATGGTGCTTTCAGGAGGAGGCCCTGCCAGGCGCGCAATAGGCCCTGTCTGCCCTTCCTTGAGCATCGCCTGCGGCGCTGTCTTGCCTGCCTGGACAGGGGCGAGAGCCCCGCCCTTCGGAAGTCTCTTCAGCATCAGCAGGTAGAAGACTATGAATATCAGCACTGCAATCGCCGGCGAGCCCAGGCGCAGGATCCTGAACAGTGAGCTCCTCTTCTCGTCTTCAGCCATGACCTTTTTCTGCTGGTCCCAGTAATCTGTGTTGAAGGCGAAAGAGGAGATCTTGATCGTGTCTCCCCTCGTCTTGTCTATCCCTATGGAAGACTCGAGGACCTCGTTGATGTTCTTTCTCTCCACGTCATTCAAAGTGATCGTCTTATCGAGGAATACTCCGCAGGAGATCCTCTTGATCTTGCCGGGAGCGATGACGCGCTGCTCATGACTCTTGTTAAGCTCATAGTTCCTGACGAGGTTCTTCTGATCATATACAGGCTTGGCGGCAACTGTAGTCGCTGATGATGCGGCAACAGCATTGCCTCCACCGCCTGACGCCGCGGCCGGCGTAACTGCCGGACTGGGAGACGATGAAGGGTTTGCCGACCCTCCCTCGACGTAAGTCTCGGAATTTTCCTGCGCGGACCTCAGAATGCCCAGGTTCTTGTCGACAGGCTCGTATGTGTCCTTCTCGATGGTGTGCTTGTCAAACTCCATCTCCACGGCAACTTTCACGAGCGACCTGCCTGCTCCGAAGATCCTGTCCATGGCAGTCTGCACCTTCGTTTCGAGGTCGCGCTCCTTGTTCTTCTGAAGCTGAAAGTGCGACGTGCTGGCAAAACCGCCGCCGGCCATCTCGGGTGAATACAGCAGACTGCCCTTTTCGTCTACGATAGTGACATTCTCAGGCTTGAGATTCTTGACCGATGATGCCACGAGATATGCGATAGACTGGACCTGCTCGCCGGAGAGGCCCTTGCTGTTTCCCATCGACAGCACGACCGACGCTGAAGGCTGAGAGCTTTCTTCCATATATATCGACTCTCTCGGGAGGTTCAGCATCACTCTGGCAGCCTTGATCTCCTGAATGCTCAGGATCGTCTTCGACAGCTCTCCCTGCAGGGCTCTCACGTAGTTGATGTTCTCGACGAACTCCGAAGTCTGGATGTTCATCTTGTCGAAGAGCTCAAAGCCCACAGTGCCGCTTTCAGGAAGGCCCGCCCCTGCCAGCTTCAGGCGTGTGTCGTAGAGGTAGCGCTGCGGAACGAGGATGGTACCGCCCTCGTCTTCGAGCCTGTAGGGAACCTTTTCTTCCTGAAGCTTCTTGGATATCGCCGAGGCGTCTTTTGAGCTCAGGCTGGTATAAAGAGGCTTGAAGTCCGGCCTGCTTGCCCATGTGAATATCAGCGCGCAGGTTGCCAGAAACACTGCAGTGACAACGATTATGTTGGTCTTCTGCTGGCTGGACTTTGACTGCCAGAACTTTTTTACCCACTCGAGATTGTTCATACGGTACTCCTTCTTCTATCTAATCTTTGAAGGCTGAGCAGAGAGTTGATTCCCATCAGCTCTTCCCAATTTCGAGCGAACGCTGAAACACAGACTTTGCCTCGTTCAGTGCCGTGAGATTTGCCTCGAAGACCCGGGAGGCCTTAATCATTTCTATCATTTGGTCGATAATATTTATGTCTGGAAATTTTACATATCCGTTTTCGTCGGCGAGGGGATGGCCCGGCATGTAGGCATATCTGACTGCCTGCCTGTCTTCAGAAATTTTTTTTACCTCTGCGCCCTTGCCTGGTGGTGTCTCTGTTGCATTTCTGGGGATGCCGCTGTCGAGAAAATCTCTGAACTCCCGTAATGACTGGAACTCCCTTCCAGATCCCTTCTCGCCTATGATGGCAGTCTTCTTCAGATACGGCCCGCCGTTTTCGGTGCTTACCGTATCTATGTTTGCAATGTTTGTGGAGATCACGTCCATCTTGATGCGCTGAGCGGTCATTGCTGAAGAGCTTATGTCAAAGTTGGAGAAAAAGTTCATCTCTATCTCCTCCCTTCGGTAATGGCTGTCTTCACCAGATTCATATTCTGGTTGTGCACCTGAACCATTGATGCAAAGAACAGTGAAGTCTCCATCAGCTTGGTCATCTCGTCTTCGAGCGACGCGCCTTTATACTGAGTGACAGGAAAGGCCTCTGCCGATTCAGTCTGAGTCACACCCATATGCTCCGGAGAAGTCTTCACGAGCTGCATGGGAATCGGCCTGGGCGCTGATGAGAGACTCGAGATGTAATCCCTGAATGATATGTCAGTGCTCGTGTGGCCCGGCCTGTCAATATTTGCCACATTGTCGAGAAGTCTCACATGCCTGTCATAGGCGTACGCCATGCCTTTCTCGGTGGCATTGAGGGCTTTCGTATTGACAAAATCAAGCATTGGCACCTCCGGATGCTATACCTGCATTCTCATTATTTCCTGATAGGCCTCGATGACCTTGTTCCTGACCTGCAATGTAAACTGCAGGGACATGTTAGCCTTCTCGAGTGACATCATCGCCTCGTGAACATTCCTCGATTCCCCTCGAGCCAGTTTGATGGACTCCTGCTCCGCCTTTACCTGGTTCGCGTTTACTTCCTCGAGGAAGTTGGACACAGTTGCACCGAAGCTCTCTTCGGGCTTCTGAGGCTGCCCCTGTATCTGGGCGGTCCCTGTGCCGGACGTCTCAGGCCTTATGATCATCTGCGTCCGCGGCTCGAAGTTTGCTCTCATTTACCGTCCCTCCCAACTGTTGATCGCCTCACTAAGTTATATTGAAAAAAAACCGGTCGATCACTTTTAAGAAAAAAATCCTGATATTTGAGAATAATATCGTTTTTTGGATAATAGAATATACAGGGGGGTATCTGTCATCCATGGAATATGATTCCATGGAAGACATACAATGGTTCGGAACAAGGAGGAGCCATGCCGGATAAGCGCCAGGCCTGCAGGATTGCGGCAGTATCGATATTGCCGCTGATAATGGGATTGCTTTTCTGCTCAGTTACCGCATTCGCCAAGGGACTGCCTGCCCAGTCTCCCGGCTCCGATGCCCTGGTGATATATTCACAGAACAGCGGGGAGACGATTACAGTCGAAAAATACGGCGAGATACTGCAGGAAAAGGGCTATCAGAGAAACAGGAGCTTCGATCTCACCATAGTCGATGACAGGGATGACAGCGAGATACGCCTCATCGAAGGCAGAGTGGGCGACGAGATCATACAGGGAAAGATCATGAGGAAAGACTATTCGATGGAGCTTTCCGTCCAGTCCACAGGCAAAAAAACGAAAAAGCTTGTCACTGCAAGCACAGAACTCAGAGGGGAGAGGCTCGAGATAGACTATTCAACAGAGAAATCAGACGGAGGCGCATCAAAGCAGAGCGCTTCACTGGTCGCATACAACACGCCCAATAAGGTGAAGATCATCTCCGAGGAGGACAGCGACAAAACAGCTTTCTACCTGCTGTTCTCGCTGCCGAAGATTAAGATTTTCGGCAATAACAGGGGAGCGCCGGTCGAGTACATAATCTCAATAAAGGAAGAGAGAACATGGCTCACAACCTGTGACCTGATAATTGGCTCGATAAACCTGGTCCTGACGGGATATTTCATACTTTAAGGTCTCAAGGAGATGAAAACAGGGGATTCATTCGCGCAGGGCAGCGAACCTGGCTCGACCAGGTGAGTGAAAACTGGAAAGACATCTGATTCCCCGCAGCATTATGACCGATCGCGAGAGAAGAAGGTTTTACAGGCTCAGATACCCTGTATCTGTAAGGCCACACATGCTTTACAAAAAATGGAAGTTCCCTGTGGCGGAGATATCTGAACAGGGTCTCAGGTTTGTCATCATCGAGGAAGCGCTCGATCACATAGTCATGAATATGAAAGCGACTGTGTTCTTTCACGACGGCGAAAGCCAGGATGTCGAAGGCAAGATCCTGAGAATCGAAGACGACGAGATCGTAGTACAGCTTTTCAAGGGCATTCCGCTGAAGAGGATGATCACCGAGCAGCATTTCGTGATTAAAGCCTGTCCTCACCTGAAGAAGTTCTGAGCCCGGATAGAGTATCTCGTGTATTTATGGGCTCGAGAGCTCCAGAGATCAGAAGATTTCTTCCTTCACTTGACCACTCGACCACTTGACCACTGAAGCACTACCCGGAAACATGGACTCCAATGAATCATGACGGAGATCGGCAGGTGACTACCGCCTGAGGCTTAGGCTCCTGTCCCTGCAGGAGACGTGCATGTGAGGCCCTGTTTTGTATCTGCTGTCTCTCAGATACTCGTTGTAAGTCTCAAAGCCGCAATCTCTGCATACCTGTTCGAGCTGCTGCGACTGCTTCGCGCTGATGTCGATGGGCTGATAGCCGGCGTCGGCAGCGACAAAATCGATGGATGTCCCGGCAGGGTGACCGGGATCCTGATGTCTCCCATCCATGGTAGAGGTTATCAGCAGCCGCATGCCCGGGAACCTCTGTGCAGTCTCCTTTTCGAGCTCGATGAACCGGGCTGCCGTCGACGCCTGCAGCGAGTGATTCTGATATCTCACAATCGCCCTTGGAGACGCCTCGGCGATATCTGCAATTCTCTGTCTTGCCGCTGAGTATTCGAGAGCTCCGCTGCACGAAATTGAACGGCTGCCTGCCCCAGCCATCTGAAGCTTCTCTTTCATCTTCCCGGCGCTCCCGTCTGATGATGCAAAGCAGAGAACGTCTCCTCTCGAGACTCCGTCCAGTGCGGCTGCGCTTCTCTCGTCCATTGAGGAGCCGTCTCTGCCGAACCCGTTTACCTTTTTGAATATCTCGAGCGCCTTGTTCGTCTGGGGGCCGTATATTCCATCGACAGCCAGTACACCCTTCCACTCAGGCATCCAGGTTATGAGGGTCTGCTGAAGGGCGCGGACCTTGTCGCCTCTCGAGCCTTCGTGCAGTCCGGAAAAGACCTTCGAGCCTGCCGAGCCGTCTCCTGACTGGATCGTGAAAAGCGATCCGATCAGTGAAAGGACATCTGATGATGAATTGATATTCAGCGCATGCTTCCCTGTCGAGGCTGAAGAGCTTTCTGTCCGGGCACTTTCAGAAGAGCAGGCGTCATCTGCCTTTGCTCTGCCGTTTTCGACGCTCTGCGGCAGGATGTCTGTCTTGATGAGCCTCATTCTGCTGAGGCATTCGTTGAATCTGGTGGACTGAAGGGCATTCTGCTTCTGTGACTGGCTGCTCCGGGAACCTGAACAGATGTTTCTGAGCATGGTCAGAGTCACGCCGGCCGCTGCCGCCGGCGACATGGAAAGCTGCTTCATTTCATTCAGGCCGGTGAGAAGCTTCATCCGCATCTTTCCTTTCTACAATCAGTCTGCTTATCAGGGCCTGCGCCGCTTCGGCGCTCCCGGTCTGATGTTCTATTTGCTCGAGACAATCTGCCTGTCTGACAGATAATCGATGATCCTTCCCGCTATGGAATCGAGGGGAAGCACTTCATTTACAGCACCGGTCTTTATGGCCTCCTTGGGCATCCCGAATACCGTCGATGTCTTCTCGTCCTGCGCTATGCAATATGCTCCGCGCTGCGCCATGGCCAGCATTCCCTTCGCGCCGTCGGCTCCCATCCCTGTCAGGATGACTCCCATCGAATTCGAGCCTGCATGCTGAGCCACCGACTCGAAAAGAATGTCTACAGCCGGACGCTGATAGTGAACCTGAGGCCCGTCGACGATCCTGACAAAGTATCGGGCTCCGCTCCTCTGCAGAACCATATGATAGTTACCCGGGGCTATCAGTGCGACGCCGGGAACCACATAGTCGCTGTCCCTCGCCTCTCTGACCTCCATCTCGGTGATCTGGTTCAGGCGATCGGCAAATGAGCGTGTGAAGCCTTCCGGCATGTGCTGCACAATAACCGTTCCGGGAGTGGATGCAGGAAGGTCTCTCAACACGACCTCGATGGCTTTTGTACCGCCTGTGGAGGCTCCAATCGCGAGAACCTTGTGAGTAGTGAGGAGCTGGACAGGCTTCCTGTCAAGCTTTCTGGGAGGCGGGCCGGCAGCCTCCTCCTTCTTCATGAACTTGGCATGGCTCGCCCCCCTGATAGCGTTGGCGAGCTGCTGGGAGATGTTGGATGCAGAAAATGTTCCACCGGGCTTGCACACAACATCCAGCGCGCCGAGCTCGAGGGCCCTGATGGCCATCTCGCTGTTCCTCGGCGTCAGCGAGCTCACTATGACCACAGGCATGGGATGGTACTTCATTATCTTCTCCAGGAAGGAAAGGCCGTCCATCCTGGGCATTTCAATATCGAGAGTCATGACGTCAGGCTTCAGAGCCAGAATCTTGTCACGCGCCACATAGGGATCTATGGCAGTGCCGACAATCTCGATGTCAGAGAACTTCGAAAGCTCGGTGGTCAGTATCTTTCTAACCAGGGCAGAATCGTCCACGATCAGTACTTTAATCACTGGCTATCCTCCAGTCTACTTCATGTATATGGCAGGCTTAACAAACCGGAACCTGTGCTTGAGGCCTGTAAAGCTTTCGGAATGGCCGACGAACAGGACTCCGCCGTCACAGAGAAGATCGTAGTAGCGGTTTATCAGCGTATTCTGCGTCGGCTTGTCAAAGTAGATCATGACATTTCTGCAGAAAATCAGGTCAAACGGTCCTTTCATCGGCCAGTCTCCCATGAGGTTGAGATGGGCGAACCTGATCAGCTTTCTGATATTATCATTTGCCCTGTAGCGCATCGACGGGCCGGGGTTGACGTGTGTGAAATACTTCGGCACAAGACCGGCAGGGACTTCCTTCACAGTGTCCTTCTCGTATACACCTTCTCTTGCTCTTGCAAGAATCTTGTGGGAGAGATCTGTTGCAAGAATCGCCACATCCTTCCTGTCCACGTCTGCGATGTACTCTCTGAGAACCATGGCAATCGTGTAGGGCTCCTCGCCGGAAGAGCAGCCGGCGCTCCAGATCCTGATCTTCCTGTTCTGCAGGTGCGGAAGTATACTGGATATCATGTAATCGAAATGGGGCATCTCCCTGAAGAAGCTCGTCTTGTTCGTGGCCAGCTCATCGAGCATGAATCTTATCTCTGTTCCTGTCGTATCGCTGTGCACATATGCGATATATTCGTCGAAGCCGAGCAGCTTCAGAGCGCGAATGCGCTTCATCAGGCGGGACTTGACCAGCTCCTCCTTCCCGGCGGTGAGCTTTATACCGCAGAGAGAGTAGGCCAGCTCACAGATCTCGTTGAACTGCTTTTCGGTGAGGTGTGTCGAGAGGGTTTCCATGGGCCGTCCTTTCGGTGCTCTTTATGACGTGCACTTAAGTAATCGGAGAAATGGAAGAAAAAATTAAGGCAGCACCGCCTGGGCGATGCTGCCTTTAAGGCTGATACCGACTGCTCCTAGAAATCCTGCAGTGTTGAAAGATCCATGTCATCTAGCGGGATCAACTTCTCCGCACGCTCCTTGCTGATTGCCAAACCCTTCGAGCCGTTGCCGTTTCCGCCGCCGTTTCCTGATGAGGCTGCAGCCACGCGGACCTTATCCCTTACCGGCGCCTTTGCGCGGCTTTGCAGGGAGGCTCCTGACGGGACTCGTGAAACCTGCCGGAAATGGCTGCCAGCCGATGCTACGCTCAGCTTGAAGCTGGATACGAGGCTCCGCATCTCCTCAGCCTGCGAGCCAAGCTCCTCGGCTGCGCTCGCCGATTCCTCCGAATTTGCGGCGTTGTGCTGGGTAAGCTGGTTCATCTGCTCGACAGCGGTGTTGATCTGATCTATGCCTGTGCTCTGCTGTTCAGATGCCGCCGCTATCTCCGCCATCATCTCGCTCACCTTGTTGACCTGCCCGGCTATCTCGTCGAGGTTCCTGAGCACCTCCTGGTTCAATCCGACACCGTTATCGGCATTCCTGGATGATTCCTCGATCATATTTGCCGTATTCTTGGCCGCTTCTGCGCTTCTCATTGCAAGGTTACGCACCTCTTCAGCCACCACGGCGAATCCCTTGCCGGCCTCGCCGGCCCTGGCTGCCTCGACTGCCGCGTTCAGAGCCAGCAGGTTTGTCTGGAATGCTATCTCATCGATAGTCTTTACAATCTTGGCAGTCTGATCAGATGAATGCTTGATCGACTTGACGGCCTCAGAGAGCCTGTTCATGCTGTCAACGCCCTTCATCGTGGCCTGCTTTGTATTCTCGGTGAGGCCTTTCGCCTCTATCGCGTTGCCTGTATTCTGCTTCGTCATCGAAGCCATCTCCTGCAGAGAGCTGGAGATCTCCTCGAGAGAGCTGGCCTGCTCTGAGGCGCCCTGCGCAAGGGCCTGGCTGCCTGTTCCAATCTGCGAAGATGCCGAGGCTACCTGGTCGGATGCCACATTTACCTGCTGCAGGCTGTTGTCCAGGTTATCCACTGCCGTATTGATCGCTTCCTTGATTCTCGCGAAGTCGCCCTTATAGTCGCCTGTCATTCTCGCCGACAGATCCTTGTCGGCCACCCGGCTGAGCGTGTCGGAAGCTTCGTTGATAGGAGTCATGATCGTATCGAGCAGATGGTTGATGCCGTCGATCATCTTGCCGTTGTTGCCTGTGTATTTGCTGGTATCGGCTCTCATGTCGAGCTTTCCTGCAAGGGCCGCCTCAATAAGACCGTTTACATCTGCATTTCTCATGGCTATGACATCTACAATATGGTTTATGCTGTTCTTGATGACGTTGAAATCACCATAGTACTCTTCAGTAACCTTTGAAGGCAGATTTCCCTGCGCCAGCACGTCTATTGCCTCCGTAGCTATTCCAAGAGGCTTCATTACAGTTTCTACCGTATGGTTGAGACCTGTGATTATGTTCCTGAACTCTCCCTGATGCCGGGATGCATCGGCTCTCATCTTTGTCTTTCCCTGCGAGACCGCTTCGGTAAGTGATTCCAGATCGACTATGACTCCCTTTACCGCATCGCGGGCTTTGCCGAGGCTGGAAGCTATGATCATGAACCGCTCCCTGTCTTCTTTGGTATACTCGTCAGCCCTCTCAATATCGAGATCAAAGTCGAGATTTCCCACAGAGAGCTTCTCCAGATTGCCGGCAAGGCGAGCCACTTCGACTTTCTGATACTCTCCGCTCCTGACCTTGGCCGTCATCTCCTGGACGACCTCAACGTGGCCTATGCGCTCGCCCTTTGCGTTGGTAATGTAAGATGTGTCGACGTGGAAGTCTCTCCCCAGCTGGTTGAAATCTGTATAGTTTTTACCTTTGCGGAGACAGGTGATGCCGCAGTTTTCAGTGTTGCAGATGCTGGCCTTCCAGTTGCTGCACTGCTTCCCTGTCAATTCTCTTCTCGTTGAGCCGAGGAACTGCTCGACAGCCTTGTTGACAAACGTCCAGTTCATGTTCATGTCAGTCACCGACACAGGGAGAGGCACCGCATCGAGCAGGGCTTCATACCATATGACCTTTTCGACTACGACATCGAGCGTCTTGTTGACTCCTTCCACTATCTTCCTGAAATCGCCCTGATGGCGTGTATCATCGGCTCGTGTATCGAACTGGCCTTTCAGGGCCGCCTGTACGAGCATTCCCGAGTCTGCGACCAGAAGATTGACTGCATCGATGCACTGGTTCAGGTTGTTCTTGATCTCATTGAAATCGCCCTTGTAAGTATCTGTAATCCTCGCAGGCACATCGCCCTTCGAGATTCTGTCAACGTACTCGGCTGCGACATTTAGAGGCCCTATGACTGCGTCGAGTGTATCGTTTACTCCCTTGACTATCTCCCTGTATGAGCCTTTGAACTTATCGGCGTTGCCTCTCATATCCAGCTTGCCTTCGACGGCTCCCTTCGAGAGCCTCGTCATCTCCGCGTCAAGGCCTTTCAGCGAGTCTACTATCTTGATCAGGGCCGGTCCGATCTCGTCTTTTTCGTCAACTGCCATTGTCCTGGCTGTAAGATCGCCTTCAGCAATCTGCTGCATGGGATGCACTATATACTTCTGAAGGTTGTCGGCGAATGCATCCACCGTCTTTGCCATACTGCCAACTTCATCTTCACTGTCTGAGTTGACTCTCATGCCGAGATGGCCTTTGCCCAGCTCTTCCAGCATGGCCTTGACCTTGTTGACAGGCTCGGTGATATTCTTCGTGATTAATATTCCCATCAGCACCGCAGACGCAAAGCCCAGCACGAGCACGATCACCATGCCCGCCTTGCTCCTGGCTGTTTCTGCATTTGCTGCCTTAGCCTGCTCGGCAGCCCTCAGCTGCGTATTCGTCACCATCTCATCGAGCTTTGCGATTGAAGGCAGCAGAGCCTTTCGTGACTCGAGGGAAGCCGCGATAGTCCTGTCTTCCTGAGCGGAAAGGGCCTTCCTGTGCTGCCCTTCATTTTCATAAGGCGACGATACCATTCTGTCATATTCTTCAGCAGTCTGGCGTACCTTCGTGTGCTCGCCCTTCCAGGTCTGCCACATGGAAACAAAGTCTCTCCAGGCCTGCTCTTCCGCAGGACTCTTCTTGAGAGCCTCGTAACTTCTGTAGTTCTCCTCTGCGCTCTTCCAGTTGTCGTCTATGAAGGTATACTGCGCCTTCCTTACAACAGGATCGGCGGTCATCTTGGCATTTGCAAGCCCTCTCTCTCCAACCCATATCTTGTTGGCTGCTATATTGAGAGCCATCAGCGACTTGACGGCCGGGAGATCATTGTTGCCTATTGAATTGATACTCCTGTCCGACTTGTCGAGCGAAAAATACCCCCACAGCCCGATCACGGCGGCGACGACCGCCATAATCATGAAACCCCCGAATATCTTGGTGCCCAGCTTCATTTTTTTCAACATATAGTTTCCTCCTTGTGCAACGTATTACATCCTTGTACTCAAGAGCTCATCATCGCTGTTTTCATCGATCACCTTCCTTTCGGATTTGTAAAAATCTCCTTAATGTAACTGAATTGATAATTATGACAGAGACTCACCATTCTGATGAGCGTCCATAAAATACGTTCGGACAGTGCAACTTTTTTTTTAATAGAATTCAAAATTAAGAAAATTTCATATTGCACTGCCGCGACAAAGCAAACAGCACCGCCGAAGCGGTGCTGCCGTTGTTACGATGGAGACAGGCTCTGCGCCTGGAATCTCAGAATGTTATGTGAGTCGCGCAATTCAGCATCTTTGCATCCGGCCTGCTCGGATTTGTTGAGATCCCGTACCATATGCTGAACTGAACTCCCCCGCAGGGGATCTTCACCTTCGGGCCCACATATGTGTCAGGGTTGGCCGAAAGGGTCGACAGGTTATAGCCGGATATATCGAGCCATTTACAGACCTTCAGGTCGGCAAATGTCTGGTGGAAGGGGCCCTCGTTGGAGCCGTAGCCCTTATGAAGCACAGTGAGGCCAAGCTTCGGCAGCGATAGGACGAAATGCCCGCCGAAGAACCATATCTCTTTTCTCTTGCCAGTGTACATTCCATTTATCCACATGACGCCCGGGCTCCAGTTGAAGTTGAGCCACGAGCTCTTTACAAACGGGACCTGGCCGTAGTTAACCCAGTACCTGCTGCGCTCCAGGTTGAAGTAATCATATCTGAGATGCAGCTTTCCTATCAGAATCGCATAGTAGTTGAATGCATAATCACCCTTCTTATTGGGAAGCCTGTCCCACTCGTTCCAGTTGCCTATGTTCACCTTCACTGGAGTCTTCTTAGGGGTATTCTTGCCATCGGCCTTCTTGACCTGGGGTGAGTCTGCGGAGATCATGAAGGAAGGTTCGTAATCAACATATATGGATGAGGGCTCGTGTGTCATCGCCGAAGGATCTTCCGGCACAGATGCTGTATCTGCGATGCCATTTCCAGTCTGTGTGTCTTCGAGTGCGAGAAGAGTCGTGGATTCATGGGTGAGCTCGGTCGAGATGGAGGGATTTTCAGAGGGAGGCGAGAACTGTTCATAATACTGCATTGAAAGGCTCTCATGAGCCGGAATGGCATAAGCCTTTGAAGAATCTCCGTACAAGGCCTGCTCACCTTCCTGTAACGGCGCTTCCATAGCCAGCAGCGAAAGAGGCTCGTGATAAAGCGGCTCTGTCATGTCACCGGCAAAGGCTGCGCGGAATGTGATGCTTAACAATAAAAGAATTAAAAGCGTCCAGACTGTGAATCCTTTCAAAATGCCACCTCCATGTGAAATAAGTCACTCATGTTTTGACAAGAACAGATCATTTCCTCCTGAAGCATGTGTAAAAAAATTGAACACCATCTGCCGCCTGTTTCTGCGCATAGCCTGCACGATATTCTGCAGAGGAATTCTTAAGATATTCTCCGGATCTGCCGATGATATATCAGAACAAGATAACGGAGGGTTTTGACATGGCATTCACATATTTTTTCAGAGACCTTCAGATACTGGAGCTGACAGTCAACAAGGTGCTACCTGCATTTCAGGGAAGAAGGGCAATACGCTTCTGGGATGCGGGATGCGCAACGGGATGCGAGCCTTATACACTGGCCATACTCTGCGCCGAGAGGATGGGATATTTCAGCTTCAAGAACCTGAAAATCCTCGCAACTGACATAGACACGAGCGATCTGTTCGAGACCATCATAAAAAAAGGCGAGTACAGGAAGGAAGAGGTGCAGAGGATTCCGTCACAACTGCTTGAAAAATATTTCAGCCAGGCAGATGACCCCCAATACGTAAGGATTGCAGAGCACCTGAGGAACAGCATAACGTTCAAAAAGCACGACCTTCTTACACTGCAGCCCGCCGGCTCGGAGTTCTCCCTGATCATATGCAAGAACGTGCTGCTTCACTTCTCCGAACAGGAGAGAATGAGAGTATACCACATGTTCCATGCATCCCTTGCAGAAGGAGGATTTCTGGCCACAGAGCATACACAGAAGCTCCCTGCGGAGGCCTCAGGGCTCTTTGAGCAGGTCTCAGGGGAAGGACAGCTCTTCGTCAAGAAATAACAGTGACTGCAAAGACCGGGCGAAGCGCTTTCAGAGGTGACCTTCTGCATCAACGCTTGCGATCAACTGCTCGAGCATTGCCATGGACTGCTCGAGAATCTGTCTGTCAATCGGGCCCTTCGAGGCATTTTCCATTGCGGCTCCCAGTTCCTGAAAGGGAGTGAGCCTCAGGTTTGCAGACGAGCTCTTCACGTAATGGGCAACCCTTCGAAACTCTTCAAAGTCGCCCTCTTCAAGCAGAGCTTTCAGCTCATCGACTTTTTCCTTTACCAGAGCAAAGTGCTCTGCCACAAGTTCATCATAGATTTCAACAGGGAGTCCGCCGAGCTCTTCAAGTATCTTTTCCTTATCGTTAACGGATATCATCGGTTAACCTCCTTATCTGCAGAAACAGTGCTGATAATTGTCTGAGATGACTGACAGGAAGATTGCAGGTATTCGGCTGTATATAGAAGGTTTAAAGGACATTTCTTCTGACTGCCGCTCTTTCTTATTTGAATGATTGCATGGTTGCCTGGCGAACAATATATGCGGGCATAAAAAAGCCGCTCCCATATCTATTATGCAACAAAATTGCGGCGTTGTAAAGAGGAATATTGTGAGCGCGACTATCTTCTGAGGATACTGATCAGAATGTCTTCCAGATCCTTTACCTTGATGGGCTTTGCTATGAAGCCGTTCATCCCGGCCTCCAGGCATTTCTTCTCATCGTCCTTGCTTGCAAATGCAGTAAGCGCAATAATCGGGAGATCCCTGTGCCCTGCCTTCCTTATTTCCATCGTAGCTTCGATGCCGCCCAGCACCGGCATCGATACATCCATTATCACGGCGTCGTAGTGATTTGCCGAGACCTTCTGCACGGCCTCTCTGCCGTTGTTTGCAAGCTCAACCACACATCCCAGATTCATCAGCAGAATTTTTTCCAGCTTCTGATTTATGAAGTTATCCTCGGCAAGAAGCACACGTCTGCCTTTCAATGACATCGCCTCCCTGTCCTGCCTTTCAGAGCCCTGAGGAGTATCTTCTCTCACATTCAGCACCTTCTCGCAGATTGCTAACAGCTCCGGCCAGAGCACCGGACGGGCGAGATAGGCGTCAAACTCATATTTTTTCAGCCTGGACAGAACGGCCGTCTTTACGCCGCTGTACACGGCAATCATCTTCAAGCCGGTCCCGCAGTCATTCTTCACCGACATCAGTGTCTCTAGCCCGGCCTGATCGAGCAGTGTGGCGTCCACTATGATACAGTCAAAGCCGCACCTGAGCTCCCTGAGCCCGGCGGCTGCCTCGCGTAAGCTCCTGAAGCATCCTTCAGTCGATACTTTCAGCCTGCCCAGGTATTTCTTTATCACTTCACACGAAGACTGGCTTCTATCGATTATGATCGCCTTCTGGCCTTCAACATTTCTGAACTGCCCGCCTTCCTCGACCGTCTCCGTCTCCGGAGCGCTTCTCTCGAGACTGAGCGTGACGACGAACTCGCTCCCTCTTCCTACTTCTGAGTTGAATGATATTGTCCCTCCCATTTTCTCGACAACAGCCCTGGTGATTGTAAGTCCAAGGCCTGTTCCTCCGTACTTTCTCGTGGTGGAGCTGTCTGCCTGCACGAACGCGTCAAAGATCACCTTCTGCTTGTCAAAGGGAATGCCTATCCCGGTGTCTCTGACCTTCAGCCTTATCACCTGATTCTTCCCATCGAGGATCTCCCCGCCTGCCTCGACGGTAAGGCAGACCTCGCCCTTCTCGGTAAACTTGAGAGCGTTGTTGAGAAGATTCAGAAGGATCTGGCTTATCCTGGTAGGATCACCTGTAAAATCCAGGGACAGCCTGGCATCGAAATCCACCACAAACACGACGCTCTCGCCTTTCATCCTCAGCCTCAGTATCTTGACGACATTGTCAACCAGATACTCCAGGTTGAAGACTTCCGACTGGAGCCGCATCATGCCTGATTCGATTCTGGAGATATCGAGTATATCTTCTATCAGAGCCATCAGGACGCTGCCGCTTTCGTGTATCACATTGATATAGTCCTTCTGACTCGATGTCTGGGAGCCGTCTCTCAGCAATTCCGAAAACCCTATTATGGCATTCAGAGGAGTCCTTATCTCGTGAGATATGTGGGCGAGAAATCTGTTTTTCTCCATGCTGGCCGCCTCGGCCTGCTCCTTGGCCATCTTCAGGTATTCTTCCATCTTCTTCCTGGATGTTATATCCCTCGAGATCACGAGCACAGCCTTCACAGAGCCTTCAGCCCTGTAGATCGGGTAGAGCCTGTATTCATACCATACCTCCCTGGAAGGAAGGCTCAGCTTCTCCTCCTGGTTCTGGAAGCTGCCGCTCTCGAATATCTTCCTTATGGATACGATGAAGTCTTCAGCCACCTTGTAGGGATATATGTCAAAGAGATGCCTGCCCACCAGAGACTCCTGTGTAAAGCCGAAGTCCCTCGCCGCAAAGCTGTTTGCATATGTGATCCTGCCTGACGAGTCAACTGTAAATATATTGTCCTGAGCAGCTTCTGCAAGTGTCCGGTAGAGCTCCTCACTCTCAGACAGCTTCATCTGGGCCTGGCGCCTCTCTGAGACATCGCTGAACACCAGCACAGTGCCTGTGACATCTCCCTTTTCGTTTATGATCGGAGCGCTTGTCTCGTCAATAGGTATCTCACTCTGATCCCTCCGGAGGAGAAGGCTTTCACCGGAGTGGAACGCTGGGCTTGTGTGACTGGCTGTCTCTCCCGCCGAGAGTTCTCCCTTGTCGGACTTCTTCAGGTTATAGACATTGGAGAGCGGCCCGTTCAGCGTCTCTTCTGCAGACCAGCCCGTAAGATGCTCGGCGACCGGGTTCATGAACTTTATCGAGCCATCCCTGTCTGTTGCTATCACCGCATCGCCTATGCTTTTCAGGATTGTGGAGAGCCAACGCTCGTGCTCTCTCATCTTTTTGTCAAGACTGTCCTTATAGAGCGCAATCTCCAATGCGGTGCACAGCTCGATCTCCTCATAGGGTTTGAGGATATATCCGAGCGGTCCTGTTATCTTGGCCCTTCCAATCGTCTTGTTGTCAACATATGAGGTAAGATAGACTATCGGCGTATCATAGAGCTCTTTTATCTGGAGCGCCGCATCGATTCCGTCAAGCTCTCCCTTCAGTTTCACATCCATGATGACCAGATCGGGGAGGAGCTCGCCTACCTTGATGACAGCCTCCTCTCCTGTCGAAACCATGCCGACGACCTGATAGCCGTGTATCTCCACGGTGCTCTTGATATCCTTGGCTATAATCATGTCATCTTCAACGATCACTATTCTGGGCTTCTGCATCAACTTAACGCCTCTTCGATGATCTCCTGAGTCTTGCTGCCGGATCGGCAGTTAAAATCTCCATATATATTATGAACATAATCTACGGCATCACTCTTTTCATGACCTGCCGATTCCATTGACATGTCCTCCTCACTTTCCAGGATCCAGTGGATCGGAGTACATTAAAACAATAAGAAAGTATATCACATTATTCGTCTCATGAAGGATTTTCCCCCTTCCTCCTCTAAAATGTTAAATATGCTCTCTTCTTCGGCGAAAATCGGTATGAGAACTTGTGCTGAAATATTAAACTGTCCGCCCCAGGATTACATCAACTGCCCTGCATTGGTGTTCGGT
>Ga0302252_1000871_pt1 | contig 21014 bp, 15 predicted proteins | sample AAG_RA_Leu_MG_FD_193511 | JGI IMG/M metagenome (GOLD analysis project Ga0302252, IMG submission 193511) | Enriched activated sludge microbial communities from anaerobic digester in WTTP, New Holstein, Wisconsin, United States - AAG_RA_Leu | ecosystem: Engineered > Bioreactor > Anaerobic >...
GGGGATGAGATCAAGCTCGAGGACATGGTCTTCTCCATCATAGATACAGCCGGCCACACCCCGGAGCATATCTGCTATATCGCCACGGATACCGGGAGGGGAGAGACGCCTGTGGCCGTATTCACCGGCGACACCCTCTTTGTGGGCGATGTTGGCCGACCCGACCTCTTCCCGGGAAGATCAGAGGATCTGGCCTCATCGCTGTTCGATAACCTCCATGAAAAGGTCCTCCAGCTTCCCGACGAATGCGAGGTCTACCCCGCTCATGGCATGGGATCGCTCTGCGGCAGGGCTATGAGCGCCAAGAGAACCAGCACCATTGGATACGAGAAAAAATACAATTACGCCCTCCAGATAAGAGATCGCCGGGAATTCATCCAATCCCTGACCTCCAATATGCCCCAGGCCCCGGATCACTTCTCCCGCTGCTCCGAGATTAACCGCCTGGGTCCGGCGCTGATGCAGGATCTGATGCCCCCTGCCCCTATGGATCCCCGGTCCTTTGCCCAGAGAGCCAAGTCGGGCCAGGCGGTGGTGCTGGATGTGAGAAGCTACCCCGCTTTTTCCGGCTTGCACATACCGGGAGCCTGGCATATCGATCTTGCCGGCAGCTTCGCCACCCAGGCCGGCTGGATTATTCCTCCCGAGAGAGACATACTTCTGGTGGTGGAAGGAATGCCTCAGGTTGGCCTGGCAGCCCTTCAGCTTCGCCGGGTGGGGCTCGACCGGGTGGCGGCATATCTTGATGGTGGAATGCTCTCCTGGGGGGCCAACGCCCTGCCGGTGGGAAGGGTTCCGGTCATCTCTCCGGTGCGGGCCCATGAGCTCTTAGAGTCCGGACAAGCCACACTCATCGATGTCAGATCTGTGGAGGAGAAGACGGCAGAGCATGTAAAAGGCTCGATCGATATTGCCTGGCACGACCTGCGGATCCGTTACAGTGAGCTTGACCCGCGAGGTGGCTATATATTGATGTGCAAGGGCGGGCAGCGGGCCAGCATAGCCGCCAGCATCCTCAAGATGAACGGCTTCTCCAGTGTCTGCAATCTGGCCGGAGGCTTCATGGCCTACCAGAGGTCGGGCTATATCCCTTAGCCCGGCCAGATCCCCACTAAATTTTCATCTCCAAGGTGTATCCAAAATGATCGAATGGCTGATGGCGGCCTCATGGTCGCCCTATCTGGTCGGAGCAGGTATAGGCGTGCTTATCTGGACCGCCTTTCTGCTCTCCGACCGGCCTTTAGGCTGCTCAACAGCCTATGCCAAGACGGCAGGAATGATCGAGTCGGCTGTCTCCCGCCAAAAAACGGAGAGCATGCCCTACTACAGGAAGATCACTCCTACCATCGACTGGCAGTGGATGCTGGTTGTAGGAACGATGATGGGAGCCGCCCTCTCTGCATATCTTTCCGGAGGCTGGACCGTTTCGGTAGTGCCGCCTCTTTTTAAAGAGTCATTCGGTGCCGATGAACTGCTGCGTCCGGTTACAGCCATCCTGGGCGGCATCTTCATGGGCCTGGGAGCCCGCTGGGCGGACGGCTGCACCTCGGGGCACGGCATCTCCGGAACGCTTCAGCTCTCTCTGGCAAGCTGGATTGCAGTGATATCCTTTTTTGCCGCCGGGATCATAGTGGCAGGGCTCATCTATGGCTTTTCCTTTCTCTAAGGAGGCTTGAGCATGGCTTTTGATTTGATCAGATCCAGCGGCAGGGCCCAGAAAGCTCTGGGCCTGCTGTCCGGCCTTTTCTTTGGATTTCTGCTCCAAAAAGGGGGCTTGACCGAATATGATGTCATCCTCGGCCAGCTCCTTCTCACCGATTTCACTGTGGTCAAGGTGATGCTCTCGGCCGTCCTGGTGGGGATGATAGGGGTGTTCGTCATGAGGTGGATGGGACTCGTCCGCCTGCAGATCAAGCCGGGATCAATGGGCTCAACGATCCTGGGCGGGATCATCTTCGGAGTGGGATTTGCCATTCTCGGCTACTGTCCGGGCACAGCCGCAGCTGCTTTTGGCGCCGGGGCCGTTGATGCACTAGCGGGAATGATTGGAATAGTCATCGGTGCCGGGATCTTCGCCCGCCTCTATCCCGCCCTGGACCAGCTGATTCTAAACAGGGGAGCATTCCCCGCCGATACCCTGCCGGAGCTGATCGGACTGAAGCCGGGAATCGTTGCTGCCGTCATGGCCGTTCTTATCCTCGGGCTGCTCTACCTCCTGGATGCTCTGGGACTGTGATGACCTGAGACGGCGCTGAGCTATGGTTATATATGTTCGCTTGCAAAAAATTATCTATGGCAATACTCTCCTATACGGTGTTCTTCGATCTGGGAAATACCCTGGTCTCCAGGATAGACGATCAACACCGTCTATACAGCGATGCCCCTGAAACCCTGAAGGCTCTCCACAAACGAGGCTACCGCATAGGGGTGCTCTCGAATTTGGAGGGGGATATCACTGTAGATGATGTCTATCTATTCCTGAAGGAATGCGGCATTGCCTCCTACATCGATTACGATCTGATCACCATATCCTGCGCCCTGCCCGGCAATATCCAAAAGCCGGATAAGAGGATCTTCGATCTGGCTCTCAAGAAGAGCGGGCTCTCCAAGGCAGGGGATGAGAGCATCTTTGTAACCGAGGAGATGGAGCACATCATTGCTGCCCGCAGCTATGGCTGGAGGGCGATACTGAAGCGAAACATGGGAGAATGCAGGCAGGAGGATGGCGAATGCGTCACCAGCCTGTCCGGACTGCTAAAACTGCTGTGACAGAACACCGCGATCAGGTCGGCATAAAAGCATGGCTGATATGCTCGGTCCAGCTTCGTATTAGGCTGCTCTGCAGCCAGATATCTCTTAAATCGCTGCTCTTGGATTGGATTTAACTCTGGAGAGATTCGGGCTGATGGTTCTTCACAGTCTCAAATCATGGTCTCAAATCAGTTCTGCTGTGGCGAAATATTTACATACAAAAACATCACAATTAATCATTGTGATATTCCATGATCCGGTTTGTTATCGCATGGATGGCCCTCTGGCTCATTGCCGCCTGGATACTGGCCGGTCCCAGAGGGATGGCCAGAGCTTAAGGTTATCTGGCGGGGCGGCATGGCCTTAGCCATTGATATATTGATCCTTCGGGAGACCGTCCTAGCAATGCTGGCTATTAGATATTAGATAATCTCTATCCGGCCAGCAGTCGTATGCTTTAGGATATGTTGCACGCTATATCCCTAAAAAATATAATGCACCCCTCTTTCTGATAATTTAATCCTGATCCAGTATTTAATTGGAACAAAAGGCTTAAGTATTCCTGTATAAATCTGGCTCTTTCGATAGAATCCGAACAGAAGGTTTTATTAGAATGGTTGGCATGGATCGGTTAGGGGCCTGGATAACCAGGAATCCACTCATAATAATCGCTTTAGCCGTTTTTATGACCCTGGCATCTCTTCATTATGCCCAGTTTATACAGAGCCAGGGAATGACCACCGAGTCCTTCGTCTCAAAGGATTCCTCCCTCTACCAGCTCTACGATCACCTCTACCAGGAGAACTTCGGATCTGACGGAAATGTGATACTGATCGAGGGCGACGATGTAGCCGGGGTCGAGGTGTTGCAGGCCGGACTGCGACTTTCAGATCACATGAAAGATGTGGAGCATGTTCTGGGTGTGCAGAGCATAGCCGATATAGTAGCGGACGCGGAGCAGAGCAGCAGCGGCATTCGAGGTATCCCCTCCCAGGAGAGAATAGACCAGATCCTGGCCGGCAGTGGGCCGGCGGTGCGGGCCCTAATGCCCGACCGCAAGCACTCCAGAATGATCATTGCCATGCCTACCACCTCCATCCTGACCGAAGGGCAGAGAAGCAAGCTTCTTTTAGAGATACATGAAGCAGCAGAATTTGCCGCTTTCCCGGCGGGCTATGGAGTCATCATCACCGGCGATCCATCCTTCCAGGCAGCAATTATGGAGACCATGAACAGCACCAACGGCAGGATTCTGGCCCTCTGCGGTGTGCTGATGATCCTGGCCCTGCTTTTTTTCTTCAGGCACGTCCGATGGCCTCTGCTTCCCATACCAGTTATATTTCTGGGCATCATCTGGACCTTCGGAGCCATGGGCTTATTTAATATAAAAATGGGCATGACCACATTCGCTGCCTTCCCCATTCTGATTGGAATCGGCATAGACTATGCCATTCAGTTCCACAACCGCATAGACGAGGAATTGAAAAAGGGAGTGCCTCTGGTGCAGGCTGCGGTCAATACAACAAACCATGTGGCCCTTCCTGTGGCCGTGGCCCTTATTGTGACTCAGGCAGGATTTGTATCCCTGCTCAGCTCCACAGTACCCTCCATCAATGATTTCGGAAAGATGTGCATCATCGGCCTGATCATGTGCTACCTCTCCGCCCTCTTCGTCAATGTGACCGTACTTTATCTGGGGGAGAAGAGATCGCCGCGAGTGGGAAATCCATCTGGCCACTCCTACCAGGGATCGGCGACAGGAGCTTTCATACAGAAGACTGCCACATTCAGCATCGAGCGTTGGAAGCCTGTCTTGGCTCTGGCGTTGCTGCTGGCCCTGGCGGGCAACTATGCCGATACCATGGTTCCGATTGAGACCGATTCCAAGAATTATATACCCCAGGATCTCTCGCCCCTCATAGATCTGAGACATATGAAGGATATCTTCGGAGGAACTGACTCCATCAAGTTCCTGGTCCAGGCGGATGACATCACCGATCCGGAGAACCTGAAATGGATGGATGATTTCGGCAGCTACCTGCTCAGATCAAGGGAGGACCGGACGGAGAAGACCGCCAGCATAGCCACATACATTAAGGCCGCCAATGGTGGTCAGCTGCCTCGGGATAAAGCCAGAATAAGGGAGATCATATCATCCCTGCCCTCTTCCATAACCAGCGCCTACATAGCCGGACACAACCTGGCGGTCATCGATGTAAATATCGGCGATGCTCAGTCCAACCTGGGCACGGAGGGGATGAAGAGGCTGGTAGAATCCTATGAGAGTGACCTGGCCTGGAACAGCCCACCTCCCGGCATCTCCGTCCATATCACTGGCCAGCCGGTGCTCATGACCACGGTCATGGATGCTCTGACATCGGGCAGAGTAGAGATGTCCCTGCTGGGCCTGCTCATGATCTTCATACTGCTGCTTATCATCTACCGGGACCTGATCAAGGCTTTGCTGCCTGTTCTGCCCATGCTGGTGGTGATCGGATGGATGGGGCTGGTGATGCTCTATGGCGGTCTGAAGTACACCCCCCTCACTGCAACTCTGGGGGCTCTGGTCTTGGGCGTGGGATCGGAGTATGCCATATTGATGATGGAGCGCTTCTATGAGGAGCTGGAAAATGTGGGAGATCCCTACGAGGCGATGAAGATCACCGCCAACCGCATCGGCTCCGCCCTGGTGGCCTCGGGAATGACGGTCATCTTCGGCTTTGGAGCCCTCATCGCCTCGCCCTTCAATATCATCAGCAACTTCGGGGTGGTGACGGTCATGTCGGTGGTTTTGGCTCTGGTCACCACATTCACCGTATTCGTAGTCCTGGCCGTAAGGATGGAGGTCCAGCGTGAGGTATTTGAGAATGCAAAGCAGGACCTCAAAAAGGCGATTGCGCTAATGAACAACCAACTATGGAGAAGAAGCAATGGAAGTTAAGTATGCCCTAGCCCTGGCTCTTATGCTGTCCCTTCTGGCTACAGCTGATGCCCAGAAAACCTACATACCCTATGAGCTGGGTGGAGACAATTATTATACCATGTACGGCAGCCCGGACATCTCAGCCAGCGTCTCCGGGACAAACCAGTTCGAGCGGGGAGATACAGTCACCCTTTATCTGGATCTGACCAACTACGGCCGGATTCTGGGCTTCAAAGAGGACCAGACGCCGCAGAATCCAAAGGAATACGCCCTGGCTGCTTCAGAGCTGCAAAAGGAGTACTCCAAGCCCACTGCTCTGGGAGTCACTGCCACACTCATATCTGATAGCCGCCAGATAGAGGTCAAATCCGGAGACCAGGTAGTCGAGTCCCTCAAGTCGGGAGACAAGACCGAGCAGCCCCTCAAGTTCACAGTTAAGATCGGCGAGCATGCACCGGCGGGGGAATATCCCCTTCGGCTGAATATGTCCTACGACTATCAGGATAATGTGCGGGTATATGCCAGCAAGCTTCTGTCCGAAGGAGGAGCAAATAATCTGGTCAACTATCGGGAGTCTTATGTCTATCAGAAGGCCAATCAGAGCGTGCCCATCAGCCTGATAGTCAAGCGCCAGGCGGACTTCGAGATACTAAATGCCTCGGCCAGCCTCTCCGCCGGATCCAAGAAGCAGGAGGTATCTGCCACCTACAGGAACATCGGAGAGGAGCCCATCCGGGATGCGGTGGCCAGGCTGTCCATATTCAAGCCCTTCTCCTCCACCGATGATCAGGCCTTCATAGGGAGCATGCAGCCGGGAGAAGAGAAGGCGGTGCTCTTTCGGATCGATGTCGATTCCGATGCCACGGCCAAGGAGTATGGAATCAATAGCGAGATCAAGTACACCGATATCTATGGCGACACTGTGATCTCGGAGAGCATGAAGATACCCGTGACGGTCAATCCAGCCGCCCGATCCCTGCTTTGGCCGGCTCTGGCCGTCCTGGCCATTCTGGCCGCAGCAGGCGGATACAGCTATCGGCGCAGGCAAAAGGCCTGAGCGGGCTGCATCTTCCTTTTCCAGGAGAATGATGGGCTAAGATGATTGGATGTATACGGGGTGGTGGCGGCAATGGATGAGATGAGGCTGGCGAGCTGGGATGATCGATTCTGGGCCTGGCTGATAGATGTCCTGATCATGAGCATCCTCTGGCAGAGGATCCTGACGGCGCAGGAGTTAAGCGCCTTCCGCCCGGAGGGAATGGCACTGCTTGGTTTTATCCTCTTCGTCTACTGGACGGCGCTGGAGGGATATAGAGGGCAATCTCTGGGCAAGATGCTCCTCAATATCGTGGTCACCGGCCCGGTGGGCGAGTGCATCCGGTTCAGGGATGCGGCAGTGGAGGCTTTTGGAAAGGCATTTCTGCTGCCTCTGGACTGTCTTTTGGGGTGGCTTTATTTTCGGAAGAGCAGGCAGAGGCTCTTCAGCCGGATGGCGGACTGCATAGTCGTCAACCGAACGGAATAGAACGCAAAAACAAATGCGCTGAGAATTGGCTCAAAAAAATAGAAAGGCGGGACGGCAGCGGAAAGCCAAAAGGCAGCTTTCCGCTCTGCTTTTGCTCTCTTCAGTATCCCTTCTCCGTTCTGGTCCCGTTGTTGTAGAACTTGAAGCGATCCCGGTCTTTGTCCTGCATCAGGACATAGCCCACCCTTTTGTCGTCCAGGTGCTCGGCATACTCCTCGGCGGCATCCTCCCGGCAGGATGGACAAGCGCCCCGAGGAATGGTGATGCAGAAGGCGCTGTTTAATATGCCATAGCCCCTCTGAGCCGAGGTCATGATGGTCATATAACCGGCGCAATCCGGGCAGAGGCGGACGGACTCCTCCTGGTTCTCATTGATCATGTCCGTATCATAGAAGATGCGCCTCTTGCGGCGGTAGAAGTTGCCATAGTTTGCTAACGCCTCCTCCACCATCTCATCCCTCTGCTCCCAGATCTTCTGCACCTGGGATACGGTGTGCTCTATCTCATGCTTCATCTCTGCCGACTGGACGAAGCGGCCGGGCACAAAGTCGGGCTCCTTTACATGGGAGTAGTCCAGCCCGGCCATGGCCTGGATGATGCCGGTGTTTACATAGGGCAGAGCCGTCTCCACGGCGTAGCCGCCCTCCAGGACGCATAAGTCAGGGGCCAGCTTCTCATTGAGCCGGGCGTAGCCGTTGGCGGAAAAGCGCATGTTTGCCAGCGGATCGGTGTAGTGGTTGTCCTGGCCGGCGGAGTTGAGGACCAGATCGGGCTTGAATTCATCCAGAATGGGCAGGATGAGATTGTCCAGGACGTAGTGGATGCCCTCGTCTGTGGTTCCCGGCGGCAGGGGGACGTTCAGGGTGCGGGCCAGGGCCTGGGGGCCGCCCATCTCATTGACGAATCCCGAGCCGGGGTAGAGGGTGTGGCCGTCCTGGTGGAAAGAGATGCAGAGCACATCGGGATCATGCCAGAAGATCTCCTGGGTGCCGTCGCCATGATGTACGTCGGTGTCGATTACGGCGATCCTCTTGTGGCCATACTTGCTCCTCAGGTACTCCACCATTATGGCCATGTTGTTGATATTGCAGAAGCCCCGGTTGCCGTGGACAACGCGCATGCTGTGATGGCCGGGAGGCCGGACCAGGGCAAAGCCGTTTTTTATCTCGCCCTTCTCCAGGGCATCGGCCAGGGTCAGGGTGCTGCCCGCAGCGATGAGGTGTGCCTCGGTGGTTTGGCTCTCCACGTCAGGGACGCAGAAGTGGACCCGGGCCACATCTTTTTTGTCCGCCAGGCGGGGCTTGTACTCCTCGATTGAGGGCAGGTCCATCAGCCCCTCCTCGAAGATCTGGTCCCGGGTGTAGAGCAGCCGCTCCTCCCGCTCCGGATGAGTGGGGGATATGGCCCAGTCGAAGGCGGGGAAGAATATCAGCCCCGTCCTGCCTTGCTTTTTGGCGGCCATCTCTATCCCCTCCTCCAGGCGGGCAGAAGCCCGGCCAGGATCTCTAATCGCAGGTCAAAAAGCCTGCCCACTGTGGACCAGCCTCGAATCATATTGAACACCTCGCTGTAAGTCACCTCGGCCTCGCCGGCATACTCGCCTATGCCCAGGCGGGCTGCCCGCTCGGATAAGAGCCGCCGGGCCAGCTTTTCCACCTCTTCCGAGGACATCTTCTTGTCGGAAATCCTTCCCGCCAGGCCCTCCTCAGCCACATCGTACTCTCCCTTCTCTGTGTCGACATGAAGGTTCAGGGTGAGGGTGGGCCGGGCCACGGCGGCGCCAATGGCATTGGCCACCGGGGCATGCTCCGGCACCACTGCGGCAGCGCCGAGGCGCTTGGCCACCAGGGGCACCAGGGGAGGAGAGCCTCCGCCCACGCCGACCACATTCTGGGCGGAGAGCTTTTCTTTGCTCATGATCTCCCAGATGCGGTAGGCTGGCTCGGACTCCCACTCCCGGAACATCTCTTCTATCTCCGAGACCATCTTATCCACCACGGCGTCGATGGTCTTCCGGGCCGCCTCTGCTGCGCTGCAGTTCAGAGCCTGGGCTAGGACCTGCATGGCCTGCTCCGCCTTTGCTCCATCCCCGATGCTGGAGAGGCCCATGACCCGCAGGGCGTCGGTAGGTGTGGGGAAGCCTCCGCCCAGGCACATGGGGGGGCCGTCCCGCTGAGGCCCGACAGTCAGGCTGCCGCCATTCACGGCCACGGCGCTGTCCCCGCCTATGGCCACGGACTTGACCGCAAAGGCCCGCACGTGGGTCAGAAGAGAATCAACTCGAGCCCCTTTGGAGGAGAGCAGGGGCTGGCCGGAAAGAATCAAAGCCAGGTCGGTGGTGGTGCCGCCGATGTCCACGACCACGCTGGTCTGGCCCGCTTCAGTCAATGCCAGGACGCCCATGATGCTGGCTGCCGGCCCGGAGAAGATGGTCTCGACAGGCATTCCCACAGATTTGTCCAGGGGCAGGGTGCCGCCGTCTGCCTTGAGGATGTAGACGGGGGCCTTGATTTTGCGCTCCTTCAGGGCAGCAGCCACGTCTGCGGCAAACTGCCCGTACCGGTCCTTGGTGGCGGCGGTGAGCATGGTGGTGGCGGCCCGGCGGGGGAAGTTGAGCTGGCCGGATACCCGGTGGCCGAGCTCGATATGAGCTCCGGGAAGAGCAGCGGCCAGGATCTCTCCTGCCGTCAGCTCATGGGAGTGGTTTCTCTGGCAGAACTTGCCCACCACTGCCACCCGGGAGAGGCCCTTCTCCCTGATCTGGGTGGCAGCCTCCTTGATCTGGCTCTCCCGCAGGGGATCGATCTCCTTGCCCCGGAAGTCAATGGCCCCGTCCAGGATGATGCTCTCCCCCAGGTTGTAATCTTTGGGATTGGTTCCCGGCCCGGGTATGAGCACCAGGGCCACCGGATCGGTCTTGCCCTCGGCGATCATATTGGTGATGAGGGTGGTGGAGAGGACCACCCGCTCAACTTTTGCCGTGTCCACGCCGGCAACAAGCTCGTCCAATGCACCGAGGAAGCACTTCAAGAGGTTATCGTGATCAGTAGGCACATAAGCGGTCTTGACCACGCGATTGCCGTCAACGATCACGGCGTCGGTGGTGGTGCCGCCAACATCAATTCCTATCAGCATTTTCATTCGCCTTTCGGGGTGGAGCTAGGGCGGGGGGGTATATCGGGTTTGTGGTCTTTTTTGGTTCAATATAAATAAGATCATGGAATACAAGATCAGCGCCTGCGATAGATTGGCTCACGATCATGTAATGGTCCAAGCCGAAGCTTCAGACATGGTACAATCGAGGGAACGATGGCGGACTACGAAGAGGTACCTCCCAACGCGGACACGATGGTAGCGTCCATAAGGGCAATCGGGTATGATCTGCCGATGGCCATTGCGGATATCATAGACAACAGCATTTCTGCTGAGGCCAAAAACATATGGATTGATTTTGACTGGGCAGGCGGGGATCCCTGGATTAGAGTGAAGGACGATGGAAGGGGTATGACCGAGAATGAACTGCGTGAAGCCATGCGCCTTTGCGGCAAGGGACCCAATGAGATAAGAGAGCCAGAGGACTTGGGAAGATTCGGGCTCGGACTCAAAACGGCGTCATTCTCCCAGTGCAGGCTTCTCACCGTAGTCACTAAAGTTAAAGGTGGAACAAGTTCAACAAGATGCTGGGACCTTGACTTAATCGAAAAGACGAAGAAATGGCAATTGAGACTACATCCCCCAAAAAATGCAGAATCTATGTTGAAGGACCTTGATGATATGGAGAATGGGACGGTGGTCCTATGGCAGCAGTTAGATCGAGTCATTGATAAACATGATGATATCAAAGATGCGGAAACCGTTTTCAACAACAAATTCCTCGATGTAAGAGAGCATATTGAGATGGTGTTTCACAGGTATATGAGTGGCCCGACAAAATTGAGCATTTACATCGGTGGAACTCCGCTCAAACCTTGGGATCCTTATCTGACATCTAATCAGTTTACTCAGGAGCTTTCGACTGAGAGGTATGAAGACGGGTCAGTAACAATTGTTCCGTATATCCTGCCACATGTATCAAAAAGAACGGCAACAGAGACTACGGCAGGAGCTGGGCCAGAAGGCTGGAATGCCCAACAGGGATTCTACATATACAGAAACCGTAGAATGGTTGTCTCTGGGGGCTACCTGGACTTCAACCTCAAACCTGAGGAGCACTACAAACTTGGCCGCATAATGGTTGATCTCAAGAACGATATGGACACCGATTGGCGACTGGATGTACGGAAGGCCATGGCTATTCCACCAGACAGGTTGAGAGCAGAACTGGAGAAAGTTGCCAATGCAACCAGAAAAGAAGCAGTTAAAATATACCGAGCTAGAATTAGGAAGCACGGAAAGCATTGCCAAAAGAACGTTCAGGAGGTCTGGACGAAACGAAGCAAGGGAGACAAGGTCGTTTATGAAATCAACCGCGACAACGAATCTATGAAACGGATTCTCGCAGAGCTTAACCCTCCTGAACAGTGGATCAAGAAGTTGTTCGGTACGATTGAACGCACTGTCCCTCACAGGGAGATCATAATTGACTCGGCCAACAACGAAGACTGTCATGTCGATCTTCCTCCAGACATTTGTCGACCAGAACAGGGGCTAATTGACATATGTGTTAAGATCTACAAAGAAAGGAGGGCAATGGGAAGAAGTCATGAAGAGGCCGCTGGATTCGTTCTGTTCATCGAACCATTCAACACCCATCCTGCATTCGAAGCAGCTCTAGATAAGATTTCCGAGGAGGGATACTAACGGACGAGATCGATAAAACGATAATGGGTATGTCCCATGCATGGTTCCAGACAAGGGAAATTACACAGCAGAAAATTCGGGACTTTATAAGAGAAATGAAAAAAGCATTCCCTAATTTAGATGAGGAATGGCTTTTTAGACAACTGGAATCGATTCATTCGGTCAGTATCGGACGCGCTGACGTACTCGATGGCGATCCAAAAGATCACATTCCGTGGTTCAATGAATCGACAGGGGAGGCACTGGCGGCTGATCGAAGGATTGACTGGCATTTCTGGACTGACTACCACGACTACCTTTTTCAAGCCAAGCACTGGCCCAAGACGTCGATACAGAGCATTGACCAAGTTACGAACTTGATATTATCGAGATTGGAAGATCCGGAGCGCAAAGGTCTGTGGTACACACGAGGCATGGTGATGGGGAGTGTTCAATCCGGGAAGACCGCAAACTACACTGCATTGATTACGAAAGCCACTGATGCAGGATACAAACTTGTGATCGTTCTTGCCGGTGTGCATAACAGCCTTAGAAGCCAGACCCAGACGCGGTTGAATGAGGAGTTTCTGGGATATGACATGGATAAAGTGCAAAAGCTGACCGGAGGTGAGAAGAAGATAGGTGTGTGGGCTATGTTTCCAGAGCATCACACGGTCTATACTCTCACAAGTAGTAGCGAGAAGGGCGATTTCAGCAAGGGGATAGCTGCCCAGAGCGGGATCTTTCCAGGAAAAAATGATCCTCCCATCATACTTGTCATCAAGAAGAATGTTAGCATCTTGAGTAATCTGATAAAATGGATTCAGTCGGTCATCCCCCAGACTGATGCTAAAGGCAACAAAGTGATAAGAGATATACCCCTACTTTTGATTGATGACGAGTGCGATTTCGCCACCATCAATACAAATAAGCTAGGGAAAAATGAGAATGGCAATATAATTGAAGATCCAACAAAAACAAACATGCTGATTAGAAAATTCTTGAATATTTTTGAGAAGAAAGCATACGTTGGATACACCGCTACGCCTTATGCAAATATATTTATATGCAACGATCTCCATGAGGTTTACGCCGAAGATCTCTTTCCAGATAATTTCATTATCACTCTCCCGCAGCCGAGCAACTATATGGGACCTGAGATGGTTTTTGGCCTTGACAGCGATCCGGACAGGGATAGCGAAGCTTGTGAACCTTTGCCACTTGTGAGGTTCGTCAATGACCAATCTGATCTGATTCCTGGGGGCCATAAAAAGGAATGGGTGGTCAAGGAGCTACCCAATAGCTTAAAGCGATCATTAAAATGTTTTCTGCTCAGTTGTGCAGCAAGAAGGCTGCGAGCAGAAGGCGGACCGCACAATTCAATGCTAGTACACGTCACCAGATTCACGGCTGTTCAGACACAAGTTACGATGCTTATCACTGAGGAACTGATGGGACTGGTTTCCAGGATTATGAGCATGGATGACCTCTTGGATTTCCGAGAGATCTGGGAAAAGGATTTCATTCCGACCTCTGCCAAAATGATGGAGCTTGGATTCATAGACGCGAGAATCCATGAGTGGCTCCAGATTAAGGAAAGTTTAGGTTTTATTGCTAGAGTAGTGCGGGTAAAAACGATCAATGGGACAGTCAAAGATGTATTGGATTACAAAGACGTCGAGATGGCTGCAGAAAAAAGGAAAAAAATTGGTGAAGTTGTGCCTTGGGAAGATAAAGGGCTAAGTGTAATCGCTGTTGGTGGCGATAAGCTCTCAAGAGGACTGACTCTCGAAGGGCTCACTGTTACATATTACCTCCGGGCATCTGAACTTTATGACACGCTGATGCAGATGGGACGGTGGTTCGGATACAAACGGGGGTATTCAGATCTTTGCCGCATCTTCACTACGGATGAACTCGCGTCTTGGTATCGTCACATAGCCATGGCCACGCAGGGACTTCTGGAGGAAGTCGACCTCATGTCGGATTTGGGATTAACGCCCAGAACATTTGGTTTGAAGATCCGCAGCCATCCCGGACGCCTTGCTGTGACATCGGCAGGAAAATCAAGGGGTGCGATGAAAATATCATTATCATATGAGGGCAGGATTTCAGAAACGGTTGGGTTCGATCCAAAGCATTCACAGACGAATCTCAGAGCTCTTGAGAAACTGATAAGAGACATTGGCAGGGAACCTGATGTCAGATATGAGGGGAACCAACGGCTCCATTGGAAGAGAGTTCCCGCTGATATGATACTCGCCTTCTTGGACATGTACAAAATTCAGGAGCTATATGCGAAAGTTGTGGATCCAAAAGGAATCGCCAAATACATCGCGAAACAGAACCCTAACGATGAACTTACTGAGTGGGATGTAGTAATAGTAAACAAAGGCAGCGGATCATCGCGAGAATCTGGTGAAACTCACAGTGTCTCTGTTGCAGGTTACGATATCGGTTGTGTGATAAGGAATCCAGTCAGTCCTATAACAAACGAGCTGATCTCCATAAAGAGGCTCGTGAGCCCTCCAGATGAAGTCCTCGATTTATCAGTTGATGAGCTAAAGAAGGCGCTGGAGTATGACAATGAAGTGCGTCACAAAAAAGTACCGGAAAATGGTCGCCCTTCCGGAATCGCTATAAGGCATGCTAGACCGGAGAAGAGAGGACTGCTTCTTGTTTACCTTCCAACCGGAAAGTACGAAGGAAAATCCTACGGAGGAATGGGTCAGGAGATCGTGGGTTGGGCTTTCAGTTTCCCAGCGAGTGAAACCGCTCAATCCATTGATTATTGGGCAACTCCAAATTATCCTGAGGAAGACTAGCACTAACCTGAGGTGAAGTCGAAATGCAGTACAACCTCAAGAAGTATTGGCATGGATTGGAGGAATGTTATACTGGAGAAGAGATAGTTTATAGGAGACTGGACCTCAAACAAGAAACTGGAATTAGAGTGGCTGTTATGAGTCCTGGTCGGACTTGGGCAATTCTCATTGAGATCCTGCCCGAAGATGTGGGAGCACTGATGCCACCACGCTGGCGAGGGATGGGATTCCGGATCATTGCTCTGGTAGGGCCGAAACTGGCTGCAAAGCATGTTTGCCTGTATGTCGAGAATCCAGAACACAGACCAGTTTTTATAACCTTGAGTTCTGACATCATAAGGACCCTTGAATCATCCGACTGGAGAACGAGGGTCAATAATCTCCAGAACTGTTTCAACAGATGGTCCAGATTCTTCGAGAGATGGGACCCAGAGGGTATGTCTGCGGAAAGGCAACGTGGCTTATTCGGAGAACTCATGGTTCTTGAGACACTGCTCCGAACAGTATTGTCGCCGCTGGATGCCGTGTCTTCGTGGAAAGGCAGCTCAGGGGCGTATCGAGATTTTGTCCACCTTGATGCCGACATTGAAGTAAAGACGACGATTTCAAAGGAACCCAGAAAGGTATGGGTCAGCAGCGAGAAACAACTTGATGATACTGATCTGGAATCGCTCGCGCTTGTTGTCCTCACCCTGAATGAGGGGGAATCCAGCGGTATTTCCTTACCCAACGCAGTTGCGACTGTAAGACAATTATTGGAGAACGACGGAAAAGCTGGTAGCATTTTCGAATCCAGCCTTATCGAAGCGGGTTACCTGGATTCTGATGCAGACAAGTATCCAAAACAGTACACAATAAGAAGCAGAGAGGTTTTCGACATTCGGAGCGGATTTCCACGCATAGTCTCCGTACCCTCTGGGGTTGGTGACCTGCGATACACAGTGACGATTTCTGCGTGCAAACCTTTTGAGAAGACTATTGGAGAGATGATCAGGGAATTCGCTGGAGACGGACCAAATGAGCAGGATTGAAGATGGATCAAGGCGGTTCCATTCTGATATCAACTCAAAATCTCTTGTATTTGAACTGCTCAAGGAACATCAGTTTGTAGAGGATGTTGGCGAGATTCTGGTTGAAGCAGGAGAAATCGAGGACTGCACTCGATGTTCTTACCAGGCCAGAGGTTTAAAAGTTGATGGCTATTATTACGACTCCGATACTGGCCAGCTGTATCTTATTGTGGCTCTCTGGAAGGATGAAATCGAGGAAGTAAAGGCGAGAGTCACAAAAAGGGAGGCTGAAGATACTTTCAATCGATGTTTGAATTTCTTCAACCGAAGTCGTGCGAATCTATCCGAGAAAATTGAGATTGCTAACGAAGCTCATGACCTGGCACGATTGATTCAAGAGTGCAAAAATGAGATACTCAGAACCACAATAATACTGATAACTGATGGATTTGCAGAAAGACGTCCTGCAGAGTTCCAGAATATTGATGGGGTTGACATAAAAAAAATTATCTGGGATATGAGAAGGATTCTCGACTTTGTTGAAAATGGCGAAAGAGAGGCCATCACAGTCGACTTCGGGGAAGATGGCAAAGTGCCCTGCCTTTATGAAACCAATGGGTCCGGAGTCTACACCTCATACCTTGCATTCATTCCTGGTGACCTGTTGGCAGAGTTGTATTCACAATGGGGGACTCGATTGCTGGAGATGAACCTGCGCGTTTTTCTATCGGCTCGCGGGAAGGTGAATAGAGGAATCCGCGAAACCATTATCAAAGAACCCAGTATGTTCTGCGCATACAACAATGGAATAACTGTATCAGCACAAAATATTGATTTCGTGAAAACTGACGTGCATTCGGGATACCTTCGCGGAGCAATCGACTTCCAGATCGTCAATGGCGGCCAGACAGTAGCGTCTCTATATCACGCAAAGAGAAGACAGAAAGCGGATCTTTCTGGTATTCTTGTACCGATGAAATTGATCAGCATTACCAAGGAAGAGGACCTTAATACTCTTGTTCAGCGAATTAGTGAGTACTCCAACACGCAAAATAAGATTTCTCTGTCCGATCTGGCGGCCAATGAAAAAATTCATCAGAAGGTGCACGAGCTATCAAAGAGTGTGCAGGCTCCAGACCCCACCGGAGGCTCCCGTATTTCCTACTGGTTCTACGAGAGGGCGAGGGGGAGTTATGAGGAGACCAGACGACTGGAAGCAAAGACCTCCGCCAAAGAAAAAGCTTACGATGCGGCCTATCCGAAGAGCCAGAGGTTTGATAAGGGTTTATTTGGAAAAGTCTGGAATACCTACTTACTGAAGCCTTATGTCGTCTCTCTGGGTGCGCAGAAGAGTTTCGCAAAGTTCAATTTATGGCTAAAAGAACAGGAACATGAGATTGAACCATTATTCAAGCAGACAGTAGCTTTATTGATCCTCTGGCGGGATGCTGAGAGAATTGTCAGAAAGCAAGAATTTGAAGGTTACAGGCATAACATAATAACATACACATTAGCATGGTTATTCGAACTCAGCCAATCAAGGATGGATCTGGAAAAGATATGGCGCGAACAGAAATCTGAGACTGAAATGTTGATGGCGATAGAAGCAATGTGCCAGATCGTGAATCAGCACATAAGAGACACTAATCTGAATATCACGGAATGGTGCAAGAAAGAAGAGTGCTGGAAGACCCTGTTGGAAAAAGAATATATTCTGCCTGATGGAATCAAGGGCAGCTTCACGACCGAAGGATCAAAAGATCAGATGCACGATTCGAGGATCTGCGAAGAACGGGAATCTGTAGCGTTCTGCAAAGATAAGGGATCCAAAGCTTGGTTAGAATTATCCACATGGGCAAAACAGCGGAACCTTTTAACAGGGAAGGCGAGAAGCCAATGTTTTAACATGGCCAATTCCCTAGACAGGGGGAAAGAAACCTCAATAACACTCTCCGATTCGTGTAAAAATGCCTGGCAGGACGCCGAATTATTGGGATGGACGTGGACCGAAGGAAGGACGGTCGTAGGGAATGAAGTCGAAAAATCTGAAATGAATGAATTAGCAAATCCCGCAGACATGTCAACAAGACGGGATCAAATGCTGGATTTAGCAGAAAAAGGAGGCATAAATTCATTAATTATCCTGCTCAAATCAATTGAGGATAAGGACGAGCATGCAAGATGTTCTGCCGCCGAGGGTCTTGGCAAATTCAATGATCCTGCAGCTGTTAATGCATTAATAAATTCTCTTAAAGATGAGTCCCCGGCTGTGAGGAGACAATCGGTGCTAGCCCTCGGTGAATCGGGTGATATTATCTCAAGGCCATATTTGATAAATGCTCTGAAGGACGAAGATAGATCTGTTAGAAAGGCCGCAAAGAAATCACTTTCTAAAATCCATAGATCTAAGATGATAGTCAACGTGTAACGGGGTAATGAAGCATTAAGCAAAAATCTTATTTAATACGTTAAAAATTACTTTTAATTTTATTATATTTACATATATTTTTTATTAAGCAGATATTGCATCTTGGTCTGGTTGATCTACAAATTAAAGCCGCAAAATCAATCAATGATAGAGTAAACTTTCTTGGCTCACCGTAAGAAATCAAATCGGTCATTACAGATCTAAATTCCTTGCTTTTCCTGGAGGAATCCCTAATTTTCATGCCAAAAAGCCGTCCAATTACCCTTACAATATTAGTATCAAGTACTGCAATCTTTTCGTTATGCACAAAGCATATTATTGCTGAAGAAATATATGGACCTACACCAGGGAGCTCGACAAGAGTGTTCAAATCATTAGGGATAATGCCGTCGTATCTTTCTTGGATTTCTTTAGCCATTTTATATAGCTGCTCAGACCTCCAATTTAAGCCTAATTGATAGAGATCTTTTCGTATATCGTCTCTGTCAGAGCTGGCAATCGATTTGATATCAGGATATTTTTTTATAAAAGATTCATATATTGGCTTGACTTGGTCAGCTCTTGTTCTGTGGAGCATAATTTCCGCCACTAATATGTTATAGCTATTTTTATAATCATCGCGCCAGGGATAACTTCTTAAATTATTCTCGCCCCATTTCAGGATTAAATTCCAAATATTCTTGGTTGATTCCAGGTAAATATGTTCTTCACAAATAGATTGATTCAAAGCCTCACCATCATTTTATAAATCGAATGGGCTATGCGTTCTGACATTAGAGGTGGGACAGCATTCCCTATCTGCCGAAATTGTGACTTTCTTGAGCCCTCAAATTTATAATTATCCGGAAAAGATTGAATCCTCGCTGCCTCCCGAACTGTAAGCGACCTAGCCTGATTTATATCAGGATGTATAAAATAATGTCCATCCTGCGATAGATGGGCTAGTATACTGTGGGAATACTCACGATCTGCTCCAACGACCTTAAATCTATCTTTAAATGAACTCCTGTTTTTATGTGTTTTTAATTCCTCGGGTAACTCATTATATCTGATCCGACGATGCTCTTTATTCCACATCTCTATAGCCCGTCTATAAATTGTTCTATCTCTCTCGTTATGGTTTCGAGCGTTATGTTGAATGAGGATATCTTTATCTGACCTAATTTTGGCTTTTTCGAGGTATTCCGAAGGAGGTTTTGTATAATTTTGAGGTCCTTCGCTACCTTCTCCTGGACGTAGAGGTGGAAGATCTTCAAGTAAACAAGAAACTTTATAATTATGTTCTATGGTTGGAAATAATGGGTATTGCAGATCATAGTCCTTATCCCATCCCACTATGATAAGTCTCTCCCTATTCTGAAGAACAAAAAAATTTTTAGCGTTTAGTAGATCATCTCTTACATAATATCCGTAATTATCTGCCTTGGTCTTGAAGCTATGTAATATATCACCTCGCTTTGCACTCTTCATCCCAGGTACGTTTTCAAAAACAAACATTTTCGGTTTAAAATATTTTAATAACTTTAAATAATACAAATACAAGTAATTTCGTGTATCATTTTCCATTCTCTCAGGATCGCGACTTCGTCCAACCGGGGAAAACGCTTGGCATGGAGGTCCGCCTATAATGATATCTACATCTTTAATATTCAATCTTTTTTTGCATTTTTCGATTTGCCTTATAATTTTATCCTTTGTAATAGATGTAAACTCCTCGTTTATTATTCCTCCTGATAGTTGCTCATATAGATTAACTTCATTTAGCAAATCATTCCTTGATATCTCTCCTGCGATATAATTAAAATACATATCATCATTTTTATCCTTATTAAGATAATGGAAAATGGTTCTTGTTTCCAAGGTCTTTAAGGCATCTCGATCTTTATCGATATGAGATATGAAATGAAATCCTTCTCTGAGAAATCCCTCCGTTAATCCGCCTGCCCCAGAAAATAAGTCCAATACTGTGAATTCATTATCCATGAAGCTCATTTATCCCAAGGACTTTAACCGCCATGCGGTTATTTACGCTTTGTCCTGTGTCTTGCTCTCTTCGGTTCATTCGGAGTAGCACTAATGACCCGACACTGCTTCTGATAGGCTTGAAACAGTTTCATAAGTCAATATGGACTTGAGGGCCTATGCATAACTCTCCGGCATTTCCGCATACAGAACCACTATGAAGCTGCCAACATCTTCTCTATCCCGATTTCGATGTCTTCTTCACCCTATCTGCATCTTGGCTCAAGGCTGCCAAGAGGATTTGTGCCGCATACACAATCAGGCATCAGCTTCTTGAAGCCGGTCCTTCCGACGGCTCCAGCTCCGCCAGCCTCATGTCGTTGTCGGTGATGGCATCGGCAGCGATGAGCCCTCAGCGATCCGGCGCGGGCAGACAATGAACCTCTCCCGGTCCGGCAAGAGCCGCCTGCACATGGCCCCGGCCCAGGTTGAACATATGCTCCGCAGTCCCTGGACCCCCCGGCGAGGCTGGGCGGACGGAAAGCGGGGCCGCATGCGCTAGCTGGTGCATAATGAAATCAAAAGTAGGAGCAAATTGTGAAGAACAAAGAAACCTTCATGCCCGATTGGGCACCCATGAGCATGAAAATTGGGCTCAAAGTATATAATCAAGATCAACCTTCTTTTTAATCATGAGACAAGCAATAAGGGCGACCTATTTCTGGAGGATATTGTCATCCCCGACAAAGAAACTGCCCTGAGCAACTCTTAGAACCCATGAATGTCGCTTAATCAGGCACGCGTATCAAAT
>Ga0302252_1000872_pt1 | contig 21006 bp, 18 predicted proteins | sample AAG_RA_Leu_MG_FD_193511 | JGI IMG/M metagenome (GOLD analysis project Ga0302252, IMG submission 193511) | Enriched activated sludge microbial communities from anaerobic digester in WTTP, New Holstein, Wisconsin, United States - AAG_RA_Leu | ecosystem: Engineered > Bioreactor > Anaerobic >...
AGAGACATACAATTGTTATGAAGATGGCAAGCTGGATATTCCCGCAAGCATTCTCATTGGCATTGCGCGAAAGCTCAATGTTGATACCGGCCTGCTGCTCACCGGCGAAGAGTCCAAGATGAGCATCTTCACCGTCACCCGGAAGGGTGAGGCGGTGGAGGTGGAGCGCAGAAAGCAATACCATTACCAGAGCCTGGCCAGAAAATTCGCCCATAAGAAGGCCGAGCCCTTCATAGTGACCATCGATCCCAGGAAGGGCAGCCCCTCATCCTACAGCCATCCCGGCCAGGAGTTCGAGTATGTGCTGGAGGGCTCCCTCAAGATAACCATCAACAAGAATGAGGTGGTGCTCAATGAAGGCGACTCCATATTCTTCGATTCGTCTTATGATCATTATATGGAGGCATTGAACGACAGGCCGGTGAAATTGCTGGCCGTGGTCATGTGATAAATAAAGAGGACTGAAAATGTCGTCATTACTGTCCAAGTTCGTATCCCGGGTGGACTTCAAATCCTATGAGGACTTCAAGGAGAACCTCAAGATCCTGCCGCCTGAAAACTTCAACTTTGCTTATGATATAGTGGATGCCTATGCCGCAGAAAGTCCAGACAAGCGCGCTTTAGTCTGGTGCAATGATCATGGTGAGGAGAAGATCATCACCTTTGGCGATCTGAAGATCCTGAGCGACAAGGCGGCCAATATCTTCACCAAATGCGGTCTCAGGAAGGGAGATACAGTCATGCTCACCCTTAAGAGCCGCTGGGAGTTCTGGGTCTGCATGGTGGGCCTGAACAAGATCGGGGCCATATCCATTCCCTCCACTCATATGCTCAAGGCCAAGGACTTCGTCTACCGCATCAGAAAAGCGGATCTGAAGATGATCATCTGCATCGGTGAAAACGGAGTGCCGGGCGAGTTCGATGCTGCTCATAAGGAGCTGGGAGCCATCCCATTGGTCAAAGCTCTGGTGGGAAGCCCTGAGCAGAAGCGGGAAGGCTGGATCAACTTCAACGCCGAGCTGGAGGCGGCCTCAGCCGACTTTGTCCGGCCGTCCGGCGAGCAGGCCACCAGGAACGAGGACATTCTGCTGGGCTATTTCACCTCCGGGACCACCGGCTACCCCAAGATGGTAAAGCATGATCAGCTCTATCCCCTGGGCCATATCCTGACCGCCAAGTACTGGCAGAATGTGGAGGATGACGGGCTGCACTACACCGTCGCTGATACGGGATGGGCCAAATGCGCCTGGGGCAAGATCTACGGCCAGTGGATCGCCGGATCGGCGGTCTTCGTCTACGACTACGACCGTTTCGATGCGGGAAGGATGATGGACGAGATGTGCAAGTACAAGGTCACCACCTTCTGCGCCCCGCCCACCATCTTCCGCTTCATGATCAAGAGCGACATGTCCCGGTACGACTTCTCCCAGGTCAAATACCTGGTCACAGCGGGAGAGCCGCTCAATCCCTCCGTGTACGAGAGCCTGCTCCAGGCCACCGGTCTGCGGCTGATGGAGGGATTCGGCCAGACCGAGACCGTGGTCTGCATTGCCAACTACCCCTGGATGGAGCCCAAGCCCGGATCCATGGGCAAGCCCGCTCCGGGATTCGATATAGTGCTGGTGGACAAGAATGACAAGATCTGTGAGGTGGGTGAAGAGGGCGAGGTGGTGATCAGGACGGACAAGGGCAAGCCGGTCGGCCTTTTCACCGATTACCACTCCGATCCGGATAAGACCAGAAATACCTGGCATGACGACTACTACCATACCGGAGACACCGCCTGGAGGGATGAGGACGGCTACTTCTGGTTCGTGGGAAGAACAGACGACATGATCAAGAGCTCCGGATACCGGGTAGGGCCATTTGAGGTGGAGTCGGCCCTCATGACCCATCCGGCAGTGATGGAGGTGGCCATAACCGGAGTTCCCGATGCCATCCGGGGACAGGTGGTCAAGGCCACTGTGGTCTTGACGGCGGGACGAAGTCCCTCCGAGGAGCTGAAAAAGGAGCTTCAGGACCACGTCAAGAAGGTCACTGCCCCTTACAAGTATCCCCGGATCATCGAGTTCGTGCCCGAGCTGCCCAAGACCATCAGTGGAAAGATCCGGAGGGTGGAGATCAGGGACAAGGACAAGCCCTATCCCGTGATCAACAGCCTGGAGTGCAAGGCCTGCGAGAGGTGCATTGAGGCCTGCCCGGCCAATGTTCTGAAGATGGGCCAAGTGCTCAACAGCCGCGGCTATCGCTATGTGGAATACACCGGGGACGGCTGCATAGGCTGCGGGGCCTGCTACTACACCTGTCCCGAGCCTCTGGCCATTGAGGTGCATATCCCCCAGAAGGATAAAGCAGAGGGGAACTAGAGATGGCATCTCAACTTTTGGACGGAAACAGCGCCGTGATTGTGGGGGCGCTTTATGCCGGATGCGATTGCTTCTTCGGCTATCCCATCACCCCGGCCAGCGAGATACTGCAACAGGCATCCAAGTTCTTCCCTCTGGCCAGCCGCAAGTTCGTCCAGGCCGAGTCGGAGGAGGCAGCCATCAATATGGTCTACGGTGCAGCCACGGCCGGCCACCGGGTCTTGGCCGCCTCGTCCGGCCCGGGCATGAGCCTCAAGCAGGAAGGGATAAGCTATATCGCCGGGGCAGAGCTGCCCTGCGTGGTCGTGGATATCTGCCGGGCTGGGCCCGGTTTGGGCAATATCGGCCCGGAGCAGTCGGACTACAATCAAGCCTGCAAGGGAGGCGGCCATGGATGCTATCGCAATATAGTCCTGGCTCCTTCAAGCGTTCAGGAGATGTGCGACCTGACAGGCAAGGGCTTTGATCTGGCCTTCAAGTATCGCAATCCGGTTATCATTTTGGCCGATGGAGTTCTAGGGCATATGGTCGAGCCGCTAAAGTTCCCGGAGGAGGCGACTGCGCCCAGCATAGATACATCCTGGGCGGTGGCCGGAAAAGCGGAGACAAGAGGCAATCTGATCACATCCATCCAGCTCAACTTCGATGAGCTGGAGCAGCACAACCTCAAGCTCCAGGCCAAATACGACAGGATCCGGGAGAATGAGACCGAATTTGAGGGCTACCGGCTTGATGATGCCGATGTGATCTTGGTCTCTTACGGCATCAGCAGCAGGATCGCCCGGTCGGCTGTGGATGCGGCCAGAAAGGAGGGCATCAAGGCCGGGCTCTTCCGGCCCATCAGCCTCTGGCCTTTCCCGGACAGAGAGCTGCGCTCCTATGCCGAAAGAGGGGCAAAGCTCATCTCCGTGGAGATGAGCGACGGCCAGATGAGAGAGGACATCCGCCTGGCCAGCGGCTGCCGCACTGTGGAGCTGGTCTGCCGCTATGGAGGACGTTTGATTGAGCTTGACTCGGTTATGAAAAAGATCAGGGAGGTGGCTTAGAGATGGCAGCCAGAGAGAGAATCCTGGGCGGGCATCCGGGGCTATACGCAGAGTTTCCCAGAAAGGGCGGCGCTGCTCCAACCGCCACCCATTACTGTCCCGGCTGCGGGCACGGCATTTTGCACAAGCTCATCGGCGAGGCCATGGCTGATCTGGGAATACAGGACCGCTGTGTGGTCATCAGCCCGGTGGGCTGTGCTGTATTCGCCTACTACTATCTGGACTGCGGCCATGTTCAGGCGGCTCACGGCCGGGCACCGGCAATTGGGACGGGGATATCCAGAGCAGAGGATGATGCAATCGTCATCTCCTATCAGGGAGACGGGGACCTGGGCTCCATCGGCCTCAATGAGACCATTCAGGCTGCCAATAGGGGAGAGAAGATTGCAGTCTTTTTCATCAACAACAGCGTTTACGGCATGACCGGGGGGCAGATGGCACCTACCACATTAGTGGGCGAGGTGACATCCACCACCCCCGCCGGTCGGGACCCGAAGGAGCAGGGCTATCCCCTGCACATCTCCGAGATACTGGACACGCTGAAGGCGCCGGTCTATATCGAGCGGGTCTCGCTTTCAGATATAGAGCACATCAGGAAGGCCCGCCGGGCGGTCCGAAAGGCCCTGGAGATTCAGAAAGACAAGAAAGGCTATGCCTTTGTGGAGCTGCTCTCTCCCTGCCCCACCATCCTGAGGATGAATGTGCAGGGGATCACCAAGTTCCTCAATGAGCAGATGGAGAAGGAGTATCCTCTCAAGAAGTTCAGGGACAGCTCCGCCCAGGCCCTGCCCATCATCAGGCCGGAGAGCGACTACGCCAGGGAATCCCTGGACAGGATCTTCGGCTGCCAGGGCGATGTGTGCATAGAGCTCTTGAAGGACCCGGATTTCCCGGCCAAAGGGATCAAGATCGCCGGCTTTGGGGGTCAGGGGGTCTTAAGCATGGGCCTGGCCCTGGCCCAGGCGGGATTCGGATGCGGCAGGTTCGTCTCCTACTATCCCGACTACGGGCCGGAGCAGAGGGGGGGTACATCCAATTGCTCGGTGACAATATCCGGCCAGCCCATCGGCTCGCCTGTAGTGGATCATCCCGATGTGCTGGTGGCCTTCAACCGGCCATCCCTGGAGAAGTTCGCACCGACGGTGAAAAAGGGAGGAGTGATACTTTACGACTCCATGGCCGGTCAGTTCCAAGGCCCGGAGGGAGTCAAGGTTATATCCGTCCCGGCCACGGAGATCGCCACGGAGCATGGGGCGATCCAGGCGGCCAACACGGCCATGTTCGGGGCGCTGATGCAGGCGGGCAACTTGGGCCTGCCCCGGGAGGCTTACGGCGACGCCTTCCGGGTGACATTTGCCAAGAAGCCCCGTCTGATACCCAAGAATTTGGAGATCCTGGAGGCAGGAGCCGGGGCAGTGCGGGTTCTGGAGATGGCGGCGAGGAAGTAGGCCGCCATAACATATTTTTAATATTTGTCGAATTCTTCAATTGATATCAATAAACTATTTCCAATCATCCTTCCACCATATAAGCAGGATTATTTATAACCGGCAATCAGAGCCAGATGAAGAATGGAAAAAGAGGATTGGAGGCAGATCCAGAAGGAATTAGAGCGCCTCTATGAGCTTCATGAAGCCGCAGTCTCTCAGGCGGGCAGATGCCGGGAGTTCAACTCCCAGGCCGCCCTATTCCTGGAGCGGCTGGAGGAGATGGGAGCAGATGATATGGCTTACAGTGTCATGGGCCTGCTGGCTGGATGCAGCCCCAAGGATTTCTCACCCTGTGACAACCGGATGAGCACAAAGGGATCTCTGGAGCGTTTGAAGGAAAGGATAAAAGCTAAGCTTGTCTGAAAGATAGCTTCTTTTGACAAATTGCCGCTGAATTTGCAATATCTATTCTCAAGGGCTGGATGATGCCGGGGCCCTATATTTAAAAAATAATCCGATGGCTATGGCCAGGCTTACAAATGAAACCGCATTGGCCACGATTAGGATGCCATCCTTGATGTGGATGCCGTAGAGCAGCCAGAGCAGCATTCCCAGGGCGAACTGCAGCAGCATGTGCAGGCTCACATCTTCTACCGATTTTGTATTCTGGATCTTGATTATCTGGGGCACAAAGCCGAACATGGTCAGGAGAGCCGCCCCTGAGCCGATCAATTCCCAATGCATTAAATGTCTGCAAGGGATTTGGTGGTATATTAGCCTAACATCCTAGTCTAGCAAAATCAGACCATAGATCTCCACATTCTCCTTGGTGCTCTTGAGAACCTCCGGTTTGAAGCCGGCATTTGTCAGCGTCTTGAAGACATCAATGCCGCAGGCCTCCATTGAGGGACGCATAATTTCCTTGTTCTTGCATTTGATGCCGTCCAGAGGGAATATGGCCTGATCCTTTTTATGCATCTCCTCTATTACGCATGTCTCGCAAAGTGCGCAGGGCATGGCACTCATGCTGAAGGCCTTATAGCAGCCGGCCAAAAAGGCAGCTCTCTCCAGCTCAGCCATTGTATTCTGCATCTTTACTGCAGAGCTTGATAGGGCCCGTCTGCTATGTTTTGCCCCTATCTTGGGGTCAGGAGTAACCTTGAAGCGGGCCAGAACAGCATAGCGGTACTCGGAGATGACCGCTCTGGTCTCATCGGGGGTGGGGCTAAAGGGCGGACAGCCCAGGCGCTTGCCATAATTATCGCACCCATAACGGCATTTCAGGCGAACCCAATCAGATACCACAATTATCTCTGCCGGTATGAGCCGCAGATCTTCATGGATCGCCTTTAATTCGGAGGTGATGCTTTCAGGGTCTTTGTTCATCATATCAACATCCTGGATTATCATATGTGCTTGGAAAATTTATATTTTAATGTTCTGTCCTTTGGTAGATGAGCCGGGTCATATTTTCGCTCTTCTCGATTGAATATCCGATCGGCCAATAATTGGCCTATTTGATATGTCATCTGCCAGTTGCACCTCGGCCGGAAAAAATGTTTTTCACAGCGGGAGACCAGCCACGCCGAAGGCTGCATCTTCCGCCGCTACTTGTCTTAATAGATTTGTCGTTCCTTTGACATCGCAGATGGATCAATTTTTTGCCCATAGGAGAGCCAGTTTAAAGCCGCAATTTAGAATCCCGTAGCTTCCGCCAATTCCAGGCTCTGATTTCGGTCTTGGTTGCCTTCAACCAGGATGACCAGACTGTTGCTCCTCCAGAGGAAGAGGTACTTGAAGCTGTTGTCTTCCCTCAAGTCTTTTATCTGCAAGCTCGGATGCCCGTTTATAGTGGCATTGTCCAGTATGGGCAGGCCCCTTGCCACCAACGCATCATACTGGGACTTGAAATTGGATATGGCATTTTCCGCCTTGTTCTCATCAGAGAGCAGGATCGTGGTTATCCTGGCGTCATAGGAATCAAGCCCCGGCTCAGCCCATTGGTAGATGCCCACCGAGATATTGGCTGGATCGACAGGATTAATATCCGCTTCACCATAGAAATCCTCGATCTCCTCAGTCATATTCACCCTGCCGTCCGGGTCAGGCAAAGATGCCACAAGCTTGAATCCTTCCGGCAGGCCCTCCTTTGGTATGGCCGGATTTGCGTCCGCCGCGCCCGCGGAGTCTTTAGCCAGGCAGCCGATGCTGCTAGTCAGCACTAAAGACAGGAATATCATACAAATTATATCCTTTGATCTCATGGAAAATGCCTTATCCTTTCAAGTCCATAAGGATTATGATCCAGATAGGCTCTCATTTCCTTCCAGATCGATGATCGGACCGAGCCTACTTGATCAGATCAACTGCAGTTGTAAGTCGCTGCCATTATTCTGGCAGGAAAAGCTTTATACTATGAACATATATAATTATTAGCAATAGAGGTGATCTCATTGAAGAGATCGATTCTTCTGGTACTCCTTCTGTCTGCCTCTCTGGTCTTTTCAGGCTGCATATCCAGTTCAGAGAACAAGCATGAGAACATAACCACTCTGCGGATCGGCTATCAGCCCAGCACCCATCAAATAGCGGAGATGGTGGCCACAGATCTCGGCTGGTGGAGAGAGGATCTGGAGCCATTCGGGATTAAGGAGGTGCGTGAGTTCGGATTTCCCTCTGGACCTCCGGAGATGCAGGCCATGATGGCAGGAGAACTGGATATAGCATATGTCGGTACCTCGCCGCCAATAGATGCAATGTATCAGGGCCTGGACGCCCGTATTGTGGCTGCTGTGAACATCAACGGCTCCGACCTGGTTTTAGCCTCTGATGTGCCGTACCGGGGTCCTCCATCTCTGACCAGAATGAGGGTCTCCACATTCCCGGCCGGATCGATTCAGGATATTGTCTTGCGGAAATGGCTGGCCCAAAACGGCGTTGATGCTTCTCAAGTAAATATCACCGCAATGGGTCCGGGAGATGCGGTTTCAGCTATCTTCTCTGGCGGGGTTGACGCCGTGTTCCTCCCCCATCCCTCCCCGGCCATAATCGAGATGGCAGATAAGGGAAGATCTGAGGTGGCCTCGGGAGAGATGTGGCCCGGCCACGCCTGCTGCAGCCTGGTGGTAAGCGGCAATCTCATCCGCAATCAACCCGACCTGGTGGAGCAGATAGTTAAAATCCATATCAAGGCTACGGATTATGTCAATGCTCATCCTGCCAAGGCGGCGCGCATTTATGCCAATCACACCGGCCAGGATCTGGAGATGGTTCGATACTCCCAAAAGACATGGGACGGCAAGTGGATAAGCGATCCTCACCTCCAGATCCCCTCCACCCTTGAGTATGCAGAGTCCTGCCGCCAGCAGAATAATGAAGCAAAGATTCTGACAGAAGAGGATATATTTGACACCAGCTTCTATGATGGAGCAGAATAGCTACGTCCGGGATCTAATTGCAGAGAGGGCATCCTCCAAGCTTTTTTTAATTAGAAACAGCCTGGCGAGGCCGGCAATCTCAAAAACATCTCTTACCACCGGTTGAAGGTGCAACAATATCATCTCTCCCCCTCTTTCATCGAGCCTCTTTTTTCCAGCCAGAAGGACACGCAGGCCGGAGCTGCTTATATATTCGGCATCAGCCAGATCCATAATTATCCTGGAGTTCTCACTTATAGCTTTATATAGAGCAATCTCCAGGTCGACTGAACATCCTGAGTCAATTCTTCCCGATATTGAGATCAGGCAAATGCCTTGCACCTCTTTGACTGCTATCTTCACAATTGTCACATTCCCTAAGAAAGTCAAATCACAAATCAGGACTGAGCATTGAATTGGCCAATTGCCTCCTCCTGGTCGGATGAGATGGAGAAGATCCTGTCAAATCCGGTCATCTTGAATATATCTCTTACAAATGGCTGCAGAGACGTCAGTTTTATTGATCCACCTCTCTCCTTTTGTCTCTTGAGAGCGGAGAGTAGAACTCTAAGCCCGACACTGCTGATATAGTCTACTGCAGCCAGATCTATGATGATCCTGTTTTTATTATGATCAATCACATGGTTCAGCTTTGCCTCTATCTCCTTGGAGCTGATGCTATCCATCCTTCCCAAAATCTCAATAATACAGACATCATCTCTGCTATTGATGGATACTTGCATTTCAATCCGCCTCCTGATGGGGTCCAATCAATGGCCTGTCTTTTATCTTGATCAACATCAATCTATTTCTTCCCCTCTCAAAATCATATTTAATCTCATCAGACAGTGACCTCATGAGATGAATTCCCAATCCACCTATGGGCCGCTGCTCCAGGTCAGCCGAAAAGTCCGGCTCTTCGAATTTAGTGGGATCGAACCGGGGGGCATCATCTTCCATTGTTACTGTGAGACGGCCTTTCAGGAAATCAATTGCAACCTGAACGGCTCCGTAATCTCCGTGATATCCATGTCGGACGATGTTGATGAAGGCCTCCTCCACCGCTAGCTGCATGTCCAGTATCTGCTTTTCGGCAAATCCTGCTCTGGACATGATCCTCTCCACCTCCTCATTTAATCTGGGGATCTCTTCATCCTTTGAATAAACCGAGATGAGGCTGTGCTCTTCCTCTCTGGGGATGGCTTTGAGCACTACCAGGGTGATGTCATCATTCTGCTCTCGATCTCCTCGAAAGGCCGAGACCTCTTCCAGTATCCTGGCCATTATCTCCTCAGCAGTGGACTGACAGGTCTTGCTCACAGCCCCGATGAGCCTTTGCATCCCAAAGAGCTCTCCTCCTGGGCTCATGGCCTCGGTGACGCCATCGGTATAAAAGACGGCCACATCGCCCGGCTCGAATTTGATGGTCTGCTCCTCATAGGATACGCCCTCTTTTGCTCCCAGGGCGATGCCGCAGGCCATCTCTTCCACATATCTGCAGTCCCTGCTCTTGAAGATAAGCGGAGTGGGGTGCCCGGCATTGGCATAGTTGAGAGTGAGGGCCTCTCCGTCCAGAACCCCGAAGAGCAGTGTGACGAACATGCCCGCTGTGGCATCGGATACAATCATATTATTGGCGTTTCTAAGCACCTCGGTGGCCAGGGACTGATGAGCGGCACTGGCCCTTATGATCATCCTGGATAGAGCCATGAAAAGGGCAGCAGGTATGCTCTTTCCTGCCACATCTGCTATAACCAGGCCGTGACCGCCATGGGGAAGAGCGATGAAGTCATAGAAGTCGCCTCCCACCTCCATAGCCGGGATGGTAACTGCCGCCACCTCGAAGTTGGCTATTTCCGGCGTAGTCTTGGGAATAAAGCTCTTCTGGATCTCAGCCGCCACATGAAGCTCCGTCCTGGACCTCTCCAGCTTCTGCTCCATTATCCTTCTCTCCGTCATGTCCCGGACCGACTCTATGGCTCCCATGGTATTGCCGATCTCATCGCAGAGAGCAGTGGCCTTGGCCAGAAGGTATGAGCCATGCGGGCCGAAGGTGGGAATGAAAACCTCTCCTATAACCGCGGTGCCCTCCCTCTTGAAGCCCAGATACTCCGCCTCCCAGCCCTCGTGGGGCTCCAGCACCATATCCACCAGAATTGGCCGCCGGTATCCATAGAAGGGCAGGGAGTACTCATAATCGCCCTTGCCCAGGATGTCTTTGGCCAGTACACCGGTGAGAACCTCCATAGCCCGGTTCCATATCATCACCTTTCCGTTCAGATCTATGGCCATTATAGCCTCGGGCAGGAAACTGATGATATCAGACATCTGCTGCTGCGACTCTCTCAGGGCCTCCTCGGCTCTTTTGCGAGAGGTGATGTCTCGGGAGGAGTTGGCTATGTATATCAAATTGCCTTCCCGGTCAAAGACGGGGCTGGATATGGTCTCCACCCACCGGCGTGATCCATCTTTCATTATGGCCGGATATTCAATAACCTCTCCTCTCTTGGTTTCCAGGAATCTCAGCAGAGCTTTTCTGATGATCTCAGATCCTTCCGGCCCAAAAAAAAGCCCGATGGCGGGCTTGCCTACCAGCTCAGATGGCTCATATCCAGCAATTCTTATGGAAGGAGATACATAGGCAAAATGAAGCTCTGGATCGGGTGTATGGAGATGGATCACATCGGTCATATTCTCAGCCAGGAGCAGGTAGCGCTCCTCGCTGTCCCTACGGGCTGCCTCAACCTTCTTGCGCTGGGTGATGTCCCTGGTAGAGCAGGCTACGTAGATTACATTTCCCTCCTCGTCCAGTATGGGATTGGCGATGGTCTCGACCCAGATGCAAGATCCTTTTCTGCCTTTAATCCGATACTCAGTGATCTCTTGGCTCTTATTGGCCAGCAATCTGCTCAGGGATTGCCTTAGAATCTCTTTATCCTCGGGCCGGATCAGATTTTCAAAAGGCGACCTGCCGATCAGTTCCGAAGACTCATATCCCGCTTGCCTGATGGAAGGCGATATATACACATAAGTGAGATCCGGATCGGGAGTATGGAGGTGGATCACATCGGTCATATTCTCCGCCAAGAGCAGATATCGCTCCTCGCTCTCCCTTCTGGCTTCCTCGGCTTTCTTGCGCTCTGTGATGTCTCTGGTGGTGCAGGCGATGTAGATCGCATTTCCTTCCTCATCCAGTATGGGATTGGCAATGGTCTCGACCCACACGAAAGATCCATCGATCTTCCTGATTCTATATTCTATGGTATCTTCTCTCCTGCTGGTTAGCAATCTCCTCAGAAACGATTTGACGATTGCTATATCTTCAGACATAACCAGAGTGTCGAAAGGCGACCTGCCGATCAGATGGGAGGGATGATATCCGGATTGCTTGATGGATGGTGATACATACACAAAATTGAGACTGTCATCTGTGGCATTGAGATGGATAACATCCGTCATATTCTCCGCCAGAAGATGATAGCGCTCTTCGCTCTCCCGCAAGGCCTCTTCCGCTTCTCTTATGCTTGTGATCTCCCTTCCCACGGATTGAATCTCAACCAGAGATCCGGCTTGATCGAATATGCCCCGGGCCGTCCATAAAATCCAGCGCGACCCCTCAGACGAATTGTACTGGGATTCGTAGGTGAATGTGGGATAGTTTTCATTGATCTTGCCCTCAAGCTCTCGCGCGGATTTCAGATGTTTCTGCCAGACAGATCCGTCTATTTTTTGGCCCAAGATATCCTGCTCCCCTGCGGAGAAAAATATGCAGAATGAGGCATTGACAAAATTGATCATACCATCAGAGCTGTATCTGCATATCAGATCTGGAAGGTCTTCAACCACACCTCGGTAGCGTCTTTCGCTATTGACCAGATCCTTGTTGGCGCTCTTTAATGCTGCAAGCATATCATTAATGGATATGGCCAGATGTGCCAGCTCGTCCTCTCCCTGCACCCTCAATGATGTCGATATCTCCGGAGCCCTTCCGATGCTGGCGATGCTCGTGGTGAGGCTAACCAAGCGGGAGAGAACGGACCGGTCCAGGTAGCTCAATGTCATCAACAGAAATAAAAGCCCGGCAGCGGAGAATAAAATCACAAAGCTTTCCATGCTTCTCGCGCCCTGTCGATAGATCTCTCTTGATGCATTGACGCCCAGGATCATAAGGGGATTGCCATAAATGTTTGTCAGCAGAGCATATCCCGCTATGCTCTCTCCATCCAGCAATTTAACAAAAACCGGAGAGCTGTATGACAATTGGGATTGGGCCTCTCGGAAGTCCTGGGGCATCTGCGGATCGTCCAAAGGATACATGCTCAGGTTCAATTGAATGATGCCGGAGAGCTTATCAACCTCTTTTTGAGTTAAGTAGCGGCCTAAAACCACCCTGCCCATAGAAGGAGAGTTTTTCTTGCTATTGGTTATGGGATGGGTGACTATCATCATGGGCTGGCCGGACAGCAGAATTATGCCTGCAAATCTGCTCTTCTTGTCCAGGCATCCGGGACAAAATCCATATAAGGATAACTGCTGGATCAAATCTTGAGGCATCTCCTCTGCGCTGCCGCTGGCATTCAAGAACCTGGAAAAGACGATCTGACCCAAGGAGTCCAGGAAGAGCAATAGATTGATCTCCGTATTATGCAGGCTGTCATTGGTAAGGCTGCCGGTGCTCATGCTGTAATTGATGAAATCAGGATTGCCCGTGGTCATAAAAGCATAAATATCATCTCTGGCTGCCCAGAAGTTGGCCAGATCGCCAAGCGCCGTCAGCTCATTGGATATAGCATTTAAGGCTCTGTCCACATCAACCTTGGCATTTCTCTCCTCTAAATCGGAAAAGCTGCTCCTTAATTGCAGTTGGGCTGCCATATACAGTATCAATATCAAGCAGACCAGAAATATTCCTGTAACTATCAGGGTCTTATTGCGCAGATTCATAACTTCAATCCTTTTTATCGAATTGCTCTTTAAAAGAGAATGGCATCTAATCTAATTAAACATAACTGTTAAATATGTAGCATGCCTTATGATAGTGATTATAGATTATGCCGTGATGGACTGTTGCCATGATCCAATCAAATGCTGCCGCTCCGGTTCGGGCAGCCGGGAGAACTGAAGTCATACCCTATATTCGCAAGATCGATCTCATGTCCTCTAATTCCTATATTCTCTCGGGGGAGGATCAAATAGCACTGATAGATCCTGGCGCTCTGGATGAGCAGTGGGATCTTCTGGTCGATGATATGCTGAGGCTGATGGAGGAGAGGCCCCGTCCGGTGGTGATATATCTGACCCATATCCACCTGGATCACTGCTATCAATTGAGGCGCTGCGATGAGGAGAGGGGGCTAGGCCGGGTGCTGGTGGCAGTGCAAGAGACGGGTGCAAAAGCCCTGGAAGCTCAGGATGAAAGGCTTACTCTGGCCGGCCTGCTGGGCAGAGAGCTGTTTCCTTTTCTCTCCGATCTCCGGCTGCTCTCAAATGAGGATATCCTCTTCAAAGGGGCGCGAAGGCTGGAATTGGATGGCACAGCACTCTCTTATCGCACCCTGGCCACAGAGATGGCCTGCGGCAGGGAGCTGATCAGCCAGCAGATCTCTTTGGGCGGAGGAGATCTGCTCCAGATCTATCCCCTTCCCGGACATAGCCCGGACAGCATCTGCCTTAAAGCAGGATGCACCCTCTTTCTGGGCGACCTCTTCTTTGCCCCCAATCCAGGTACGGCCGGCGCATATGGCTGGAGCCAGAAGGATCTTCTCTCCTCCATCGAAATGGTTCTCTGGATTCTAGACCAGGAGGAGATTCGCATCTGCTTTCCCGGTCACGGCCGGCCCATTGATGCCCATCAGGCCCGGCAGATCCTGAGGTCCATGTACAGGGATGTATTATCTCTATCCGGTTTGGAGGAGATCAATCCCCTCTGGGCCAGAAATACAGCAGACTATGCCCAGGATTTGATGGCCGAGCTGGAGAGGCTCTTTATCATAATAACCGGAAGGCTGGCCTATACCTCCTATGTGCTGAGCAGCATTGAAGAGGCAGGCGAGGCAGCGCGCCTGCAGTCGCTGATCAATGCGACAGAGATCGATGAGCTCTTCGCCAGCTTCCACAGATTTGTCCAGGAAATGCGCTCTGGCCGGAAGCTGAACTGGGAGCTGGTCCATAAGGCGGGCCAGATGGTGGGCAATCTGGACCGGGCCCTTGAGGATAGTGCTTTGAAGCCCATTGTAAATCGATCATTGCTCCGCAGGACCAGAAGGCTGCTCAGCGACTACAGCATAACCTACAGGGGCTATCGTCCCTCCTTTTCTGCCGCCTCTATCGAGATCAACGACCTACTAATGGAGGTCATGGATCAGGTGGAGTTCAGATCATATGATGAGGCGGCAATAATCGATACAGAAGATCATGAAGCATACCTGGAAGAGCTGCGCTCCAGGATAGATCATATCGATGTATTTGAGAGGGCCACTCTGGAGCTGGCAGCAGGCCAGAGCCTTCCAAAGGTGCGGCTGGAAAAAGAGAGATTTGTAGAAGCCATGACCGACCTCCTGGAGAGGCTTGCCGGCAGAGGTGCGAAAAGATTGGCTATGAGTTCAGCCATGAATGATGATCTGGTCGCAGTGAGCATATCTGTGCAAGGCGGCGAGCTCAAGGGCAGCATCCTAGGGCAGTCCGAATTGAGGTTTTTTGAGAGGGCATTTGCCCTGAGCGGATGTTTTATTCAGATAGATTGCTGCGAAGACGGCGCGCTGGTGGCAATTGACCTATTGCCCTGCATGATGATTGAGGAAGAGAGCTGCTATTCAGGAGAAGATTGATATCCCCCAGGGCAGAATATGGCAGCGGATCGGTAAATTTGGTGCTGGCAATGTCTCGAAAATTCTGCGATTTATCGTCTAAGGATCTGGCTCTACTTCCAGCCCTTACCTTTGACCACTCCTGCATCGGCCAGGAGATCATATTTATGCATCTATATAATAAGAAAGGCATGAACTGGTATCTGGCTGAGTACGGCCCCATAAGCAAAAGGTTCTTTGGCTTTTTTGAGAACAAGACCGATGGTCTGACCTCGGGACAGTGCAGCTATGAAGAAATCCTGGCCTGGGCAAAGAAGGGACCTGATTGGGAGCCGCTGATAGATGAGAGCTGGAGGCCGGTGGCAGCAGGAGAGATTCCCATACTGGTGGAATACATAAAACTGATGATACTCCAGCCGGATCTGACCTGATGGATTCGCCTGTCTGTGCTGACACAAGCCCGTAGCATAACTCAAAGAGCATGATCTGCCTGCGCTGCGGAGGATGCTGCCTCCATCTTGACATCTTCGTTATCAATCCGGATCAGATCCGGGAGGACGGCAGCATTGACCGCCTTGATCCTTGCAGCATGATCTTCAAGCCATCCGGACAGAAATGTCCCCATCTTTTCCTCCAGAGATGCCCCGGCGAAGCAGAAGAAGAAAAGATAGCCGTCTGCTCCATCCATCATCTGCCCTGCTACCAGGGCAGCCCCTGCCAGCAGTTCGAGCAGATGGGGCTGGAGGATGATGTGTGCATCATGAGCGCCTATTTCAAGAATCTCGGATGCCGGGAAAAAGAAAAAAAAGAGATTTAAAAAAGATCTAAAAGTATCTGCCTGCCGTCTCCATACACCTGGCCATCAGCTCCGCCGATCTCTCCACATCGCTGAGGCAGAGCAGCTCCACCGGTGAGTGGATGTAGCGTGTGGCCACGCTTATAACCCCGGTGGGAATGCCGGACTTGGTAAGGTAGATGGACGTGGCATCTGTAGTTCCTCCTTCCGAGGCCTCCATCTGCACCGGGATTCCGAACTCCCGAGCTGTTCCCACCATCCATTCCAGGACCTGAGGGGTGGCCATGATGCCCCGCCCGGAGGCATCGGCTACAACCACCACCGGCCCCTTGCCCATCTCTATAGGAGCATCCTTCTTTTCTATTCCCGGATGGTCTCCCGGAACGGTTACATCCGATGCTATGGCCACATCCGGATCCAGGCCGTAGGCGGCAACCTTGGCCCCCTTGAGGCCCACCTCCTCCTGCACCGTGGCCACGGCATAGATGGTTGACTTGGACTCTGTCCTCTTCAGGGCCTCAATCATGGCCACCAGGCCGGCCCGGTTATCAAAGGCCTTGCCCGTGACCCGATCGCCCTGAAGGATGGCAAATGTCCGGTCTATGGATACCGGTGTGCCTGGAAAGATGCCCAAGGCCTCAACCTCCTTGTCGCTGCAGCAGCCCACATCAATGAACATGTCTCTGCCCTCCACGATCTTCTTCCTCTCCTCCTCCTTCATCACATGGGGTGGCTTGCAGCCTATGACCCCCTTGATCGGGCCGGATCTGGTGTGAATGACAACCCTCTGATTGAGAAGGGTCTGGTCAAACCAGCCTCCAATGCGGATAAACCGCAAAAAACCCTTCTCGTCAACCTGCTTTACCATGAGACCAATCTCATCGGCATGAGCTTCTATCATAACCGAGGGCCTCTCGCCTTTCTTAAAGGCTATCAGATTTCCCAGTTTGTCTATTCTGACCTCGTCCACATAGGGTGCAATCTCTTCCCTGACAATCTGCTGGACTGATCCCTCCCAGCCGGATATGCCGTGGGCATTGCTCAGCTTTTCCAATAATGATTTTATATCGCTCATCGAATCATCTCTGCATCTATAGCAGGCGGTCTTCAATTGTGCATCCTCATATCAGGCATAGGTGATCAATATATCTACGTCTTTCTCCGCCTGTACCGCACAAGGCCTTGCGGGCAGCATCATCTATATCCCTAGGAGACGCCCCACCACTTTATAATGCCGCCACTCCTATGCCTCAGGTCTCGCCCCAAGAGGTGATGGGGGCCATCTCGCGCATGAAAAGAGGGGCTGGCCGTAAGCTGGCACTCCCAAATCCATCGGCTGCTAAAAGCATCTTCTTCACCGGTTTTGAGCGGCCAGGGATTCCTCCCGCCCGGAGATATCCATTGCCGGGGAGAGGGAGGACTGGACCATAAAATTAAATCCCCGGGCGGGAATAAAGTTTTTCCCCTTCCAGAGGGACAGGGATAGAGGAATTGAGATCATGACTTCAAGAATTTCGGGATTTTACAGGCTGGCTCCCTCAGAGAGGCTTGCCGCGGTGGCAGAGCAGGCATCTCTCGGAAAAGAGGAGATAGAGCAGATAGAAGGGGGCCTGTCCCTTGATGCGGCGGATAAGATGGTAGAGAATGTGATCGGAATAATGCAAGTTCCCCTGGGCGTTGCCACTAACTTCGTAATCGATGGCCGGGAGATACTCATCCCCATGGCTACCGAGGAGCCTTCGGTCATAGCCGCTGCCAGCAATGGTGCCAAGATGGCTCGGGAGGGAGGCGGTTTTCTCACCACCAGCACCGGGCCGGTCATGAGAGCCCAGATCCAGGTTACAGGCATCGCCGATCCCTATTCCGCCCGCCATGCGGTGCTCTTTCATAAAGACGATCTTATTGCCATGGCCAATGAAAAGGATCCCATGCTGGTCAAGTTCGGAGGAGGGGTCAAGGACATAGAGGTCAGAGTCATAGACTCCCGGCTGGGGCCAATGGTGGTGGTCCACCTCATAGTTGACTGCCGGGATGCCATGGGTGCCAATGCAGTCAACACCATGGCCGAGTCCCTGGCCCCCCGAATCGAGCAGATCACCGGGGGGCGGGTATATCTACGCATCATCTCCAATCTAGCCGACCTGCGTCTGGCCCGGGCCAGGGCAGTCTTCAAGGCTGAGGAGATAGGTGGGCATGAGGTGGTGGACGGAATTCTCCTGGCGGCAGAGCTGGCCCAGGTCGATCCATACCGTGCTGCCACCCACAACAAGGGCATAATGAACGGGGTGACGGCTGTGGTTTTAGCCACAGGAAACGATACCAGAGCGGTGGAGGCGGGAGCGCATGCCTATGCCTCCATGACAGGACAGTATCGGTCGCTCACCCGCTATGAGAAGAACAGAGACGGCGACCTGGTGGGAAGCATAGAGATGCCCGTGGCAGTAGGGCTTGTCGGCGGAGCTACAAAAGTTCATCCCGTGGCCCGGGCAGCGGTGAAGATGCTGGGCGTCAAGAGCGCAGACGAGCTATCCCGCATCATAGCCGCAGTGGGACTATGCCAGAACTTCGCTGCCTTGCGGGCTCTTGCCTCCGAGGGCATTCAAAGGGGGCACATGTCGCTTCATGCCAAGAACGTGGCGGTTCAGGCGGGAGCCAAGTGCGATATGATTGAGATCATCGCCGCTCGCATGGCTGCCGAGCGCAGAATCAGCGTATCCAGGGCTTCTGAGCTCTTGGCCGAGATGGATGAGAAGGCCCGGGGAGATAATTGAGAACGGATGCAATCTCCGGGCCGTGCCGCATAGCTGTCCTGGGGCCGCAGGGCACCTACTCCGAGAAGGCGGCTCTTCTCTGGTGCAAAGAAAGGGAAGCTTCCAATCTGGTCTATTTCCCCGACTTTGAGCGCGTGCTGGATTCTGTCCGGCAAGGCCGGGTTGAGGCAGGCATAGTGCCGGTGGAAAACAGCCTGGAAGGTGCGGTTACTGCGGTCATGGACCTGCTATTGCGGCTGGATGTGGTCATTGTGGGAGAGGTCAACCTTCCCATCAGGCACTGTCTTGTAGGCCGGGGCGAAGGGGAGATCAGGGTCATACTATCCCACCCCCAGGCCCTGGCCCAGTGCCGCCAGTATCTGCATGAGCACTATCCGGAAGCGGAGATCAGGACCACCGGCTCCACCACTCATGCCGCCCGGCTGGCCCAGGAGTTCCCGGAGATGGCAGCCATAGCCGGCCAGGAGGCCGCTGATAAGTACGGCCTCACCATTTTGGCCAGAGAGATCCAGGATGCAGGCGATAACACAACCCGTTTTATTGTGGTGGCCAGAAAGGGCGTAGAGGCCAGCGGCAGAGACAAGACCTCGCTGGTAATCTATCTGGACAGAGATCGACCGGGGGCTCTCTATACCATACTGGAGGAGTTTGCCCGGCGCAATATCAATTTGACCAGGATCGAGTCCCGGCCCAGCCGGAAGGGCCTGGGAGACTACTACTTCTATATCGATCTGGAGGGGCATATGCAGGATCAAGAGGTGGGAGAGGCAGTGGCGGCAGCCAGAGAAAAAGCGGCCATGGTGAAGGTGCTGGGATCCTATCCCCGGGCCTTATAGGTGAGGCGCTGATATGATGGTTGACAAAATCAAAACAGGAATTGTTCTGGCCCCCTATGGATCTATGTCGCTGGCCGCCCTGAACACATATAAGGGAATAGTCCTGGCCTATGAGAATGAGTTTTCGGGATCCGCAGTCCGGCTGTCCTTCACCTCCAAGCTGATGAGAAGGAGGCTGGAGGAAAGGGAGGGAATTCATGTGCCTGACCTGCCCGGCGCACTGCAGGAGCTGCAGGATCTTGGCTGCGATAAGGTGGCGGTTCAGTCCCTGCAGATTGTGCCGGGGGGGGAGTTTCATCAGATAGCTGAGCTGGTTTATTCCCTCCGCCTGGGCCATGCTTCCCGCATCCCCGATCTGGAGCTGGGCCTGCCGCTTCTCTCAAGCCTTTCAGACTGTCGAACTGTCTCCTCTCTGCTGCCCGCTCTCATCAGCCGGGCGGGCATTGATATATCCTCAGAAAGAGATGAGCAGGGCTCAAGGTTAGCGGTGCTTCTGGCTGGTCACGGCACGGATCATCCCGCTGATGCTCTCTACTGCCTTCTGGCAAGCATCTTGGACAAGCAGTATAGAAATGTCTTTTTGGCCAGCATCGAGGGCGCTTTCGGGCTGGAGGATCTGCTTCCGGATCTGAATGAGAGAGGAGCCGAGAGGATCTTGCTCATGCCTTTTATGCTTGTGGCGGGAGGGCATGCGGAAAAGGATCTCTTCGGAGCCGATCCCCATTCCTGGAAGGGCATTCTGGAGAGAGAGGGCTATGAGGTCTCAATCCATAATCAGGGTCTGGGCGAGTCTTCCGAGGTGGTATCCTTATTTATGGAGCGTACCAGGAGGGCAATGGAGAAGATGGACAAAGCATAAATTCTTTAAAAGATGTTAGCTGTAACCAGAAAATTCTTCTGATCCTGGAATTAAGAAGATGGCTCTGCAGCATTATTAAGCCATAGAGAAGTCCAGGCAGCCGTGCCGCATAGGGTCGCGAGCCCTCGTGGTACGACAGATATTATTTCAAGCCGGACCCACGACTTCCGGATTAATATTGTCAAAATCCAATAAAACGTAATTCCAGTTCATAAATCCAGGCAATTATGCCACATCCTCTCCTAAAGGGCAGCAATCCCTCGGAAAGACGTATATCTGCCATACAAAAGGCTTCCTGAGACAGCCCATCTTCTGATCGATAATAGATTCTCACCTCCTTTCTGCGTAGCTTTCAAGATCATTTGTACTCGTCTGCGCGAGATATTCATATCCAGAACAATCTTTTTTGTATTCGCCTCTTTCTGCTTCTAGCGGATAATTCAATGGATCTTGCGCTGCCCCAATTTCACGATCCGTGTTGCGATTACGGATCTATGCCTATAGCGTGTGCGAATTACTTTCACGACACCAAAGAGTCGGTTAACAATAGAAAGATTTATTTTTAAATGAATACCCCGCAGCTTGCTGCGGCTGGGATGGTCAGGAAACCGACTTAAGGAACACTGCATATTCTTTACTTAGATGATTGAGGTTAGAAAGGCGAGTCATTGTGCCTATAA
>Ga0302252_1000873_pt1 | contig 20996 bp, 26 predicted proteins | sample AAG_RA_Leu_MG_FD_193511 | JGI IMG/M metagenome (GOLD analysis project Ga0302252, IMG submission 193511) | Enriched activated sludge microbial communities from anaerobic digester in WTTP, New Holstein, Wisconsin, United States - AAG_RA_Leu | ecosystem: Engineered > Bioreactor > Anaerobic >...
GATACAAGAAAGAAGCTCAAAGAGTGCTTCAATAAACGAAAAAAAAACATAGAAAAAAATTTGGGCAATTCATCTTTGAGGATGAAAATCATTATTTCCGAATCAGAGATTATAAAAAAAGTCTTAAAGACAAATCTATCCGATGATGATAAACATGAAATAATGAATTCTTTTGAGAATAAAATCAGAGATTATAGAAAAAGCGTCCAACTATTCTTCACCCCTGTCAGACTTACAATCTTCAATTTTGGTCTGGAGATTATTGATAATAAGCATTGTATAGTCACTGCAGAATTTTCTGATAAAGAAATTACGCAAGGCAGAAGCAGATCTAAACAAGAAGAGAACGATTTCATCCACACTTATACTTTTGACTTTACAAAATCACATATAGTAATGGCAATAAGAACTCTTTATGATAGCATCTTAAAATCGACTTATCCTGAACTCGAATGGGAAAATAAGATTGAAGAATTGAGGAAGAAAAAAAAGAATCAGAAATCCCTTCATCTTCCCAAGATATTTCACCCAGACATATAAAAAGACAGATGATCTATATTCCCCGCTTTGAGCCACAAAGGTTCAAAAAGGAACTCCGGATTGTAGAGTATTTGGTCTCTGGTGGTAAACCAGAAAACTCCTTTGACAATTTTTTCTATCTCGTGCTTCATATTCACGATCCTATCCTCTGATCTGGTGGTCACAATGAGCACTCTGAATTTTTCCTCATTGTATTCCTTTTTAAAAAGTCCCTCTTTGCTGTATTCTTGATATCGCTTGACTTTATCAATGATTCGTCTCGAATGCGACTCCGTTCCCGTGTCCACCTCCAGAAAGCTGGCTATCGTCTCCTCGCCGATCCGAAGCTTAAAGTAAGCGTCTGGCCTAAAGAACTTCCTTTGCCATTTTCCTGTTTGAGGGTGTTTTACGGTATAAGGCTGGGCGCAGTCATTTTCACTTCTCCATTCCAAGATTTTAATCCGATCTATATATTTCTGCTCTGCAGATGCAAGTGTAATTCTCGTATCTGTTATATTCATCTCATGAAATAGCTTGCTTTCATCCCTTTCTCGAAACTTACGCTTGTAATTAACGTCTTTAAAGCTTATCCCTTTTGCCTCTGCCACTATTCTCGCGCCTTGCTCTGTTAAATAGTAAAGAAACGGTCGTGGAGCAAATAATCGTATGGTAAGGCTGTGATAATCCATTATTCCCTGTCGATCCCGTCTGGGAGCATAGCGGTTGAGATAACCGTTATGAAATAAAAGCTTCAGACGGTTGCAGGCAGTTTTTAAACCATCGGACTTTTTCTTAGTTGATTCGAAAGGGCTCTGGCTGCCGAAAAAAAGCTTCTGGATCTGTTCTCTGGTTAAAAATCCCAAGTAATCATTCACTGCCACTAAAATAGCAATATCTCTAGGCTGCAGTAATATATTTGGAGCCTGGCTCTTTTGCCTGCGGTATTTATTCAATTTCTTAGAAGAACTCTTCTTCATTGACGGGTTGTCTGCCATTATTCTCTCTTTCTTTTGTTTTATGCTTTTTTTGCTTCGAGCTCGTTGAATGAGCTGCTGCCGGCTTTATGATATTATCTATTCCTTCTCTTCTATTTTTTATCGCCTGCTCCGCTTCGTCTCTAGGTCTGGCATAGAACTCCAATGACTTTGTGATAAGCAGATTAATTCTTTGAGACTTTACACTGGCCGGTATCACTTCCAACGCTTTTAATAAATAGGGATCTTTGTGTCCTTGGATCTTCACGTATGCTTCTCTTTGATCTTGGCTGGTCAACTCGTTACAGTAGTATTCGAACTCTTCTTGAGCGGTGTAATAAGTGAGTCTTTTGCCGCCGAAATTGAAGAGATCACTTTGATCCTCCTTGACCACCTTGCCGGTAACAGTAAACATCTCTTTGGCCAGAACCTCAGCATCTTCACGGCTCACTCGAAAATAAACATGAACACCGGCATTCCCCAGAATCGCCCCTTTAAGATAAGGGGTTTCTTTTTTAAGCTGATCAAGGTTTTGATTGGCCAGAGTTAGGGAGAGTCCATACTTTGCCGATTCTGAAAGTATTTCTGAAAAGCTTTCTGTCGCAAAGGTCTGAAATTCATCAATGAACAGATACCATGGCGTTCTTTCGCTTTTTGGCATATCCACTCTAGATAGTGTTGACACCTGTATTGTAGCAAGAAGCAATGCCCCCAGCAAGAAGGCGTTATCTTTAAGCCGGCCTTTGGACAGGTTGATAAGAAGAATCTTCCCTCGGTCCATTATTTCCCGGATGTTAAAGGTGCTCTGAGTTTGTCCGATAATGGTTCTGATATACGGATCGGCACATAGCGCATTAACTTTATTCAAAGTGCTTTCAATCCAAGTTGCCTTTTCTCTGTCGGGAAGCGGGTTAAATCGGTATGTCCAATAGTCTCTGACATCTTCCGGAATGCTCTGAGAAACAAGAAAATCTCGAAAACATTGATCTGTAAGTAATCGGCTGGCCTCTAATAGAGTAAGACCGTTAACAGCCAGCGTCATAAGGGTATTTCTTAAAATTTCCTCCATTCTGGCTCCCCAGGAGTCGGCCCAGATCTTCTTAAAAGCGCCGACGAGCTCCAGAACCTGACCATATGGCTTTGCCCCAGAAATTACTTGCAAAGGATTAAATCCAATGCTGTGAGTCGTGCTGGTAGGATCAAAATAGACCAGGCGACTGTAATCGAACTTATCTAAACTGGCGATATAAGCTAATATATCGTCGATGAGATCTCCATGCGGATCTATCACGCCGATCCCGTTATGATTATTTATATCCTGCCTTATCCACGATTCTATCGCTTTCGACTTTCCGCTTCTTGTCGCGCCTATTACAAAAACATGGCGACTTCTTTGCTTCTGGTCTATTGCTATCGCTTTTTCCAGTTTGCTTCTATACGCTCTGCCGATGCCCAAGACCAAGCCCTTTTTATCTATTGTCTTTGAAAACTCTGATAAAAAACCGATGATACACCCTCACCTTCACTACAATCAGTCTGGCGGTCTGTTACGCCCGTGAAACGTATCCTTTTTTTCGGAAAAAACGAGCCTGGCAATTAGAGCCAAGACGATAAAAAAGATAGCTGCTATCAGGATATATTGCCGAGGCATAATTCTATCAAAGTCCGGAATGGGAGAAACCATATAGATAAAAAGATAGCCTAAGCCTAAAAACCATAATAGTCCGATCACGCAGCCTTTGCATCCCCAGCCTCGCTGAATAACAAAACTGCCGCCAAGGAAAATCTCCATCATCCATTTAAGAATCTTCCAGGGAGACATTGTTTAAAGGTTACCAAATAAAATAAATGATTGATCTACTATCACTTGCCTTTTGACTGTGAATAGCTGGAAAAAGCTTTTCCCATAACCATAAAAACACAGTCGTCACTCGCCCTGTCCCAAAGCTTACATTTACTCCTTACGCAAGGCTTCGGTTCAGTTACTTCAACACGAGAAAACCCGAAAAGGTTGGCCAAACATCCTGCTTCTCGATGGTTTACCACCCAGGAAAATGGACAAATATCATTCGGCAGTTCTTTATTCCCGAGACTTAACACACTACACCCCCCCCTAATGTTTTTTGAGCCAATCTGCAACAAGCTGCCATAAGCCCGGAATAGGGCTGTTTGCCTTTCCTTCCAAGAACAGCTTTTCTTTATACTCTCTGTTACTTAAAATCCTAAAGCGGCGCGTTCCTATGTTTTTTCCGTCTTGTGTAACGTATACCTCCCACCAAGAACCTGCATAAGGACTGAAGAAGCCTTTCTGGGTAATCCCCGTTTGAAGTTTGCCGCAGGCCCTTTCAAAACGAAAGCTGTGACGCCAGGCTATCTCATTATTGCAATACCAAATGATTTTTATTTCTGTCCCTGCTGGTTGATTATTCTCCCACTCAATACAGCAAAAAATCGTCTTTGCATTTGGCGGAAATAGCTCCGTTGGATCAACCGGATTAAGATCCCCATCGGTTTTGGTGCAAAAAACTATTGTCGGTTCTAGATTGTCATGCGGATGATATGAATGGCTATTGGCTTGATATGTATTCTGGTAAGATCGTGATAACGATTCTGGCTCTTGGGGGTATTGGTATTCGTAAGGTTTTCTATAAAACTCTGTTTTTTCTTCAGTCCTATAATGGTACTCACCTGGCTCTTGATCAGGTATCTCCATTTCCTCTTCGTATGAAGCTGGCTCATCACTGACAGCCCTCAGAGCATCATATTCTTTCCGCCTGTCTGGATCGTTTAAGACCTCATAAGCCTGATTGATCTCCTTCATCCGTTCTTCGGCATCCGGCAGATCGCAAGTGTCTGGATGATATTTTCTGGTAAGTCGCTTATAAGCTGCCTGGACGATCTCCGGCTCTGCTTTTATATGAACCTGAAGAATTTCATAGTAATCCTTCATCATCTCTTGTAATCGTCCACCCCATATGAACGCATACCAATACCTATTTTCTGAAACAGGAGCAAAATTTGTAGATTCGTGGAGATAAATTCAAACCATGGATCTCAACGATCTGCAATCGCATATCGAGACTTGTGCTGTATTTATATCCTTCCAGAACCATTGCAAGTTGGACATACCTGTCCGGAAGGCCCTAAACCATGAGCTTTCGCGGACTCACTAAGTTTGATTGCTTTTCTATATATAAGATTGTCCGTTTCATCGAGTCTTACACGTCTGTTAGCATAATAAGACCGGATAAGAGCTTCCAATTCATCAATTTTTTCAATAATCAACTCGCGTTCAGTCATCGCCATACCTCCCTATTTTTGATTTTAAAGAAGCCAATTTTCTTTACAAACGAGTGCCTTTCACTTGTGATGTTTCCATTTTTTCCATTTCTTTATAGACTTTTTTCATCACAGAGGTAATATAACTTTGACCAGATCTGTTAGTTTTTGGAACAACAGTTTTTATAGAGTCTAGCTGTTCATAGAGCTGTTGATAAGCCGGCCAGTATTGCTCATACAATATAGCCTTTTCTATAATATCGTGATTCCAGAGGCTTGCCGTTAAACTTAAAGCATTATTGGCTTTTACAACATCATCAGTAATGATGTTGTCTTTATCTATTTCATTAACACCCTTCCAAGCTTCATGTAAATTAATCACACCCTGACGCTTAAACATTTTTATGTTGATGTTACACGCATATCCCGCCAAAAACAAGCTGACTATACTTAAAATCAAAGACAACAAAGGTATCATTTTCTCACCCCACTTTTAATTAGAGAATATAAGCTATGTTCGGAAATTTACAAAGAAGTTCCTGTTATTGCCGAAAAAATAAAAAAATTTCTTTAAGGCACCTCTAGTGACGACAGTCATTATTGAGAAAACCGTGCTCCGAAATTAGGTATTTACCAAGTTCCAGGCAGTTTTAGCTTCCCTGTTAGAACGGCCATCGCCACTTCCTCATCGCTCATTTCAAGAATCCTATTGATTGTTCCCTTTCTGATTTTCTCCGACACCGCTATGATCTCCTCACATAGTTTTCGGTATTTTATCATTTGCTCAGTCAGTCGCTCTATCTCCCGGAGCTCCTTTTCAGTGATGTCCTCTTTTCTCCATCGGGCAATCTGCTCATCATAAACCCAAGCCTCTTCCAGATATTTTTTGTGATTGTTGATGGCGCGATCTACTGTTATATCATCCATCACGTGGGGCTTTCCCATGGCTTCACATAGGTTTTTGTAAAGATCCTCAAAATTCTCTACTTCCCCATCAAGCACAGCCGCAATCATCGGCATCATACTGACCGGTTTCCACTGGGGCTGCTCTCCTTGCATATTTATCTGTTCCTCACTCTCTCCCTCGCGCTGCCTATCTCTGCTCACCATAAACCTCCTTTACATATAACGTGTATATATCCCTAATTCTTTCGCATTCAGCGTCAATGTTTCTTAGAAAGTCTTTTTCGTATTCGAACTTAATTATCCTGGGTTCTCACGTAGGATACTTCGATCTGTACCATCTCACTTAACTTTGCCATGAATAACTACGCTTTTTCCATTTAATTTTATAAATACATTACACTGCATCTGTTAATCGAAGCGTAGCGCAGACCATTTACATGGGCAGAAGTTTGTGCCAGCCTCTCCTGGCTGAGGCCGCTCTGATAGGCGCCTCTCCGGATTCAGGATGCACAAGCTTCAGGGTCCTATGTAAAGGGCAGATGGAGTGCCGCAGGTGGTAAACTTATCTGGAATTTTACTGGTAAGAATAAGCGGAATCAATTTATCAATCAAGTCTCATCACGCCCGCCCGCTTGTCGGCTTTTTATCTTCCCGCCAGGGAAGTAAAAAGTGAACCTGGTCCATCAAAGGACAGGTTCAGGCGAAGACCCGACCCTTTTATTTTCCCCGAGCAAAGCGAGCGGGTCGGAAAAGCCCCCGCCTTCCAATGAAAATATGACCATGGTGGGGGCTTTGGAGAGTGAGCGTTTTCTTGCCGAACATAAAAAATGATGGAAAACATCAATACAATGACAAGAAAATGAGAACAAAATAAAAGGGTCGGGGGTTTGGAGAAGGGGTAAAGGAGTCATCAAGACGACGCCCTTCTGCAAAGTCACGACAAGCGGGCGGGCATCAATAGTTTAAAGGGTTTTTAAGGGAAAGATTTTCTAAATTTTTCCCTTAAATTATCAATGAATCAATATTACATGCATTAGGAATAACCATTAAGAATAATCATTCCTAAATATTTTCTTAAGGGAAAATCAATCATTTCAAACATCTTTTTTTTATCAGCTCATTGACCTTGGCATCCAAAAGAAACTTGGGAGTGGGACGATTGCCTAAGAAAGTGTTTTCCATCCGGCATAATTCTTCTGCTTCTTTGGTGAGCTTCTCTAACTCTTCAGAAGAAAGCTTATCTTTTGCCTCTTTCGTTCTTCTTTGGAGCGCTGCCTCTTTATCTTTTTCTTCTTTCAGTTTTGCTTTTTCCTGTTTTTCCGCCTGCTCCGCCTTTTCTCTTTCTGCCTTAGTCTTATATTTCGCTGGTGGTAGATAATTCTCTTCGATTGCACGACGCAGCCATCCAGCGGGATTTTTCAAAACCGTAGAGCTCTGCATCTTTATTAAAAAATCCAATATATCTATCTTTTCCTCAACTACTTCAGGAGAGTAGCGATCAATCAATTTCCGTGCTACTCTCTCAGTCATTCCTCTCTCTACCAAAGCAGCTATGAGTTGAGCATTGGGATCTTCCCTTGGCTCAGCCAAAGAAAGTTGACGAGTTGCTTCTTCTCCAAAGGTATAAACAACTTTCCAGCTTTTACCGTCTTTGGTTTTCTTGTAATCCGTCTTTTTCAAGAACCCTTTTTCCCTGAGCTCCTTATGAGCTCGATTGAGCTGCCGTTTTATTTGGGAAGGATAGCAGTTAGTGGAAAGATCTAAGCCTAGATTAACTTCAGCCAGTGTTAAAAGATTAATTTCAAATTCTTTTTTTTGATATCTCTTTTTATCTAAGTAACGATAAAGTCGTTTGCTTACCGAGCTAGAAAGACTATAGTAAAATTTCGTGTTTATATACTTTACATAGCCCGATTTAATGCTTTGATAAAGCTCCTCGCTTAACCGAACATAGCTTAATGACAGCTGAAGCTGATTTTTGATATCTTTCTTCTTGTATCTTCTCTCAAAGATCTGGTAACCATCTATTATTCCAAAGTTTCTAGAAAGATATGTTTCCGTATCTTTATCATAAAAGGCATTTTTGGTTACTATTCTAACACCTGACAGCCTATTCAGTGCGTCTATGATTCTTTTATAGCTCCATCCTTGATTATCCCATCCCATGATTGCTATTAAAGTGTGCCTGTTAAAGTAGATGGTTCGACTTTCGAAGTCTGACTTAGCGCCTGCCTCTAAAATAGACATTAAAACATCGTCGTCCTGGGCCAGAGGCAATCCATATTCATCTGATCCAGTAACTATCCATTCCTGCTTCAATTCCCTGCCATCTGGAGTAACGATATTGCGTTGTCTCTTAATAGTTTTTCTCGCTTTGAGATTCCTTTCCGAAAGAAGGGCAATAGGAAACTCAGCAAGGTTCATTTCATCCTTGCCAATACATGGCATTGCTAAGATTTCTTGTGGTTTGTTTTGTTCTTTCATATTTTTATTTTAAAAACAACAACATTAATATTTCATTTTTGTAAAAGTCCATGTTTTTAATTTCTATTTGTTGTTGTTTAATATAAACATATTTAATATATATTTACGCATGAAAAAATCCTTTATTTTAACCTGGAAAGAATATAGTCCGCTTGTCTCGTTTAACGCATGAACTTGTCTCATTTAACGTATATTTTATAAATTACTTGTCTCGTTTAACGCATGAACTTGTCTCATTTAACGTATATTTTATAAATTACTTGTCTCGTTTAACGCATTCAAATTTACCTCAACGGTCCTGTGATTTTATTTTATACTTTGAGATAATTATAATGCCAGCAATGCTTCAACAATCGTTTCCAGTTCTTTTGTAAATTTCTCTGCAAAATCTACATTCCTTTTTGCTCTATCTTCTGATACCGTTCCTGCTTGTTGGTAGACTGCTACATTTCTTTGTTGTCTCATTTTGTCTGCTCTTTTGATGTCAGAATGAAACTTAGATTCCAAAGCAGTTTCAACGAAGACAAAGGTATTTTTGTGTTTTGCTTCACCTTTTGGTCTGTATCCATAAGCATAAACCAGCGCCAGACAAGATTCTCGAATGGCATTGTAAGCGATATTGTGAGCCCAGTCCCATCTCTCTTCCCCGATGAGAATCTTAGCAGTCTTAATGTCTTCCCTGACCATCTTGAGCATTAATTGAATGTTAGCCTTATTAATTGGGACAGGTTCAATTATTCCCTCATTTACCAAGTTTTGAAAGTTCATTCATGTCTCCTATTAAAAATATTAATTTATTATTTAAAATGTCCATGATGAAACTGTTTTTGTCTTTTACCTGTTTATTCCATTCTCTTGGACTATAGGTAATAAAGTTTACTTCCCGATTAAGATGACTTTCTATCTCTGATATAACATTATATAAGCGATCCTCGTCCGGAGTTCCGATTATAAGAAGGTCAATATCAGATCCCGCTCTTTCTTTTTCTTTGGCAACAGATCCGTAAATCACTGCAACGTTGATATTGGAGATGCTGTTTAAATTATCCCTGATAGCTTCATTCAAGCCAGTGGTTTTATAGATGATATTTTTAAGCTCTGGGTAAAGTGGATGCTCCTTATTTATTTGATAAAGCAAAACATTTCCCACTTTTTCGGTATTGAACAGATGATCTTTATTTAGTCGTCTCAAATCTGAAGATATATTGCTGGCTGGAAAACCGGTTAATCTTTCTAATTGCCTCACATAGTATTTCTCTTCTGGATTGGTATAAAAGAGAGTGATAATTTTTCTGCGAAGATTTGATTTGAGATTCAATATATCCACAGTCATAAAACTCCATAATATAAATTTATAGAACGATTGTAATATATAAATATTACAATGTCAATTGTGGATAAAGTTTTTTTGTTTAAAAAGTCAACATACTTACATATCAACAAGGTTGTTTGATGATATAGAATAATCTAAATATTCGTTTGGGCGGTTTCCATTCTATCTAGCAAATATGAACGGTATAGCTTTAGTATAAAGGCAGAAATGAGCAAGAGATAACTTCAAAAATGACCAAAGCCTTTTAAGGTCACCTCAAAATTTCAAGATCGATTTTGTCCATTTGCTATTGAATCCTTCATATCGTGAAGGGGTTTTCAGCGAATTAGTGAATCATATGAATCAAGATCGGCAGTTTCTCCCCATTTTTTAATCGATAAAAAGGGGGTAAAACAATGAATATCATTACTAAACTGAAAGCCGCTTTTATAAGAAATCCTCTCGGACTCATAACTTCAATTTTCCTGACATATTCAGCTCTCTGGACTATTTTAGATCCAGTTATTTCGTTAGGTAATTTTACCAAGGTGATGGGGGCATCAAAATATTATATTCTGGTCATCCTAAGTGTGATAGTTGGCGTGATGATGAGAATACCAAAAACAGAAATAATGATTCCTATTAAGAATGTTAATACAAAGGTTAAAATCATATTTGGAGATCTGTTCAAGCAAGATGGACATAAGATAATCTCTGTCAATGAGTTTTTTGATAGTGAAATAGGTAATCTTGTTTCAGAAAAAAGTCTGCACGGATTTTTTATAAAAAAGTATCTCGCTGGCCAATCAAAAATGTTCGACGAGCTCACGGATAAAAGCCTTAGCAATGAAAAATTTGACATTACCCAGAGGGATCGAGGGCGTACAAAGAAATATCCCATAGGCACCACTGCTGTTGTCAATATAAATGAAGTTAAATATTTTCTTGTCGCATTAACAAAAACCAACTTAGATACTCTAAAATCAGAAGCGGATGTGCCTGAATTATGGCAGGCACTTTCACGATTGTGGGAATATGTCAGGATCCACGCCAATTCATGTCCAGTGAATATCCCATTGATTGGAAGTGGTGCAGCTCAGATTGGGATACCTCCAGAACAGATATTACGAATGATCATAATGTCTATAACTCAAAAAGCAAAAGCAAATGAGATTACAAGTGAAATAAGAATAGTTTTAAGTCCTGACAGATTTGATGACATTGGACTTGAATCATTAAGAAAGGAGTGGAGCTAAAATAGCTTATCGAAATGGAACTTATATTGCATTTCATGCAAATAATACTACACAGCCAACTGAATCGGATATAAAATATTATAATCTTTTGAAAGCTTGGAAAGTGAGAAGTGAGGTCGATTTTGAGTTCGTTAATAGCCACGAAAAGACAAGTTCAGTCAGGGATTCAAGTAAGAGGGAAACTCTAGAAAAATCATTAACTTTTCGGTTAAGAAACTCAAAGAATATGATTCTTATTATAGGAAAAACGACCAGAGAAGACACAGATTGGGTACCTTTCGAAGTCCGATATGCTGTAGATGAGTGTAAAATTCCTATTATTGCAGCGTATCCGGATTTTCAATATATTCTTAAGCCCAGTGAATTATCGTATCTCTGGCCCAAAGCGCTAGAAAAAAGGATTAACAACTCTACTGCTTACGTTATACACATCCCTTTTAAGAGTCAGCCATTAGCGGATGCAGTATCACAATTTGATTTCAATAATTATCCTAAAGGAGGCCTAAGTTTTTATACGAGGGATGCTTACATAGAATGGGGATTACTATAGAGTCCAAACCTCATAATGGGCCTGGCCTCTTTGAAGAAGTCCTGGAATGCCATTGTCAGTCTCCTTTACTTTAGACGGGAGTTATGTTAGGTGAAGTGTGATAATAACATCCCAGCCCTTATCTTAGAAATGAGCGATGATAATAGGAAAAAGTCTATTCGCCATTTTTAAACTTTCATCATATCTATCGGTAATTAGTTCGAAGCCGCTTATGAATTCATGCTCCTTTGATTCAGATACTCTCTTCTGCCATGCCCTAGGATTGCTTGCAAAATCGACGATCAATTTGTTTATATCTTCTCTTGTGCCCTCAATAATCTTAGGAAAACCGAATTGATTAGGGCCTTCCTTCCTGTGCCACCAAGGAAGCCTGAAGGCATGGGTATAAATATTCCTAATTTCAATATGCTTTTTGAAATAAACCGTCCAATCCGCTTCAAGTTTGTCATTCTTAACTCTACTACAGAATTTTTTAACTTGCTCCGCTACCAATGTCTTATTGCCTTTAGTCAATATATCGAGGAGAGTGAGAGGGTCTTCCTTACCCAATATGCGCATCATCATGAGGAGATATTCTGCAATGGGAAAGTTCATTGTAAAAATTGCCATGAATGAAGGCAAGATGTCTGATATTGACCTATCTTTGTCGATATGTAATTTTATGATCCATAGGTTTTCAACAGTACCGTAAGCAAGATTATTTAAGGCTTCCCAGCATTGTATTTCTTCCAATGGAGGATTTTGTTTAACCTTCGATGCAAAGAATTCTTGTAAATCTCCAAAATTGGAGAGGTGCCGTTTCCAATAGTCTTCAAAATTAATTTCATTTCCCATTTTTCATTCCCCCATCAATGACTGTGGTATTGACTAACCGAGCAGCAATAGGCCAAAAGATGGAATTCATTTTTCAAAACGGTCTTTAAATATATCAACATGTTTACAAACAAACAATGAGATATAATTGTAAAGCAACATACTGTCATAATGATAAGCAGACTTAGTGACATACTTATATAGCTACTTATTGATATGTTGATATGATTGTAACTTGTTTTTCAAAATACTATCTTTTTTATTATCGTAATAATTATTCATTACTTCAGTAATTGCGGTTCTTACTATTGATGACTTATCAGTTTTAATTTTATAATCCTTCCTGAGCTGTAAGCGTATTTCTTCTAACTGATCCAGTTGATCGGGGTAAAAGTAAAAGGTAGCTCTGACAAGTTTCTCATCAACCTTATTCTTTTTTGGCTCTGGAGAAGTTTCCGTAACTACTTCATTTTTTTCATCTTTATCTTCTGGTGATTCAGAGAAAAAAACCTTGCTACCTGTTAAATCACCAACTCTGGCGCGTTTTTTAGTCATTTAAAACCTCCTCAGCCAGCATTCGATAGGAATTAGCTGCAGCAGTGTTGCTGGCATATTCTAAAATGGGCACCTGTGCAATAGGAGCCTCACCGAATTTTATGCTTCTTTTGATAAATGTATTATAAACTTGTGCTCCGAACATTTCTTTTACTTTGTCCAATACATCTTTGGAAAGAACGGTTCTAGTGTCATACATGGTGCCGAGAACGCCAACCTTTAAATGAGGATTGGGTCGCTTTCGAACCCGATCGACTGTCTTTTGAAATTGATTTAATCCTCGTAAAGCAAGGTATTCGCATTGGAGAGGAACGATCACTAAGTCTGCCGCAACGAGTCCATTTACAGTTAAAAAGCCGAGGCTTGGTGGGCAATCAATAAGAATAAAATCATAATCATCTTTGAGCTCTTCTATAGTGTCTTTTAAGAAACGCTCTGGGCTCATCTGTACACGGGAAAGTTCTATTTCAGCACCTGATAAGTCAAGATTGGAAGGAACAATGTCGAGGAGTTTATTACCTGTCTTTAAAATGATCTCTTTTACGGATATTCCCTCTTCTAATAGGGCATTATAGATAGTCTTATCAAGTTCGTCAGCGTTGATCCCCAAGCTTATGCTTAAGTTGCCCTGTGGATCAAGATCAATTAGAAGAACCTTCTTTTCTTTTTCCGTTAAAGCAGCGCCGAGATTTACAGCAGTGGTTGTTTTCCCCACACCACCTTTTTGATTTGCCAAAGCAATTATTTTAGCCATAAATCATCCTTCCTATGTATCAACATGTAAACTTAATGCATTGATTATATATCAACAAGTTGACTTGTTGATATCCATTATATTATAATAGATTATAATTTGCAAGAACTCAAATAAATTTCCATCAAATAAACGCAATAATGATTCCAGCAGTATATAAAGTTTCTTTCAAAATCAATGATTGAGAGAAGTGATTTTGATGGAAAAAATATGCAGGGATTGTGGAGAAGAATTTGAGCTTAGTCCCAAAGAAGCAGATTGGTATTACGATCGCGGTTTAAACGAGCCAGAGCGTTGTCAAGAATGTCGAAACACTCGTCGTGAGCTCCAAGATGAATGGGTAACCTGTAAGATTTGCCAGGAAAATTTTATTTGGGCAGTTGATGATCAAAGAGCCTTTAGAACTTACAAGGGAGCAGATGGCTACCAGGCTCCGAAATGTTGCCCCAACTGCAGGGAAGAGCTGCAGGAATTGCAAGAAGAAATAATTACTTGCTGGTTGTGCCATAATGCTTTTTCTTTTTCGCCTACCCAACAATTGAGTTATAGGATAAAAGGCTGGTCTACTCCGACCAAATGCCAGAGCTGCCGAGAAAAAACCAGAAACGGCAACTCCCTGGAGATAGAAATCTATAATAGCAGAGGAGATCTTGTTGGTAGATCATATAGACAAGGCAATAAAACAGAACAGTATGATTTAAATGGTCAATTGGCAGGAACTATTTATCATTACAAAGATCACAGTGAACATTTTGATTCAACTGGTGTAAGAAAGGGAATAACATATCACAGAGACGGGCATTCCGAATATTATGATGTCCACGGCCAATTAGTGCGTTTAGGATATCATCATCAAGGACATACTGACTATTTTGATATAAACAACAATTTTATTGGCAGAACCCGGTTTTAATAGAAAATGGAAATATGTTCCTGTTAGCCCCAAAAGGTCAAACTTAAACGTTGTAGGGTGTTTGTATTTTTCGATAAGTCTCGAGAATGACTTCTCTCTCATTGGCGGACATCGTTAGGAGATCCTTACAAAGATTAATAGTTTCTTGATCCTCAAAGCCCAATTTTCTGATCTTCATTTCCAGTTGAGAATCCATATAGATATCTTGAAACTTTCTGAAAGGAATTTTCAGAGCTCTCAAAATTCTTACCAAGACTGTTTTGGAAGGTGCCTGCTTGCCGACTTCAATTTTACTAAGATACTGGCTTGAAATTTTCATTTCCTTGGCTAATTTTCTGAGACTCAAGCCTCCTTTTTCACGGAAGGAGCGAATATCCTTGCCTATGCTCATTTATAACCCTTTCCCCCTCCTGTAAATATTGCGATACTTTATTTCAACACAGCTGACACTATTTTTCAAGCCTCACCTTGTGGATAACTGCCAGTGCCATTTCGTATGACTTGACCTTTATGGTAATTTTTTTTCAGACCGAAAATAGATTTCATTGTTATTAAATCTCATTTGTTTATATGCTAGAAATATGCAAAGAAGATTAAAGATTTCCAACAAAATCAAATGGTGGAGACGACACCAAGGTATGACTCAGAAAGAGCTGGGTGAAGCTGTAGGGATCAAGGCAGCGACAGTTTCCCGTTTAGAAAACAATCAGCAGCTGCCTTCTTTGCAATTGTGTTTTGAAATCGCCAGTGTCCTGGGTTTAAAAGATAAGATCAACCGCTTATTTTCCGCCAAAGAGAATAGTCACGCCAGGCGAAATGATCACGGTGATTTGAAGTAACTCATGCATCCTATTGGATGTTGAGATAAAAAGGGCTTGCGACGGTTAATATAAAGATCCCCAGACAAAGGACCTTTCTAATTAGTGGTTGACTGAATAGGGCAGTGGGCTTCAGTCGGCAGTCAGAAGTTTGCCCTGTCCCCGAACTTCATATGGCTGCTGAGCCCTTAATGAATTTATCGTTTTGTCAGAAATCAACAAGGCACCTTAACATTTACAACCCCTTTTTGAGCCTCTAGAAGGTTCGTATAAGCTACTTTCCGGCCTAATTGGTAATTTCTATCGTGCCCAAGTCTAAATCGCTTAAAAAGGCCCCTATTCGTGAAAATTTGGGAGGTGATTTTTAATGGGAGAATCCCGCAGGCTTACCACGGTTGTCACTTATCCCGAGCGCGGACCATATGGTGACTCTTCGTTTCGGGGAAATTGCAGCGGCTTCTTGATTAAGGATTTGCTTTTATATTACAAGCCCCGGAAAGTCTTAGATCCAATGGAAGGGAGCGGCACTTGTCGAGATGTTTGTCGGGAGCTAAAAATTTCCTATGTCGGCACAGATCTTTCTCAGGGCATAGATATGTATTCAGATGAGTTTCTGCGCCGGGCCAGAGCTCATCTTCCAATAGATTTCATCTTCTGGCATCCGCCATACGGACCTATGATAAAGTATTCCGACAAAGACGAGGATCTTTCCAATCATTATGTCGAGGACTTTGAAAGAAAGCTTATTCCCGGAGCAGAGCTTTTATACAATCTGCTTGCTCCATATGGTCATCTGGTCATTCTCATCGGCACATACCGCAGTCAAGGTAAAATCTACCGCTTCAATGTTGATCTTATTTATTGGAAAGAGCCCACGGAACCAGAGATTATAAAAGTTCAGCATAATTGCCAGTCAGATAAGTTTTCATACTCTAGTAATTTCATCGCCATTGCCGATGAGCGGATCCTGATATGGAAAAAGCCCAAGAAGAAAAAAGGGAGGTACGGCGATGAACGCTAAGGCCAACGATGATTTGAGAAAACAGATTCCCTTTATCTCCTTACCCAATCTTCTAGTCATCACTAGGGGGATCGCCGGGATGGGCGAGCTCGCCTTGGCAGAAATACTTCAAAAAGTTAAAGACTTCAACAATTTCAACTACGATAACGATCCCTGGCATCACCATGACTTCGGTTCATTTCTACATGACGGAGAGAAGGTGTACTGGAAGATCGACAATTACAATGGTCAGGACGGCTATAATCTTGTTCTTACGATCCTTCTGGCCCAAGAATATTAGCGTAAGGAGAAAAATCAGTGAACAGCGATCGGGTGTTCTGGCTGGAACGGGCATATGCATTACTGCGAACAAGATATCTTCCTGAAGCTCCAGTATCCGCCACTGTCACCTTTGGTTTTACCTATCAGCGGCCAGGTCGGAAAGACAAAGGTAAAGCAATAGGACAGTATTGGAATGGACTAGTAAAAACCGAGACTCCTGAGGAAAGGAACTGTATTATCCTTCATCCTTACAACTTTGATGATCCTGTCAAAGTGTTATCAGTTCTACTTCATGAGATGATTCATGCTGCTGTGCCTGATGCCGGGCATAGAAAGCCTTTTTCCAAATTGGCAAAAAGAGTAGGGCTGAAAAAGCCCTGGACTGCCACCACTCCCAGTCCCGATTTGATCAATGGGTTTGAAAAAGATATCCTTCCCATTCTCGGTTCAATTCCTCCTGGCTATGGTGATATCGATGAAGAGCATAAGCGTAAAAAGCAATCCACCAGGCTGAGAAAATGGCAATGTTACTGTGGAATAATCGCAAGAGTTGCCAAAGATGATTGGCAGGCAATGTGTTTGAACTGTAAAAGTCTGTATGAAATCGTTTATGAGGATAAGTAGAAATCTCATCGTTTAAACACTGAGATTTATAAGGAAGGTGGTTCTATGATTAAGTGCCCACAGTGTAAGAACACCTCAGAGTTTCAGGTTGTGACAACCTCACTGAAAATCTCCAAAAAAACTTACGATAAAGACGGAGATCTTGTTCACAATGAGCAGATAAAATCTTCATTTATAGACGCCTGGTTCTGTGTCGAATGCGGAGCTCTGATAAACGACTTTGAAGATGACAACAAACCCAAAAGCGTTGTGGAAAACAACGCCAAGAGTGAGAAAAGAAGAATTCCAAGGAAGAGGAAGAAGAAAGGAGCTCGGGAAAATGAAGAGAGCCTCTCAAAGACAAAACAACATGACAGAAGCGTCAAGCCATCGGAAAAACAGCTCAAATACCTTAATGACTTGGCCTCAAAGTTAGGTTTTTCCAACGAAGAAATGGAAGGCTTCAAAGAGCTTTCTAAAAAAGAAGTCAGTGAAAAGCTGACAGAACTTTATAAAGAGTGCAAAAGAAAAAAATAATCAAACCCGTGTGAAACGGGTTTTTTAACTATTAAAAAAATTCACTGTAACACTATATTGAGTAATGAATATATTTGCTATAGGACCTCGGCTAAAGGAAGCTGTGATACTATATTTGGTCACGCTTATACTATATGGATCGACGCCAAAATCAAAGCAATACCTGAATACCGCTGTCACAGCATGCTGTATATCAATCCTACCTCCTGCAGCTTCCAAAAATACATCTGCGAGAGGGCTTTTTTCATAACTCCCACCCTTGACAATTGGTTGTCTGGATTGATTGTATAGCGTTAAGGACATACACCTATTCCTCCCTTATTTAAGGATTCTCTCTAGGTCTTACTCTGAACTGAAGACATTTCATCATTTCAGTCAATCTCCCGTTTTCTGATTTGAATGGTATCACCTTTTCCGTATCCAAAATACTGACTCTATATCCCCTCCCGTATCATCCGGCCATTGTGGATTTTCATAATTTATCTCCGCAGAAGTAGGAGCATCCTCCATCCTGCGGCTATAGTATTCATAAGATCCCGGAATGATATATTTGCCGTCGATATATTCACAAGTTTTCATGGAATTATCAAAAACATTTTTAAACCAATTAGTAAAAAGACTGTGAATATGACACATTGTGGCAAGTGCCCATCTGGTCCAAGGAAAAAGTATCTGAATCGAGATTGCCATCAGGACCACGAGAAGAAACATCCCCAGAGGAACTAGGATCAGTAGGATCAGAAAGAGCATTATTGATCACCATCCTTTTTAAATATCTATGTTACTCCGTATCTTGACTTTAAAGATTCTGATAAGTTTAACATTTCATTTCTTTCTTTTATTGACCATTGCTATTCCATAAATTGATGGCAATTTTTTCACCTGGATTGATTTGCCACTCGTTTTCTGAGCCAACAAGATACCAACCAGGACTTTCACTGTCCCTTATAACAGGTCGCACATTTCCACGTGGCAGTCCTTCAAAAACACATGAATGACACACTTCATAATATCCTTTTGGAGGAAATCTATTTTTATCGACATATAAAGCTACGCCCAATGGAACTTCTGAGTGCTCTGATAATCGTTCGTCTTTGAACAGAGACACTACCACTTTACAATTATCAGGTTCCTGAGCTTTGTTTGGCGATGGAACTGGCGATGGCGTAGATATTGACTGTGGTGTCGGCGGAAGTGGTGATGCAGCCGGTCGCGGCATGCAAGCTGTATACATACTCTTAACGCCTGAGGCCACAACTGGTCCTATATTATTGCTCCATGGAATATTAGAATGAGAGCGTAAATAGGTACTACACGAGATGGCGATAAAAAGGAAAGCCCAGGTTAAAAAAGACCAGGCAGATTCTCGCACTAGTAGTTTAAAATCTAATGGGGGAAGAGAAGCTTTAGCTTTTTGAAAGTCTTCTAATAGTGGGGATTTAATTATCTGCTTCCACAATCCATATATTGTACCGATGATCTTCGTATACCCTTTCACATAAAAAGAAGAAGCAAATGACAAGTAGCCAATCGAGGGAACTTTACCTGGCGATCTCTGGAAGACGGCACGCAAAATGTCAATTGAGAAGACGATAACCGACCGAAAAAGTATTGGGATCCAAAAAAGGAACCCTACTACAGTCCAAATGATAATGATGAATACAAGAATACAGAACATTATCACTGAAATGAAGACCTTTGCGAAAACTTCCATTCTACTGCACCCCTCTCCATATTTGATTATACAAACTTGCAATTCCGTATCTCATTACCAGAACATCTACATGACCAAGTTAACTTTCTACTTAAGAGTACTTGCCGCCGGCATCACCGGCACCGCCGGCGGCAGCTCATGTTATCAAGTCGAAACGCTATAGCGGTCCGATATCTGACTCACTCTGCTAACTGATCGTGAATATCTCAGTTACAGCAGTGGCAGCACCTACGGTCGTTACAGCAATTTCACTAGCTCCCGTGAGAAATGCACCAGCCATGGTGCCAGCGAAAGAAAGACCCTCGGCTAAACCCTCCACAGCAATCTCTACAGCTCCAACAGCGATCTCACCTGTCAGATTAAGCGCCGATCCAGCAACATCAGCCAAGGCATCCCCGATCTCCTTAGTGAACTCTTCCATTTCAGATCCTCCTTTTTTAGTACATTTGACATTTTGCATTCATTATGACACAATGAATTTGACGAGGTGGTAATGAGAAATTGTTTTGATATTGCAGTGTTGAACAATTTCGTCATTGGTCTCGTCAACTCAGCACTTTAACAAACATTCATATAGACCACCTTCTTTCTTAGAAGGAATTTCCGACCCTGATAGAGAAGAATTTCTTAGCTCACTTTTTTTGTTTCCTAAGGCGAGGGGGCGTAAACGCTGATCCGGTTTTTACAATAAGGCCATTTTGCAAAAATCAGCAAAAAGCCCAATGTTAAACCTGAGTAAGGACGGAATTTGGTTAAGTACGAGATGTCAGAGCCTGGTAAACTTGAGCATCTCGACTTGCTCGTTTCGCACCCTTCGCCGTTTTCTTTATTGGACGCCTTCTCTTCCCCGCTTTAATATGCCTTTATGTCATTGCTTGGCATATTAAATTTGCGGGTTAACAAAAAACCGCTCGAAAAGCGTCCAAGCGTTCTTTACCCTACCCCTTATCTGCTCCTTTCTCTTTCCCCCACATCACATTTATAGTCCCGTTAGTAGGCCATTAGTGCCTACTTTTTTTTGTCTTCTTTCATTGTACCATGAATTTACTGTTTATTCAAGAGTATTTTATAATTTTTAGAAGGATTTATAAAAAAGTGGCAGAACAACTCAAAATAAGATCAATCATTATAAAAAGGATAATACTTAATGGGTAGGAAAGGTTCAGGAAATCCGCCGAAGCAACAAGATGAATTTAATCAAAAAATAGCCACTCGTCTGAAGGCACTTCGAGAACATTTGAATTTGACACCAGAAAAAATGGCTGAAAAACTGGGAATTCACGTTACTATGCTATATAAGTATGAAGATAATTTACATAAAATTCCAGCGAGCCTCTTGTCCAAACTATATGCAAAAAGAAGAGATGACGAGGATTTATTCAATTTATCTAAAATAAGATCAAGCTGGCTATTGGGTGTACGTGATATTATGGATAGCGATTATATTATCGCCGGCGACCTAATTAAAAGCAATGAACATATATTGTCACTGGAGAAGGAAGCAGGAACTATTGAGATACTAACCTCGCGTCCTCCAATAATCTCCTGGACTGAGAAATATATAGATCACATAATAGATTCTTATAACCCCCCAGACGAGGATACAAGAAAGAAGCTCAAAGAGTGCTTCAATAAACGAAAAAAAAACATAGAAAAAAATTTGGGCAATTCATCTTTGAGGATGAAAATCATTATTTCCGAATCAGAGATTATAAAAAAAGTCTTAA
>Ga0302252_1000876_pt1 | contig 20901 bp, 21 predicted proteins | sample AAG_RA_Leu_MG_FD_193511 | JGI IMG/M metagenome (GOLD analysis project Ga0302252, IMG submission 193511) | Enriched activated sludge microbial communities from anaerobic digester in WTTP, New Holstein, Wisconsin, United States - AAG_RA_Leu | ecosystem: Engineered > Bioreactor > Anaerobic >...
ATCACCCTAGCTGGGGTCACTATCTGCTCCAGCAGCCTCTTGATGCTGGATGTCTTCTCTATTATCCTCACGGTTATCCTCCTCTCGTCGCTGAGCTGCTTGCTCACCTTCTGGAGGAGCGGCCTGTTTGCGTTGGACCCTCCGCTGACCATTACGATCATCATCTTCGGCAGCTTCACGGTCCTGTGGATGACATAGTCCTTCAGTCCGGTGTTCTTTGCCTCGTAGTCCAAGAACCACTTCGAGACCTCCACGTCTGCATCCGTAACCTCTCCCTTGTCCAGCTTCTCCTGGCACCTAGGGCAAAGGACGCCGCTCTTCGCGCAGAAGTAACAGATGGGGGTCTTCAATCCGTGCGCCTCATTTGGTCTTGCTGATCCTTATCATTATTGAACTCGCCCTCTTTGTGCCCGTCCCTTCCTTGAGCTGGACCTCGTCCGTCCCGATGCCAACCTCCTTTATCGACGCCTGGGGCATGAACTTGTTTCTCACGATCTCCGCCACGTCGACAGCCTTGCTGATCGACATGCCCCGCGCCTTTATCAGCACCTCGTCCGCTCCCTCATGGAATGCCGTCAGGCAAGCGAGAACATAATTCATCGGCGGTTTCTTCCCGACGAGTATTGTGTTCTCCTGTGGCATTCATAATCCCTCGGCACCTCTAAAGGGCTAACGAGTTTACCAAATTCTTGAATAAATATATTGTGGTAATGCCTAGCAAAAGAACGCTTATTCTGTCGAAGCGGTCTCTGACGTTTTTACCGCCTTCATACGCCGCCCAACAGGGGCGCCGGCCAGCACGCTTGCATTTTGCAAGGGCCGTCCTAGAAAACGTTAAATTACCATTTACAAAAGTAAAGCTCAACGGCGGCTGTATATTATGCCCGAGAGCCCCTCGCTGACCGACCGGCAGATGCAGCTACTGCGGATGCTTTACAGGGCAAGCGAGAGCACCGGCGTATTCACCGTCAAGAAGACCCAGGGCGACCTAGCCCGCGAGCTGAGCCTCACGCGGCAGGCACTGAACATCCACCTGAGGAGGCTCCGCGAGGAGGGCCTCATAAGGACCGGCAGGGGGTTCATCGACCTCACGGAGAAGGCTCTGTTGGTCTTGGGGATCGGGACCGCCGAGGCGTTCGTCTTCCTCAAGATACAACCGTTCAAGCGCGACCAGGTCTACGACCAGGTGCGCAGGCTCCCTGCCTCGAGGATCTTCAGGGTTACCGGCGAGATCGATCTCGTTGCGCAGGTGCCGCAGTCGCGGCTGGACGGCTTCCTTGAGAGCGTCTCCAACATCGACGGGGTGGTCTCGACCTCTTCCCACGTCGTGATCTCCATTATCAAGTGAAATTCTGAACATTATCGAAAGAAAAACAAGGAAATATTTATAACGCCGGTTTCCTTGTATGAAGAAAAACGGTGTATAGCCAATGCCTATCCAAGATCCAGAAAAGCAGCAGTTGGCGCAGAAGCACCTGCTTTACATCAAGGTATGCAGGTCCTGCGGTGCAAGGAACGCAGCCTCAGCCGTGAAGTGCAGGCGTTGTCGTGGCGACGAGCTCCGCTGGAAGAGACGCGAACTCAAGCGCTAAAATTAGCGAAGTTTTTTATTCCCCATTTATTCTTCCAATATCTAGCCGGGCCCGTAGTCTAGTCTGGTTAGGACGTCGCCCTCACACGGCGAAGGTCCCCGGTTCAAGTCCGGGCGGGCCCACCATCGAACCTTCTTTGAAGCCTTATTATGGCTCGCATGAAAAAATCTCATCAAAAAATGCCCGTAGGGCGCAGAATCGACTCCCCGTGCCGTATGCGGGAGGCGCCGAAGGTGGAACCGATGCGCAGCTTGCTACTTGATGGCGCCGTAGACCGCGAAGTTATAGTATTTCCAAAAGACATCTGCCTCCCTGAAGCCGACATCCCTCAAGAGTTGGATATCGCCGAGCAGGGGGACGGGGCGGTCTTCGCTCCTGTATCTCGCATACGCCTCCTCGATCTTCTCTTTTGGCAGCGACGGTGCAAGGAATCCCTCCCATTTTGCGAGGTACATCCTCTGCCAGCGTGAGTTGCTCGCCAAGACAATGTCGGCGTTGACGAAGACCCCGCCGTCATTGAGCGCCCCGTAGACCTTGGCAAAGAACTGCCTCCGGGCCTTCCTCTCGAGATGGTGCAGCGCCAGCGAGGAGACGACCGCGTCGCACTTCATATCAAACTCATGCCCTGAGAAGTCCGCCAGGATGTAGTCCGTTCGGCTTTCCCCCAGCTTCTTCCGTGCGGTCTCCAACATCTTCCCCGAGATGTCCATGCAACTCACCTTGGCGTTCGAGAACCTCTTCCTGAGCGCCAACGACAGGTTGCCCGTGCCGCTCCCGAGGTCGACTATTTTGATATCCGCATCTGGGCGGAATGGGAAAGCCGAGGCAACTGCGTCCAGCATCTCCTCGTAATGCGGCACAGTCTTGACCACATTGCCATCGTAAGTCCCTGCCTCGCCTTCAAAGTGCGCTTTGATAATCTCCGTCCGCTTTCCTGTTGTCATCCCTTGTCGCCACAATAGCATGAATCTGTCGTCTCACGATAAATATGCTTTCGCAGCCACTGCCCTCGCAATCCGCGCTCAAGCCGCACTGCGATAGCCCTGATCCCGGCGCCGCCCAAATAGTGCCTGCGCACCGGTTGCCGCCTTGTGTATCTGTTCTCCAAAACGGTCTGTTCTTCACAACTCAATGTTCTACAGGGCGTCTGTTTCACACAAATATTTTTCCCATTATATTAAGCAAAATATATCCTTAAGCGAGCGCGATTTCTTTACTAGTAGCATGGTTCTTCCCACCGTGCCCCCTGAGATGCGCGACAGCATCCTTGAGGCGTTAGCCAACGGCGCGCTATTGGTCGATACGGAGGGCAGGGTAATCTCCGCGAACAGCGCATTCTCGAGGCTTGTCGGGCTGCCCCGCGATGGGCTAGTCGGGATGAGGAGCGAGGACGTCGTACAGGGGATCGAGAAGCATCCTCTGCATGCCCAATACAAAAAAGTCGTGGAGAGCCAAGCGCCTGTCGCATCCACATTCGTGATCAGGTTGCCGAAGGGGGAGATGCGCCTCCTCGAGTCCAAGGCATTCCCCGTGCCGGAAGGGACCCTCTTTGTCCTCTCCAGTCTCTCTGACCAGAGCAGTTCCGACGAGCGGCTGATAACCCGCCTGCAGCGGATGAGCATGCTCTTCGACTTCATACCCGCATACGTCTACCTCCATGCCGCCGACGGAACGATACGTTTTGCGAACCGCTCGTTCAAGGAGATGTTCGGAGAGCCGCAGGGCAGGCGGTGCTGGGAGGTGCTGAAGGGCAGGCAGCGCGTCTGCGAGAACTGCACCTCTGTTCTCGCCATAAGGAGCGGAAAATGCGTGCAAAACGAATGGTCATCGAGCGATGGGCACACATACATCTCGTTCCACTATCCGCTCACTGATGTCGACGGGCTGCCGCTCTCCCTTATAGTGGGCGTGGACATAACTGCACATAAGAAGGTCGAGCGCGCGCTCAAGTCGGACGCGGAGCGGCTCGAAGGCCTGCTTGAGGACAGGAACCGCGAGCTGAATGCCAAGGAGCGGCTGGCCGCGATCGGCGAGACTGCCCTGATGGTGGGCCACGATCTGAGGAACCCCCTTCAGTCGATGATGAACGTATCCTTCCTCCTCAATGATTGCCTGAACGACATACCGAAGCAGGAGATGCGGGAGCTGGCGTCCGCCTCACTGCGGCGGCTCAAGCGGAACATCGTCTACATGGACAAGATCGTCGGCGACCTGAGCTACTACGGCTCTCCGCTCAAGCCGAGCTTCACCTCCGAGGACATAACCGCGCTGCTGAACGAGGTGATCCACGACTGCGCGGTCCCCCGATACATCAAACTTGCCAAGCATTTTGAAAATGTCGGCAAGATCGATGTCGACGCCCTGCTCGCCAAGCGCCTGTTCATGAACCTCGTCTCGAACGCCGTGCAGGCCATGCCCGAGGGGGGGCTGCTGTCGATCTCCGCGTCATCCTCCGGTGGCACGACGAGGGTTGAGGTGAAGGACAACGGCGTGGGGATACCAAAGAAGATCATGGATCAGCTATTCTCGCCCCTGATCACCGGGAGGCCAAAGGGCATGGGCATGGGGCTGGCGGTCGCAAAAAAGATCGTAGACATGCACAGCGGAAAGATAAGCGCCATAAGCACGCCCGGCGCAGGCGCGACGTTTATTGTGGAGCTTCCCAACAACCAGAAGAACGAGGGCGCCGCCGAGAGCCCGCCTCTTAATGAGAAATGATCATCTGCCCGTTACGCCCAGCCAGTGCGTCCCGCTCCCACCGTGCCTTTCTATGAAGCCCTCTATCGGTGGCCGCCTTGCGGTTGGGTTGGGCTATGTATGCGCGCAGTGGCCTTCAATTGACCCTGTGCTGGATATTGCATCTTGCTGTGTCTATGAGGCGCTCAGAGCAGAGCCTGTCAGCAGCGATCGCCCTCCTCGCCTCCATGTCTGCGAATACCATGTCATTCGAGGCATGCATCTCTTGCCGCCCGCTCGTGCCGAATGCCCCGGTTATCGCACCCACTACTGCGTTCACTGCGTTCTCTACAGCTCCCACCTTAATCCTAACGCTGTTCTTCAGAGCCATGTTCAATTCCTACCTGCCATATTAAAATGGCTATTTTAATATAAAAAAAATACTTGCTTATAAATATGCCTATTTAATGGAAAAATATTATTATACATATTTAAATCGATGTCTAAAATGGAAAATGAACCTGTTTTGTTATACGTATGGCTGTTTAATGGGAAAATATTTTTATACATACTTAAATAAGTTCATAATAGGGAGAAACGGATATGAAGCCAGTTAAAACCATCAACGATCCTGAGTCATTTCAGCTAATAGCTGACGAAACTAGGAGGAAGATGGTCTTCCTGCTCCGCGTCAAGGAGATGACCGTGAGCCAGATGGCTGAAACCCTGAACATCACCCCCCAGGCCGTATACTACCACGTGAAGAAGCTCGTGAACGCCGGCATGGTGGAGGTCTCGCGGGAGGTGAGGGTGGACCACCTGATCGAGAGTTACTACCGGGCAACTGCCGAGACCTTCAATTGTCATGTCGGGCCAGTCAAAACGGGCACGCCAGAGGCAAAGGACCATTATGTCACGGTGTTCAATGCACTCAAGTCGCTCGGCCTCAACATAACCCTGGATGACGAAAAGATTAAGCGGATAATGGCAATCACGGACCAGATGTCAAAATGCCTCGAGACCGGGAAGATCGAGGACAATGTCGCCGAACTCGAGAACATCGACTTCGTTACGAAGCAGACCGTGATCGAGTTCGCGGAGATGCTCTCCATGACCGACGACGAGTTCAGAAAAAATCAGGAGCTGGAGAGGGAGTTCCGGGGCGTCCTCAAGTCGATGCTCAAGCCCTGACCCGGTCCCTTCCCTGTCCAGTCGGCGGTTAGATGTACTCGATCGTGCTCGGGGGTTTCGGCGTCAGGTCGTAGAGGACCTTCACGACCGATGGCTGCTCCGCCAGTATCCTGTCCCTGATCTCCTCCAGCCTCCTCCACGGTATGTTCGTCGGCTTCGCGGTCATCGCATCCTTGGAATCGACCGCCCTGATCACTATGATCTCTCCGAACTTGCGCTTCCCGCCCTCTACCCCTGTGGCCTTGTCGCTCAGCAGAACCGCGAACGCCTGGAAGCTGCTCAGATCGGACGTCCCCTCCTCGATTATCTTGGTCGCCTTGCGCACGACGGCGACCCTCTCAGGAGTGACCTCCCCGATGACCCTGAGCGATAGCCCTGGGCCGGGGAACGCCCTCCTCTGGTACATGTCCGCCGGGAGTCCGAGCTTCTCTCCCACCTTCCGCACCTCGGGCTTGTAGAGCTCCACCAGCGGCTCGAGGAACCTGAAGCCGTACTCCTTTGACGTCTCGATGCCTATCTGGTCCAGGACGTTGTGCTGCGTCTTCACCCCTCCCTTCGTCTCGATGACGTCTGCCGCGATCGTGCCCTGGATGAAGTACTTCGCGCCCTCCTCCTTGGCGATGCCCGTGAGCGTGTCGTAGAAAGTCCTTCTGAATGCCTTCCTCTTCTCTTCGGGATCAGTGAGCCCCTTCAGCGCCTTGAAGAACGGCTCCTGGACCCTGTAGAGCCTGGCGTTGAGCCCCATCCCCTTCAGCTTGCCCACGACATCCTCGGGCTCGCCCTCTCGCATGAGCCCGTCGTCAAGGAAAGCCACCAATGCCCTCTTGCCGATTGCCTTGTGCGCCAGCACGGCTGAGACCGTGCTGTCGACGCCTCCCGATGTCGCTGCGAAGGCCTTCTCGTTCCCGATCTCATTCCTTAGCAGGCCAACCTGCTTCTCTATAAACGCCTCTGGATCAAATGCCATTACAGTCCCTCCGAACGCTAATCTCTTGCACCTCTGCGCTTAAAAATCAATCCGGATTGGCATTGCCTGCCGCGCTGCGCCGCAGAGGCAGGCTGGACATGCGCAGGGCATTGGCGGTTACTGCAGCCTTACCGTCCCAACGACCCTGAGCTTCTGCCCTGAGAGGTACATCAGAACCGCCGCGCCGCCCGCGAAATAGGCGAGCTCCTTCTCCAGCGCCAGCGCCAGGTTTGGCCTCCTCCAGTCTCCCGCATCCGAGACCGCCTCCACCCTCGCCGGCACGAACTGCATCCAGTGCCCCAAGTGGACTGCCATGCCCTGCTTGATCGGCGCCGGCCAGTACCTGAGCAGCTCCGCGCCCACCTCGAGCCGCTTTGCAGTCTTGACCGCCGCGTCGTTGGTGAGCACCGCTCCCCTGTCGAGGTCGTCCACCTCCACGTTCTTGAGGGCCAGCCCTACCCTGTCGCCCTCGACGGACCACTCGAAGTCATCGTCATGCTTCTGGATCGACCTCACCTCTGCGACCTTCCCTCCGGGGGCCACCTTGAGGGCGTCGTGCCTCCTGACCGCCCCCCGTGCGACCGTGCCCAGCGCGACCGTGCCTACGCCCTTGACGCTGAACGCGTGGTCGACGACCGCAGCCCCCGCCTTTATCCCCTCCGGCGGCGCGCCTCCGGACTTTGCCGCCTCCCCCAGCAGCCTCTCCCTCAGCGCCCCCTGCTCGTCGCCCACGAACTCGTATCCCTCCACCGCCGTCCCCCTGATCAGCGGCATCACCTTCTCCTTCGGTATGAAGTTCCTCAGCACGATGAACCCGCTCCTCACCCCCGCGCAGTGGAGCATCAGGACGCACTCCCCGAATGCCGGCGATATCTCCTCGACTACGAGTATCGCCATCCTCACCATCGAGACTGCGTAGAAGAGCGGGGCGAGCCTCTCCGGATACTTCGACGGCTCGATCAGGGTCACGGTGTCCTCACCCCTCTTCAGGTTGTAGAACGTTATCTCCGTGGACGTGCCCTTCTTCCCCAGCCCGCCGCCGTACCCGGCCGGCCCTATAACCGCGACATTAATGTTTCCCATAACTCCCCGAAAAGCCGGCACCTCTAATAGGTTTTGCGCATCCGCCGCGTCCTAGACCCTCTCGGCCAGGGCCTTCACTATGCGCTCGTAACCTATGGTCATCACGTGCATCCCCGCCAGTCGCTCCGTCTTCCTCAGCTCTTTTATCATCGAGGAGAAGAACTCGATATTGACGTCGTCGATCTTCTCCCTCTGCCTGCTCCTGTCCTGCGCCGCGTCAGCCCTCTTCATCTGCTCCATGAACTCGTCCGGCACTGTGATCCCCGGAACGCTGCTCCTGAGGTACTCCGCTGTGGCATACGACCTGCACGGGAATATCCCCAGTATGACCGGGATCTCAAGCCTCCCCATCTCGCGGAGGAACTCCTTTGCACGCTCGATGTCGAAGGTGGCCTGCGTCTGCATGAACTCTGCGCCGAGTTCGACCTTCTTCTCTATCTTCATTATCTCCATCTCAAGCGGCTCGGCGTTGGGGTTCCCTGTGATCCCGACGTGCAGCCTGACCTCGCCCGCGACCCTGTTCCCCGCGAGGTCGCAGCCCTCATCCACCATGAGCCTCACCATCCTGACGAAGTGCGCCGTGTCGATGTCATACACCGGCATCGCCTGGGGGTTGTCGCCGAAGGTCGTGTGGTCCCCACTCATCGTCAGCACGTTCCTGATCCCAAGCGCCGCAGCGCCCAGAATGTCCGACTGGAGCGCGATCCTGTTCCTGTCCCTTACGGTCATCTGGCAGACTGCCTCGACGCCCGTCCTGCTCTGCATTATGTGCGACGCGGCCACGCTCGACATGTATGCCCTCGCCCTCGGGTTGTCGGTCACGTTGCAGGCAACGGTCCAGTCCCTGAGCCTCTCCGCGGCCCTCACGATGCCCTCCGCATCCGCGGTCTTGAGCGGCTCGACCTCCCCTGTGAAGACGAACCTCCCCTCGCCCACCGCCCTCACAAGCTTGCTGTAGACCGCCCTAGCCATCGCCAAACACCACTACCTGCTTGCCAGCTCCTGCGGCCTCGCCTTTGCGGACCTGTCCTTTGGAGGACGGTACTTCCTGAAGACATCCAGCCTGTTCTGCCTCTTCAGACTGTTGAATATGAGCACCCACGCGCAGTCGTTCTTGTAATCGCCGACCTCGCACTTGCCCTTGACCTGCCCCCCGCAGGGTCCGTTGATGAGCCCCTTGGAGCACCTGACTGTGGGGCATACGCTCCCCGTCTCTAGGAGGACGCAGTCCGCGCACGCCCTGCACCTCTCGAAATACCTGCCGAGCCTCTCAGTCTTCCCTATGAAGAGGGTGTCCAGCGCCGGTATTATCACCCTGTCTTTATCCGCATACTCCGCTACCGCCTGCGCCCCCGCCCCGCACGCCATGCAGAGGACCGCGTCTGCCCCCTCCAGCTCCCCCTTGTGCGCCGCCAGGTCGCGCCTGTTGATTCGGGCGTCGCACGGCGACTCGACGACCGCCCAGCCGATGGCCCTGCTGCCGAGCCTCCGCGCCATGGCCTTGACCTGCTCCTCGCCGCCCGTCCCGCAGCCTGTGGCGCAGGTCCCGCAGCCCACTATGAACACCCTGCCGTAGGGTGCAACCATCTCGTCGATCTTCTTCGGGGGCTTCTGCCTTGTTATAATCAAGTTCCAGCTCACCGTGGCGGCTGTAATGAATGATGATGATGTTCAGCCCATATATCTCTTTTCATGGGCGCGGCCAGCCCACCCCACTCCTTATCTTTAGGCTCACTGAGAGTGGGTTTGTGGTGGTCTCATGAGGATAAGGCCCGCATCGGAGGGGGACCTCCCGCAGCTGCTGGGGGCCCTGAACGCAAAGTTCGCCGGCACATACGAGTTCTCCCCGTACACAGCCGGGGACCTGCTGGAGATGCTGAAGTCCGGCGCGCACATCGCGGTCGCCGAGGACCGCGGCAGGATCCTGGGGTCAGTGTGCTGCAGGCCCATGGCGCTCGGTGACGCCATCGAGTGGCTCGTGGCCGGCGACACCGACTCCGAGCGGCGCCTACTCGCTGAGGCAGAGTCCCATGCCAAGAGCGGGCGGGCAATATGCTTCGTGGCCGAGGGCAGTCCGGAGGTGAACGACTGGCTGAGGATGGGGTACTCGGTCGAGGAGCGCGAGCTGCAGATGACCTTGCCCCTGCGCAGGATGCCTGCGGCGAGCCCGCCCGAGGGGTTCATGATAAGGCACCTCCTCGACGGGGAGGACCCGCAGCTCATCGATCTCGTCAACAGCTCGTTCGGATGGCCCAGGCTCAGGCAGGAGGAGGTAGACAGCTGGCGCAGGTCGCCGAACTTCAGCAACGAGTGGATACACGTCGCTGAGTGCGGCTCCAGGCTCGTCTCCGTCACCGTCTGCAAGGAGGACGAGGATTACAACCGGTCCCACGCCCCCAAGAGGGGGTACATCGGCCCCGGCGCAACGCTCCCGGAGTTCCGTGGCAGGGGTCTCGCATCCCTGCTCATGACGAGCGTAATCAACTTCCTGCACGACAGGCGTTTTGGCGAGGCCGTCCTCTACACCAGCGACGCCAACGCCCCGTCCCTTGCGATGCTCAGGCGGACAGGCTTCACGGCACGCCAGACCATACTGCTCATGTCAAAACGGGCCGGACTGTGGAGACGTGACTGATTAGATTTTTATCCTTCTCTGCAGTGTTACCTCCACGGGGCTATTGCCATGGTACTCCAGGAGCATACCTTCACTTCTATAGTGACCTATGAATTTGTCATGTGGCGGAAGTCTTACATCGCCGGGACGATTGTCGCCAAGGTCGATGTTGCCGAATCCGACAAGGACTGCAAGCAGGGGAGCGGCAGGCTCGTCGAGGTAGTGAGCGCCGCCAGGCCCAAGCTATACGATGATTATACCGACCTGCACGGGGGCATAGACAGCCTGACCAACCCGGTCACGCTCGAGGAGATAAAGAAGATGGTCGAGGGCAAGGAAGGGGCCTTCTCCCACGACGAGAGGATGATACCTCCGGAGCACCAGTTCAAGCTCAAGGAGCAGTTCCCGTTAAACCTCAAGCCGCCGCCGGGCATGCCCGTCTTCTAGCGCGGCGTTGCACCACCCGGTAACTGTGCCATCAGACCGGCTGGCGGCACCTCATCGCCGGGCGAGGTAATCTTCGACGAAGCCCTTGACAGCATCCTTTACATCGATCTGCGATTCCATGCTGAACGGCGCGCTGAAGAGCCCCGCCTGCGCCTCGCCCCTCACCGTGACCTCCAACGTCCCGTTGTTCGCGAAAGCTTGGACCGTGGCGTTCGACATCGCTGCAAAGTCGAGGTCTTCAATGACGAAGATGGTGGCGTTTATGCCCGGAGATACGGCAACGCTCCCCGAATAGGAGCCGTTGCCCACGAGCACGCCGTCCGCGAAGACATCGAAGCTGAAGCCCCCAATCGAGACCGGCAGCAACCCCCTGTTGCAGACTGCCAGCGTTGAGTTCAGCCTCACCGAGTCTATAAGGCCTGCCGCCGCAGACATCAGCGATGCGCCGCCGTCGGACGGGTACTCCATAAGCGCAGCCGCCAGCCTGAGCACATCCCCGAAGGTGAAGTCCTTGAACTGGACCCCGTCCACCTTCGCCCCCTCGAGGCTGAATGACACTGCCCCATATGATGCCGCGACAACTGCCGCGAAGACCGCCACCGCCACCGCCACAACTGCCACAGCGGCGAGGGCCGCCATCTTGGTCTTGGGAGACATGCCGATCACTCTCTATCTGTTGCCGGGCCGATAAATATCTAGCATCCTGCGTGTGCCCGCGCCCACGCGGGCTGATAAGGAGATGGCGGTCGCCCCTGCAGGGCCGTTAAGGCAGCCGTCCGGCTCAGCGCTTGCCATCTGCGACCTTCGTGTAGACTTCCATTATCTTGCCGGCGACCCGTTCCCACGTGAACTCGCTGAGGACGCGCTCCCGCGCCTTCTCCCCCATGCCCCTGAGGCGCTTCTCGTCCATCAGCGTGCTGGTTATCCCCCACGCAATGTCCCTCGGGTCGTACGGGTTGATGTGGTAGCCGCACTGTTCCGGGCCTGACGCGATCACGATCTCCTTCAGCCCGCTGACGCCCCTAGCGCCGACGACAATCGGCTTCTTGAATGCCATCGCCTCGAGCGCCACGATTCCGAACGGCTCATAGAGGCTCGGGAAGACCGCCATGTCGCACGCCGCGTAGTGCGCTATGCGCTCGTCCTCCGGCAGCATGTTCAGGTTGAAGTGGACCCTGTTGCTGATGCCCAGCGTCTCTGCCAGCCTGACCAGCTCGCCTTCAAGCTCGCCCTTGCCTACCACCACGAGCTTCGACTTGGGGCACTGGCTGAAGACCTGAGGCATCGCCATCAGCAGCCGATCGACGCCCTTCACCCCCGTCAGGCGGCCCAGGTAAAGGATCATCTTGTCATCCGGGCCTATCCCGTACTTCGCCCGTATCTGGCTTACCTTGTCCTTCGAGACCCTCTCGGGGGCATACTTGCGCGCATCGACGCCGTTCCAGACTACGTCGATCTTGTCCGACTGGTAGCCGTACGATATGAGCTCCTCCTTCATGGCATAGGAGACGGTGACGACCCTGTCGGCGAGCTTGGCCGCCTTCTTCTCCAGGTCGTTGATTATCCGAGACCCACTGCCGAGGCTCCTCCCCTTCTCCGTCGAGTGTATGTGGAAGACCATCGGGATCGTGGTGTTTCCCTTCAGCATGATTCCGGACATCGCCGAGAGCCAGTCGTGGACCGAGAGGAGGTCGTAGGACTTCTTCTCTAGGGGGATGAGGTCGTTCACGATCTTCGTGCACGTGAGCATGTTGTACAGCATCACGTTGGAGAAGAAGTTCATCCCCGGCCCCAGCCTGCGGATCTCCTCCGTGACCACCTCCGGGAGTATGCCCGATATGTCGATGAGCTTCGGGCGGTGGACGTCGATTCCGCTCATCAGCTCCCGGGGCTTCAGCGTGCCGTCGTTCATGGTGAATACGTTTATGTTGTGCTCCATCTTCACGAGCTGCCTGGTAAGCTCGAAGGTGTACGTGCCAAGCCCGCCGACGATCTTCGGCGGGTACTCCCACGTGAACATGGCAATATTCAAAAGAGGCACCATTCGGAAATGCTTTTTCCAAACTATTAAGACTTTACGTCCGCCTTCATGCCCTCTGGCGCCTGTGCGGCCGTGGCGCCGACTATCTCATAGCTCCATTTGAGGCTCGATGTCTTGTCCAGCATGTGCGCTATCGGGCACAGCCTTCTCATCGTAAGGTTTACGACCCTGTCCACCGTTGCCCTGTCGAGCTGGCCGCCGAATGTGAACCTGACCTCGATCTCCTTGAAGGACTTCGGGTGCTCGTCCCTCCTCACTCCCTCTATCGCTACGTCGTAGGAGGCGAGGTTCTGCCCGCGCGCCTTCAGCATGGTCACGATGTCGATCCCTGCGCAGCCGCCCAGGGCGGCCAGTAGCATCTCCATGGGGGTGATGCCCTTGCCCTCCCCGCCGTACTGTGGGCTGGTCTCCATGAGAACCTCGTGGCCGTACCTGTCCTGCCCGACGAACTGCATCTTGCCCTTCCAGGTGACATGCGCCTTTGGCATCGTGTACCGCCATCAATAGCACGCACCGGCGGAAATTTAACTCTTTTCATGCGTGCACGACAGGGAAGGCGGCGAGCATCAAGAACTCAAGATCCCAATCATTCCCGAAGGTCTTTGGGACAATTCATCATCGCCCGCCAACCTAATAATCGAGGACCTGATTAAAAAAGAGTTGTGCGCTCGGCTCAGCGGCGGGTGCCCTTTCGGATGCGCTCCTTGGGCGAGAAGAGGCCGTTCTTCCGAAGGCGCGAGATGGCCGACTTCACGCTGCTCGGTTTCGCGTCCAGCATCTTTGCTATCTCGTTCACGCTCATCTCGCCGTTCTTCTGGACCAGCTCGAATACCTGCTCGTCGATCGTCTCGAACGAGGGCAGCGAGAGTATGTTTATGTGCGAGATCGAGCTGCCCATGACCACCGCGGCAGGCGAAGTCCTGCCTGCCAGGTCTATGCAGTCCTCTATGAATATGTTCACGAGGTCCTCGTCGATCTGAACCAGCCTTCCGCGTATTATCTGTTCGTCGAGGAGGTGGACCTCAACCATGCTGTCGAGGTAGCCCCTGAGCCTCTCAACAACGCTTCCCTTTTCCCTCGAATTCAGGTTGTTCTCCCCCAAATTACCAGAAGTTATCAGTGCAGAAGTGCTTTAATAAATTATCTGCCCGTCCAATTGCTGATACTGAAGGTGCGGCCGCCGGGATTTGAACCCGGGTCCTTAGCGTTCTACAGGGTTGCATTAGCCTTTGGCAGGCTAACGTCCTAGACCAGGCTAGACTACGGCCGCATATCGACTTAGGAACATTCAGTTAAAGGGGTATTTAAAAAATTCGATTTTGTGAAATGGGGCTATCGCAAATGCCTTCATGTCATCCCCGTTTGGTCATTTTAACTCTGAGCGATCATTGCCCCGTTGAAAGATTCAATTCTGAGGAATTAAAGGTTAGCCTCCAAAGGCATGATGGCCGGTTGCACATGTTTCCCGAAGACGCCTGCAGCGATCCTTGCATCGGGCACGGTCAGACCAGTTGAATAAAAATGAAAAAAAGGGGCATGAACCCCAAGCGCCACCCATTCCTATTGGGCGACTTCCGCCGACGCGAACCTCTCAGATATTTTGGAGATCTTCACTTTCACGTGGTCTCCAACCTTGGTCTTCGGGATGAAGACCACAAAGCCCTCTATTCGGGCTATGCCTTCCCCGCGCCTGCTCAGTTCCTTGACGTCCACCTCGTACTCCTTGCCTTCCTCGACCGGCTTGGAATTTGAGTTTGCAGAGACCCTGCTCTGATAACTGAACTTATGAGGATCACCCTGATAATTGTCCACTTGATTCCCTCCTTTGTTTATGTGCAGGCAGTCGTTAAAAGAAGCAGATTCTGTTCCTTCAATTATGCCCTGGTCCTTCAATCAGACCTCAACTTATAAACACTTCACTTTTCCGGACTCGTGAGTGGTATCGGGAGGTGGTCTTGTGCCGTCTCCATTCCGCCCAAAAAAACATATATAACCCGCATGGGACATCTTACCGAAGCGAATGATGCCCGAGTAGCTCAGCCTGGGAGAGCATCCGGCTGAAGACCGGAGTGTCGCTGGTTCAAGTCCGGCCTCGGGCACCACTTCTTGCCACGCCACATCCAGCCCAAGTCATGGGAATCGCATCCTTGCGGAATCCGCAATTTGGCCGTCGCCGGATAAAGCCGCAATCGGCAAAAAGGGGCCGCGGGCGTCCTTAGCCGCCCTGACCCGGTCGCGTTTCAACAGATAAGACATTATCGACGTCCATGATAAATTTCAACGTGCCTTTCTCTATCCGATCCGTCAAAGCACCCAAATCGCCAAAATCAGGCCTCTCAACGAGGACCTTTTCAATGATGGAATCGACGCCTTTTGTGGTAGGTGGAACGTGGCACCCTTCCAATCTGCTCCCTTTGAATATTCCCCAGTACTTCGCCTGAACCTGCTTGTTGTACCCTGATAGCCAGACCTCGAATCGGCATCCATCATGAACAAAAACTACTGCTGCCTTCAGCCCGCGCTCTTTCAATGATTTTGGCGAGAATGCGAAGTAGGTCATGTCCATGTATCCTTGGTAGATGCTTCCTGATACGAAGCAGTCCGGATACTTGCCCTCAAAATGAGCCCTCAACCCTTGGATGTATGCCATAAGGCCTCTGTACGCCTCCTTGATTGTGCCCTTCTCAACCTGCCTTCTGTACTCATCCATGTTCTCAACGAATGCTCCCACAGGCAACCGCCCCATTAACTCCTTTATGGATTTGTCCCTACGCCAATTAAACGATATGCGTCCTGCGCCGCCCGCCTGATTGCCGAGACAAGCCCGGCGCATATGGCTTTGCCCGACGGCCGCTACTGAGGGCGCGCGAACGCCTCGCCCTGCGGTCGCGGCAAAACCTTGAAGCCTTGGGCTTTTATGAACCTCAGGGTCTCCGTCTCCCCGCCCTCCCTCCACCTCATCTCGATCTCCCCGCTGAATTTCGGGCTGTCAAGCACCATCGTGTGGTATTCCCCTCCCTCTCCGCAGGGATCTATACCGTGCCTCTCAGCAATCTCCCCAAGCTCGACCAACGCCTTGGCATCAATCCTCCTGCCAAGCCAACTCTGGTCGAAGAACCTCTTCATCACGCAGGTAATTACGATCTTCGCCCCGGACGCATGCAGCCCCTCCAGTCGCTCGCGCCTGCTCATTCCCCACAGCGGCCTGAGCGCCTCCAATCCTGTGCCCTGGCACACCTCGTCAATCCAATTGCCATGAAAGCTGTCCACGACTGCGATGTCCCCTGTCACTACGCCCCTTATGCCTAGATCCTTCGCGAGCCCCCTGAGCGCACTCCTGTAGCTCTGCAGGTACGGCTCGCCGATCTCTGCCTTGACGTGCGGGACTCCCAACGCCTCCGCCTGCAGCCCCATGCACTCGATGGGGTGGCAAAGGAATGGCCTATCGCCCTTAAACGTGACAAGGCATACGACCTCGTGCCCCTCTTCCAGCGCCCTCTCATAAGCCGAGAATGAGTCCTTGCCGCCTGACCAAAGAACTGCCACGCGCACGAATTCTCCCCCTCCAACTTGCTAGCGTCAGGGCTTAAATGATTTTACCCGGCATGGCGCAACCCTCCTCTTACCGTCATTTCAGGCTACATTTTTCACACTGCTTGCACAGCCCGTGCCCCGAGCGTTGTGTATTTGCTGCCAAACCCCCATGCCTGCTGCAGTTCCTCGTTGCCTCCGCCGCACGATTCCAACTGCCCCCTTTACTGCTCAGCTGCCCTGTCACGCTGAGCCGGTCAGGCAGGCGACTGCGCTGCGGACCGTATCAGGGATGGTGTATTCCATGAACAAAATGTTATTGCATTAAGGAAATGTATACTATTTCAAAAGTATATACCTTATTTAGTTTACATCACCTATATATATTCCATACCGTTAAACTAACGGCTAAGGAAAACTTTAGGTGAAAAGAAAAATGAAAAAGAGTCTAGCTCTATTCATTGTTGCTATTCTTGTGCTTCCAATGCTTACATTCATCGCGCCGGTCAGCGCCTCTACGGGCCACCCGGCCATCGGGACGTATAACGGTTCACTACAGATTGCGGTAACCAGCGTCAACGTCACTGCAGGCGGCATAGTCGTCGAGGCAATCGACGGCGCGATCCCATCTGTCTACCCAGGCAACCTTACAATAATCTTCACGATCAACAGCACCCTTCTCGTTGACTTCTCAGGAGCGCAGTTCGACCTCTACATGAGCAAGAACGGCTACTCCAACCTCACGTCGGACGACGTGCTCTATGCGTCTGGATTCATGGTCTCTGACCTGAACCTCCCGTTCGGAGGCCAGACCTATGAGATCACAAACGCGAGGCTGCTCAACGGCGAGGGCACCTTCGACCTAGGATGGATCAACGATAGCGGAACGGTCTACAAGGTACTCACTGGGCCTATCCCATTCGACATCACCAACGACTACAAGTACATAAAGATCTTTGACGGCTCTGCGACACTCATTGCTGCAGCAGGAATCATCAACATCCTCCCGGCCATATCGATAACCCCGACTTGGGGACCGGCATGCGCTGAGATAACCATGACTGGCGTGGCGCTTAACGCTAACACCCTCTACAACGTCACCTATGACGCTGACGAGGATGTCGATGGCTTCATAGGCCAGGTATGGAGCGATGCGAACGGCAAATTCACATACGTCTTCAACGCCCCCGACCTCAAGGAGGAACACAACCACGACTGGGGCGAGAGGATCAGGTTCTTCGTTGCTGACGCCACCACCGGCGCAGGGATGGGCATGGCAAGGTTCATCGAGCTGACAAGGGAGATCTGGAACATTCAGATCGGATGCGACACATCTTACATTTCTAATGAATACGGCAACGGCACAGGCTATTGGGGCAACACCTATGTAGGTGGGGATGTCTCCTGCCTTGACGCAAAGATCTTTGACGCACTCTGGATCGAGGGCAACCACTGGTGCCCAACCAGCCCAATCGTAATAGCGATTGACGGCATAGTCCTCGGCACATTCAATGCAAACGCCTCCGGATACTTCAACGCAACCGGCATGGTCATACCTGAGCTCAGCAACGGTCCGCACAACCTCACAATAACCAACAACGGCATCTTCTACCAGTACTGCGTCTGGGTCATCCCGACATTGATCGTAACCCCTGACAGCGGCACATGCGGCACGACAGTGAGCTTCACGGCATTCGGCTTCCCGGCGAATACAGCAGTATATCTCTACTGGGAGTATGACTGCCAGTGCCCGGAGGACGAGGTCTGGATAATCAACGCAACTGTCGGCGCCGACGGCAAGTTCAACATGACCGTCTCTTGGGTGATTCCGAACACCTACGGCGGCGTCCATGAGATCGATGCCTTCACATCTTACGGCAGCACGACCTATCCAGGCGGCGGCTGGATAACCAACACGCACTTCTGCGTTACCCCATCCATCTGGGTTGAAGTCCCCGGCTCTGAATTGGCAGAGTTTGCCTCCGACGACGGCGGCATATTCTACCTGATGGGCTGCGGTTTGGACCCATACTTCCTATACTCTGTGAACATCGACAACCAGGCATTCGCGGCGCCTACGGCATTCCCAATGACATCTCCGACAAACTACATCCTGAGCGACTGCTGCGGCGCGCTCTCGCTTGAGCTCGTCATGAGCGGATTCAGGCCAGGCCTGCACACTGTAGCTCTGTACTACTGGGACCCGACATTCGGCTGCATAAACTGCGAGGGTGACGAAATAACCAACCCATGCCAGAGCGAAATGATATGCAACCTCGGCTCCTCGTTCGGCGACTACAAGATCGCGGCTTACGCCACGTTCACAGTGACGACCGAGGGCGACCCGATCGCAGACCAGCTTGCAGCCATTGATGCGATGATAGTCAGCATCGACGGCTCAATAGCCACGATCCAGACTACATTGGGCGAGCTGCAGATATGCTGCGAGGACCTCAACGCACAGATAACCGCGCTCAACGGCGAAATGGTGACAATCCAGACCGACATTGGTGCAATCACTACGACCCTTTCAACCATCAACGGAAAGGTGACCTCCATAGAGGGGGACACTGCTACAATCGAGACATCGCTCGGCACCATTAGCGGAACGGTAACGGCAATGGAGGGCGACGTTGCGACGATCAAGACCGACCTAGGGACGGTCAAGACTAGCGTCGCATCGATCAGTGGCTTCCTGCCGGTCGACATGACCCCGATCTGGATTGCTGTGATCCTGTCGCTCGTAGCGGCTGTCGCGGCGATCTATGCGGTTGTCGTAATCAGGGGCAAGATAGCGGCTTAAGCCGCTAACCTTCCTTTTTTTCTTTTTTTATTATAACTCCAATTTTGGCAGCCTTCGATCCGCCGTGCAACCGTAACACAGCTGGCATGGCGCCCCGCCGATACCCTGTCTGGTGGCATTGCCTGCCACGCGCCGCAGCATGCACCCGTCCAGAGCGACATCGATGCTTTTTATAGGCGGCGAGGGTGATAGCTTCAACTGATGAAGATGAATACGCCTATGGACACCGCCCGCCTCAGGAGGCGCGCGAACGGCGTTCACTACACCCCCTCCTCGATATTCGTGGAGCACATCCTCCCTGCCTTGGGGGCCGACCTATGGCGCTACTGCTGGGCGGACCTGTACTGCGGGGACGGTGGCCTCATCTTCCCCATCGTTGAGCGCATACCTGCGCCCCAGAGGGCGCGCTTCTTCGAGGAGAACGTGCGCATGTTCGACATCGACCCCGCCTCCGTAGGCCGGTGCGTCTCCAGGGCAGTCCGGCTCGGGGTCCCCGAGGCGCTTGCGAAGAGGCGCATCTCACAGTTAGACACCCTGGCCGGGTTCCCCAGGATCCGCTCGGCGCACGAGGTCTACCACGTAACGAACCCCCCCTACCTGTACATAGGCTACATCAGGAAGCACGCAGATACTCAGGGGCACCTGAGGTACTTCGAGGGGGAGAACGCGGGCCTGCAGGACCTGTACCAGGTCGCCCTCGCGAACGACATCCGGCGGGGCACTGGGAGGATGGTCTACATCATTCCCGCGAACTTCCTCTTCGGGGACGCCGCGTCCAACAGGATACGCGAGATGCTCTTCCCACATTACTGCCTCAGGAGGGCGGTGCTCTTCGAGGGCAGGATATTCGAGGAGACGGGGACGAACGTGATGGCCTGCTTCTTCGAGCGGAAACCGTCCCCCGACCGCCTGCCCCAGTCCATAGCGCTGACGAGGGTGGGCAGGAAGAGCGGGCGGGCGGCGCCGGCGGGGCAGGTCGAGGTCAGCCCAGAGGGCCGCTGGCGGGCCGGGGGGCAGTTCGGGAGCCTAATCGGCAGGATGCCCAAGAACAATCTGGGCGTCTCCTTCTACCTCCTCATGAGTGAGGTGGAGTCGAACCCGGGAGGCTGCAGGATCTCGCTCCTGGACTCTAGCAGCTACTCCATCTCCTCTTCATCATACCGGATACTCGATGCCGATGTCTCCGAAGCCTTGGCAAGCAGGGTCCGGCGGAACGATATCTGGGTCAGGACGATTGACACCGGATCAGAGCAGGGCATGGCGGGATTCTATTCCATACGGGAGAGCTTCGGCGCCCACGGCATAGTCGTCGGCAGCAACTTCACCTACCGGACGAGCCCCATCCACGTCTTCCTCGACCCGCCGCTGCAGCAGGCGGACCTGGCGTTCGCGATGGCGTGGGCGAATGCCCTCCTCCGCTACATGCGCGGGCGCCTCGGCAGCGCCTTCATGACGACATACAAGTACTCCGGATCGAGCTACACGCGGAAGTACCTTGGGCTGAAGCAGGCGAAGTCCCTGCTCAAGGCGTGCCCAGTCTGGCTCAGCGAGAGCGAGAAGCGCGCGGTCTCCGATGCCCTCAGCGAGGGGAGGTACCGCGAGGCGTTCGGCTTCTGAGCATCCCCGCGCCCGTCCCCGCTCATGCTGCGGTGGGCGGCATGCCCTGCCGGTCCTGGGAAAAGGTTTTTTTCGGTGGCGCCCCCTTATCTATCCTGATAGCATATGCATGATGTCTACGACCTCACGCCTTCGATGAAGCTCCTCCTGACAATGCACCATGCCTCCGCCGTCGACATCGGCTCAGCAAAGAAAGTCGAGGAACTGAACATGATCTCTGACATACCTAAGAGCGAGATGGCCGGGGCACTCGAAGAGCTTGTATCATACGGCTATGTTGTCAGGAAGGAGATGCTCTACTACCTCAGCAACCTGGGGATCAGCGTCGTCCGGAGCGTC